>JACCDX011702728.1_pt1 | contig 30637 bp, 19 predicted proteins | sample 7449681 | NCBI WGS metagenome assembly JACCDX01 (sample SAMN15323450, study PRJNA562643) | freshwater metagenome | isolation source: river surface water | place: USA:Blue River Watershed | collected 2017-08-18
CTAGGATCTATTGTATCGTATAATCAAAACACAAATACGATAACTAATTTAACTCAATATTTTCCACCTTTTGCCGGTGGTGGTGCAGACATTGCTCATACAACTAATAGAATTTTTACAAATGGTGGAATTAATTTAAGAATTTTTGATTATACCCCATGCCCATTTGCACTTTCACCAAACGGATCTACAGTAACTCAATTACCATTTACCTCAGGAGCTGGATTAGGAGTTATAAATGATAACACGGTGTTGATAAGTCAAATTACTTTTCCTTTAGGTTCATCAGCTAATTTTTTCACTGTTGATGTCACAAATCCGGCATCACCTCTTTTAACAATTTTATTTCCTTTAGTTTCTAATAGATATGTTTCCGGTGATATTCTATATATTCCTGGAGTTTCACCTAAATTAATTGTAACATATAACAATCCAACAGGTACATTATCTTGGGTTACACAACATGATTATAACACAGGTGTAGTCGAAGTAGATATTTCTCTACCTTTCCCATTTCCTTTTGGTTTATATAGTGATATAAATGGTGTTTATGTTGTGGATTCAAATTCAGGACAATTGTATTCAATTTCATTAACGTTCCCTTATGGTTTAACACTTATAAACACAATACCATTAATTCAAGTTGCCGGAGCTTCATCCATACCGGAATGTTCTATAAGTTCATTTACACCTAGTGGTACAACTCCAACACCAACCGCAACAGTTACTACCACACCAACGTTTACTCCAACACCAACTAATACCCCAACTGATCCACCACCAACACCAACATCAACACCCACTAATACAATAACACCAACCGTAACTCCTACTAATTCTTCAACAGCAAGACCAACACAAACACCAACACAAACGATGACCCCAACCCCAACTTCAACAAATCCTATAGGTGGTTGTTGCCCAATAGATAACGCTTTACCATTAGAATTACCGGTTATTATTGATGGTGTTACAATAAGTGAAACACACACAGGTTTTGTAAGTCAAGGACTTCCAATTACTTTTGTACCTTCGTGTGGTTCATCACAAATAACTTTAAACCCACCATTATTTTTTGGTCAAAACGCATTTTCATATACATTAACATTTAATAACCCTGTTAATAATGTAACGATTAGATTGGTTAATTATAGATATACACCAACGGGTACTGACTCATTTACGATAACCACAGATAGTGGGAACCCTATAATTACATCATGTGAATATTGTTGCGCAACCATTAACAATAATGTTATAACCGCAAGTCAAGATATCTCAAATCCATTTTGTAATAGTTCTTTTGGAGTTGGTAGTGGTTTATTTACAATAACGGCAACCGGACCATTCAACGTATTAACAATATCAGGACCAGGTAATGGATTAAGTGTGGTATATGCTTCGATATGTAATTTTGATGTGATACCAGGATTAACCCCAACCCCAACTCCAACTAAAACCCCAACCCCAACTAGAACTCCTGAACCGTTACAAAACACTTTTTTGGTCGTAAATTGTTGTACTAAAGAACAAAAATATGTTAACTTACCAATATCTACTTTACCTGGAACTATTATTACGGGAACTGATTTTCAGTGTTATCAAGTCATAACTATTCAATTAGGTACAATAAACTTGGTTTGGAATGGAAACACTTTCGGTAGTTGCGATTCTTGTATATCAGAACTTCCTTGTTCAACACCAACTCCTACGCCAACAAATACTAAAACCCCAACTCCAACTCCAACAATTACTAAAACAGTAACACCAACAAAAACAAAAACTCCAACTCCAACCCCAACCAAAACGGTAACACCTACAATTACTAAAACAAAAACACCAACCCCAACAAAAACTCCAACGCCAACGCCAACTTGTAAGTTTTATAGAATTGTTAATACTAATCTAACAAAAGAAGTTTCAATAACATTTACACCATGTTGTGTGACTGAAATTTCTCCTTTGATTATTTCAGCGGGTGGAGCAACAAGTGTTTGTTCATCAACAGTACCTTCCGTTCCTGTCGGAGTGACTGTCACTTTATTAGGAAATTGTCCTACTTGTTAAAAGTAATTTGACATAAAATTATTTTTTTCATATACTTATCGGTATAAGGTGAATGTCGTTATACACGGCAGCCAATGAACCAAATTTAAGTTATATGATATCACAAGAAGAAATTAAAAGTTTCCTAGAAGGAAATGATCCTGAAGAGCACATAGTTGCCGTAGAGTTTGATTATGTATCAGATCACATTTTTAAAATCAAAGAAGTACCGGGAAAAGGTAAAGTTGTCCAACAAGATTCTCTAATTGCGTTTGCTTGGGTTGGTGATCTACGTGGACTTAATTTTTACGAGGGATCCAAAGCGTTACAAAAACAAGCGATGGGTAAGTATGGTATTATCATAGAAAAACTCCGAACAGATGGTAACGAAAGATTAGAGAATGGTTTAACATTTATGGTTAAATCAATTAAAGGTTATCGATCATTAACCCAATTTTTCCGTGACGGAGGAATTGATCCTTGGGGTGAAAAAACTAAAGACAAAATATTAATGGTTTCTCCTGTGGAACAATACCTCATCTCAAAAGAGAAAAGATTGTTTAAAGGTTTTGAAGAATACAATGACATCACGAGATTTGTATTTGACCTTGAGACGACCGCATTAGAACCAAAAGACGGTCGTATCTTCATGATCGGGATGAAAACAAATAAAGGATTCCAAAAAGTTATTGAATGTTCAAATGAAGACGAGGAACGAGCGGGTCTTGTTGAGTTCTTTAGAACAATAGACGATATTAAACCATCAATTATTGCGGGTTATAACTCGGCGAACTTTGACTGGTTTTGGATTTTTGAGAGATGTAAAGCATTACATTTAGATATCAAAAAGATTGCCGTATCAATGAACGGTAAGAAAACGATCTCACAAAAAGAATCAATGTTAAAATTAGCAAATGAGGTTGAACGATATAACCAAGTTCAAATGTGGGGATATAATGTAATTGATATCATCCACTCAGTTCGTAGAGCACAAGCAATCAATTCCAACATTAAAGAAGCGGGTTTGAAGTATATCACTAAATATATTGATGCCGAAGCCAAAGATCGTATCTATATTGACCATACAAGTATTGGTCCAATGTATGCTGAGAAAGAAGAGTATTGGTTAAACACCGAAAATGGTAAATACAAAAAAGTAGGTATTGATCCAAAGGTGGACGAAATATGTGTAAGACGAGGTGATGTATATCTTAAAACAACGGGGGACGACATAGTTGAGCGTTATCTTGACGATGACCTTGAAGAAACGTTAGTTGTAGATGACGAGTTCAACCAAGCAACGTTTCTATTGGCATCATTAGTACCAACAACATATGAAAGAGCATCCACAATGGGTACCGCAACATTATGGAAAATGGTAATGTTGGCTTGGTCATACAAATATGGTTTAGCAATACCTAAAAAAGAAGAACGAAGAAACTTTGTTGGTGGTCTTTCACGATTACTTAAAGTTGGTTATTCTAAGGACGTATTAAAACTTGACTACTCGTCACTATACCCATCTATTCAGTTAGTTCATGACGTATTCCCTGAGTGTGATATAACGGGAGCAATGAAAGGTTTATTAACCTACTTCCGTAACTCTCGTATCATGTATAAGAACTTAGCCGCGGAATATAAGGACATTGATAAAAAGAAATCAACATCTTATGACCGTAAACAATTACCAATTAAGATCTTTATTAACGCATTCTTCGGATCGTTATCTGCACCACAAGTATTCCCATGGGGAGATATTGATATGGGGGAACAGATTACCTGTACAGGTAGACAATACTTAAGACAGATGTTAAACTTCTTTAGTAAAAGGGGATATAGTCCTTTGGTGTGTGATACTGATGGTATGAACTTCTCATTACCTGAGGGTGGTGTTGACGATAGAGTTTATATAGGTAAAGGTAATAATTGGTTAGTTAAAGAAGGTAAAGAGTATCGTGGATATGATGCCGATGTTGCAGAGTTTAATGATATATTTATGAAAGGTGAAATGGGACTTGATTGTGATGGAACTTGGGATTCATGTATTAACTTGGCTCGTAAGAACTACGCAACAATGGAACATAATGGTAAAATTAAATTAACAGGTAATAGTATTAAATCCAAAAAGATGCCAAAATATATTGAGAAGTTCTTGGATAAAGGAGTTAAGTTATTACTTAAAGGTGAGGGTAAAGAATTTATTGAGTGGTATTACGAATACTTACAAAAAATATTTGACCAAAAGATTCCATTGGCTGAAATCGCATCTAAATCTAAAGTAAAATTAACTATTGATGATTACATTAAACGTAGTAAGCAAACAACCAAAGCGGGTAACCTAAACTCTCGAATGGCACACATGGAACTTCTTATTAGAGATGGGGTTCAAGCAAATCTCGGTGATATGATTTTTTATGTTAATAACGGAACAAAAGCATCTCACGGTGATGTTCAGAAGGTTAATGAAAAAATGACCAAAAAAGAAAAGGATGAATACTTTGAGAAACACGGTAAAATGCCGGTTCTTGGATCTCACATAGAATTAAACTGTTATCGTATCGACCCTTCTGATTTAGAAAATAATCCTGAAATGTTAGGTGAATATAATATTCAAAGAGCAATAACAACCTTTAATAAACGAGTAGAACCATTATTAATTGTATTTGATGATGAGGTTAGAGATACTTTATTAATTAAAAATCCGGAAGACAGAAGTTTTTATACTACCGAACAATGTAAGTTGATTAACGGTAAACCATTTAGTCCTGAGGATCAAGATGATGTGTACGAAAACTTAATTAAAATGGAACAAGGTGAAGTTGACTTTTGGGAATCAGTTGGGATTGATCCTAATTATATGTATGAGTTGGCAGAAGAAGGTTGGGAGCAACACGTTTAAATTTCCTAAATGATGAGGTTTTAAGACATCTTCAACCCGTCTGAAGATAGTATATACCAGTTTCCTTCTACAAACTGAAACTGAACACAAGCCCCCCAATCTAATTGGAGTTCGTCCCATTCCTCATCAATTTTTCCAATGTCAGGTAATACCCTAACATTCGTTAATACTTTTACTGTTATTTTAGAATTCTTTGTAGAATCTAAAGTTATTATAGTTTCATTTATGTTTTTTGCTATTATTAATTTTTCACCATTAGAATTATAATTAGGTTCAGAAACAATTCTATAATCAACCGGTAATTGCGGTTGAGGTTGTTCATTTTTAGTTATAATTTTTCTTTGTGGTATTTTAATAATTTCCGGCATATTAGATTACATATATTTGTCTTGGCATTGCTCTAAACTTAAGTGATTTATTTAAGTTTTCAGCAATTAATGCTTCTCGTTCCATTACCTTTTCAGGTTTTAATCTTGTTAATCTACCTTCAGGTCCAATGAGTTCATCAATAAGTTTTGTTTTTTCATCTTTTGCCTCAGTTGCCAAAGATGTATAATCCATAGTTAATTCGGAATCAGGAGTTTTAATGTTACCACTAAATTTACCTCTAACTCTCGCCAATGTTTCTTTACAATAAGCGGTAAACCATCTACGAACCCATACTTGTGCTGGATTATTTAAGTCAGACCAAGACATCTGTTGGAATGGTACATCTGATGGCATTTGAATTATATCAGGATTATTTTTTAAACAATCATCCTTATCTTCTTCACAAGCATCATAATACCAATACCATACTCTACCTTTACTAAGTTCTCCATTACCAAAGTCAAATTTACCACCCGGAACATTCATTAAATGAATCGCCTTTTTACCATCAGGTAGTGCGGTAATTCTATAAGTTAAATCACCTTGTATAATTCTTCTTTGGATATTAATTTCTTGCATTCTTAATAACATATCAAATGCCGGCATCATAAAGTAACTACCGGCCAAATTACCCATTTGAGCAAAACCCGCAGGACCTGCAAGTCCTCCTCCGGCAATACCACCAAAAGTCCAAGGATCAATTAATGTGTTATTTAATTCTGCTGGTGAAAACCATAATAATTCATTAATTTCTCTACAAGCGGGAATCTCATAAATTTGTTGGTTTTCAACTAATTGTATATAATCTTTCTTTAAAACGTAATCACCTCCGGCTTGTAAACCAACGATTTTAGAATATGCATAAGTATATCTTGTTTCGTAATCTAAACTTTTTGTTATAAATGCTTTAGCAACGGATTGAGTTTCTATATTTAATCCCCAAAGATTTGACCATTGAGATTCGATTAACCAATCTTGGATGTATTGAGAATAATCATCAATAGAAAATTCCAATAGAGTATCCATTTGTTCATCCTCTAATTCAACACTACGAAGTGGAGCACCTAAAAGGTGACGAATTCTCGTATATAATTTACTTCTTTCCGGTTCTGAAATTATTGCCATAGTTTTTAATTATAAATATCTTATTTTTTAGTTCTTAAAAGATATAACTCATTTACAAACTCCCAATTTACGTAATCCCAAAACTTTTTGACATATTCGTCTCTTTTATTTCTATAACGTAAATAATATGCGTGTTCCCAAACATCAAGACCTAATAAAGGGTAACCACCATCTTTAACAACACTCATCATAGGATTATCTTGATTTGGTGTTGATACCACTTTTAATCTCCCCGTTTTAGTTAGAACTAACCAAACCCACCCTGATCCAAATCTATCTTTAGCGGCTTGGTTAAATTCATCCTTCATGTTTTTTATGTTACCATATTGTTTGGTAATTTTCTCAAATACCTCACCACTTGGTTTTTGTCTTTTTGGTGACAACATTTTCCAAAATAATGCGTGATTAAAAGCACCACCAGCATTATTTCTAATTGTTGTATTGTATTTACCAATTGATTTTACAATATCTTCTAACTCAACATCACCATAATCTTTTTTGGATAACGCATCGTTTAATTTTTTAACATATCCTTTATAATGTTTGTTATAATGAACATTCATAGTTTCAGGATCAACAAATTTATTTAATGCTGAATATGAATATGGTAATTTATCAATACCAATTTTTTTCATTTCTAATAAAAAGTCCTCACGTATATTTTGTTTTTCGGTCAATATAAGTTGCTCATTAATTAAGTTGATTTTTTTACCAATACCAACTAAACCTTCATACATTAATTTTTCGTAATTTGGGTAATCCCTCTCAAATTTTTTAATAACTGATCCTGCTTCTGAATTTGCTTCGTCTTCATTTGGTCCCCCAATATCAGGACCTCGTTCCATACCTTTAGTTGATCTTTGCCACTCATGAACCCATTCATGTGCTAATGTTCTACAAACATCTCTGTTTAACCTACCTTTACTTAATACTTTAAGTTCTGAATTATTATTTCTACTACCTGTTGACATACCTTCAGTTTTTTCACCTAAAAATAAAACTGTAACATCATTTTTAACAGGATATTTTTTTTGTAGGTATTTTATAAAATCCTCCATTAGTTCCTTATCCTCTTTGGACATATCACATTTAATATGTTTAACTGTAACTTTCATTAATCATAAATATCATATAAAACAAAAAACCCACCAAGTGGTGGGTTTATAATTTTATTTTTCTTCTTCAGGTTCTTCTTCTGTTGGTGGTTCTTCTTCAGGTGTCACCGGTTCAATAAATAATCCTAAATTCTGAGCTTTAGTTTCTAAACACGTAAATAATGAGTCAAAACCAGTTGGTCTACCCATTTGCATCATTGCCAAATTAATGTCTTTTTTACAAATTATAAATTCATTTTTGTTTGTTACTGCTTTACAACTTTGTGGTACTTGATCCATGGTTAAACCAAAAGAATCAAAACACTCAAAAAAGTCATCAATTGATTCGGATAATAATCCTTTTTGTTTTAGGTATCTTTGCTCAGCAATTAAATTAACTTGTTGAGTTTTTCTAATTTTAGTTTGACTTCTACTATTATTCATAATTATTTTCTTTTTCTTGATTCGTTAGTGTTCATTATCACCGGATTTGTGTTCCCAATTTTTTCTAAAACACAATTCATAAAATCCATACCGTCTTGTGGTGTTTTATTTAATTTAGATAGTTCCGTACCACAAGCCATTACTTTAAAAATATCTGTTGGGATTTTTTTATCGGTCATTACCCCTATCGCCAATTCAGCACACGTTGGGATTTTAAGCATATCAGATAATGTTAACACCTCCATAGCACATCCCATAATTTCTTCAGGGATATCATTTTGAGTTTCTCTAATAACTCTTTTAATTATTTTTGTCAAATCAGATTCAGTTAATCTTATTGTTTTTTTCATAATATATTTGTTTCCAAATAAATATTACAATAAATAAAAAAACCTCATCAAGTGAGGTTTTTTCTTATTTAATTAAAAAAAATTATTTAAACCGGGATGTTCATGTCTATACATAAAATCATATCTAGTAAAGTAATGTAAAATAACATCTCTAAATTTATGTTTCATAAACTTATTGAATTCTCTTCTACTTGGTAGATTACCGTATTCTTTTGATAATTTGTACCAAGAAAAATCACATACTTTAGTGAAATAATAACTAAAAGTATGTATTTTAGTGGGGTTAGCATAATAATATGATAATTGAATATATTCATCCAATTTTTCCGCAATTTTTTCAAAATAATATTCACGAGAATTAATATAATTCATCAAATCTTTAAAGGTTGTTGATTTTAATAGATTATTACTTTTAAGAAATTTCATATGATCGGAATCTTCTGTTATAGAGATTCTTTTTTCAACATTATGATTTTCTTGGTTATCATTATCTGTTAAGTTCATATTAGTTAATGGTAATTCATTAAAAACATCTTTTTTAACCATAATGTATTGTGGTTTAGACGTTTGAGGATCTATTAGACATAAAACATAAACATCAAAATTATGCCATTGACGAATATGTGTAATATGATAAAAACCATCCGCATCCTTATATGTTGCTTTTATTTCACCAAATAGATTATTTTTACCTTTTGGTTCGGTCAAAAAATCCCCCTTCATCTTTTTACCACTGACTCTACCAACACCCAGTTTAGTCATCAATCTCTTTTCAATCTTTGATCCGTATCCGGATGGGGTTAAATGAGTGTATGCGAACCCATAAAATTCATTGTCACTTAATTGTAAATACAAATCTTTTTTTACCATAGATTGTTTAAATTTGTATTTTTTCGCTGCTTGTTTTTGAAATTTTCCCATAAAAAAGTTTTTAAATTTCCACAAAGATAAAAAACTTTTTTATACTACCAAAATTTTTTTAAAAATTATCTTCTTTTATTAATTAAGGATAAAATTTCTTCAACTACATCTCCGCTATTTTCAGGTTGTTCATCCCCCATTACGGTTCTGATGATTTCTTTCTTACGATTTAAGATGTCATAAATAGCACCTTCAATAGTGTTTTCATACAATGGGTAATAAACAAGTACGTTTGATTTTTGACCGTAACGATATGCTCTATCTTCAGCCTGAGCGTGTTCAGCGGGAACAAATGATAAATCATTCATAATAACAACCTCAGCTGCGGTTAAAGTTAAACCAACACCAGCAGCTTTTAAGTTCCCAACAAATACCTTAATCTTTTCGTTATCCTGAAACTCATCAACTGCGTGTTGACGATGAGGTTTAGAACAACTACCATCCAAATAAACCGCTTGTTTTCCAAAATGATTATAGATAGTTTGTAATGTATCGGTAAAGTTTGTGAAGATAATAACCTTTTTACCTTGTTCTATAATGTTCTCCGCAAACTCAATAGTTTGTTTTGTTTTCTCATTAGCGATAACCTTTCTAACTTTCATTAATTTTGAGAACTGAACGGTAAGTGAAGATGATTCATCTTTTTTATTATCAAACCAATCATAATATTCCCCCATTAATTCCTCATACTCTTTTGATTTCAAACGGAGATATACGGGAGAGATAATTTTATCGGGAAGATCTAACACATCTTCTTTTAATCTACGAAGAATTTGTTTTGAGGTACGATCCCTTAATTCTTCCAAATTAGATGCTCCCGTAACATTCCAAACTTTTCTTTTACCCGCAGTAAATTGATAACCCTGACAATAACGAATAGCGTAAGCCATCCAATTTTGTGCGACGGGTGATTCAATAATATTTAATAGGTTGTAATAGTTCATTGGACGAGATGTCATTGGTGTTCCCGTTAATAACCAAACTCTTTTTATGTTTTTAACGTAATGATTAATTATTTTTGTTCGTTGAGCTTGGGGGTTAGATATCATATGTGCTTCATCCAAAATAACCAATTCAAATTCAGATTGATTTAGTAAGGACTTACTTTTGTCTTTTATATCATGAAAGTTTTTTAAAATATCATAGTTAACAATAACAAAATCAGATTCAGTTGAAAATTTCTTACCTTCCGCAATATATACGGTTCTATCTGAATAATTTTCAATTTCACGTTGCCAGTTTATCTTCAATGATGCAGGACAAATAATTAATATTTTCTTTGCTCCTGTTTCTAAAGCGGCAATAATTGTTGAGGTTGTTTTACCAAGACCCATATCATCAGCAAGAATGAATCTTCTTGAACCTGCCAACTTTTCAATTGCTTCTTTTTGGTGTTGTAATGGTGGTCTATGATTATATTTAGAATAATCAACCTCAACCTTTTCAACATTATGTGATTTAATAAGAGCCGACTTAGGTATCCAAAATTCGCTTAATCTATCCTTTTCAAAAAATTTAGCCCAAACATGGTAAGATTTTTCTTTTTCGACCAACAACTTTTCAATGTATATATTTTCGGGAGTTTCAAGTAAGTATTTTTCTTCCGCAAACTTTTTAGCAAAATAAGTATCTAATTCCACCCACTTACGAGCAATCTTTGGAACGGTGTTAAAATAATTTATAATATAATCAGATTGAGTCCTTGTTGGATAAAACTTTTTGTTGGTTTCTTTTTTAGATTTAAGATATATTATATAGTTATTAGCACCTGAATAGGTATCCAATAACTCTAACGCTTTACGCTCTATTAGTGATTGATTAATATCCAAATTTTCCTTTTTAATAAAAATAACAATAAAAAAGATATTTATCAATAAATACCAAAATTATGGCAAATAAAGTTCCTATTACAAGGATAGGTAAATTTTTTGGATCAAACGATTTCGACCTTGACATTTCAATGGGAGAAGAATGGTTGGTAGGTGATATGAATTTTACCTGTGTACTATATCGTGTTGATAGATACAAAACAAAAACAGATGATGTGTATGGTGAAACTGTATCAGATGGTATTAAGTTTTTACCACCAATTGAATTTAATGCTTTTGTACAAGTATCGGCACCTGAAAATAAATTATTAGGATCAACAAGAGTGGATCAAATGGAACCGGGTAATATAAGAATTTCGGTTTACCAAAAAACTTTAGATGATTTAGGAATTGATATTAATTTTGGTGATTACATTGGTTATTATGAAACCGAAACGTTAGTTAGATACTATACGGTTAATAATGATGGTCGTGTCGTATCTGACAATAAACATACCTACGCAGGTTATAAACCTTTTTATCGTACAATAAGTGCGTCACCTGTTGGACCAAATGAATTTAGAGGACTATGAAACTATTATTAAGTGAATCTCAAAATAAAGAATTAATATACTCCATTAAAGGAGACCCTAATTTGTTAATTAACAAACACGTTAAAGTTTACTACGACATCACAAGACATATGTTCTCAGTTACATTTGGTGGTATCGTAGTTTTGAAAGCCGATTATGTTAGATTGAAAAATGTGAAATTTTTAGTTAGTGAAACAGGAAAACAAAAGGTTAGAAAAGTTAAACAAAAAAATGTACACGCTTACGTTACAGGAACATTAATTGATTATTGTGAAAATCCGTGTGAAAATATGCCTAGTCCTGAAAGAGATGTTGTTATTAAATATAACCCATATTTTGATGACACATTTTTAATTAAAAAAACTCAGGAACCTATTTTTAGGGCTAATGAGGTCGAAATGATAAATTTAGACAATAAAATATTTTTAGTAAATTAATATGGGGTTCCCGAAACAAATAAAAAAAAGTATTCCTCTGATTGAGAAAAAAATCTTAACTCCGAGAAGACATGAGATTGCGGATATGATTTCTGATGATGGAACTTATCTTCCAAAATCTTTATTACACGCAGATTTAGATCGTGGATTTTTAGATTTTGTTAAAGACGAATTAAGATGTGTTGTTGAGGGGTCATTAATACCAACTGTTGATATAATGATTACCACACAGAATTGGTCTCAGTTTGTTGAAACGTGGGATTTTCAAAATATCGACAAAAATGCTGAGCCCCCATTTATAACAACAATTAGAACTCCTGAAGTAAAATTTGGGACAAATCCTGCTTTAAGATGGAATATACCAAATAGACGACAATATTATTACGCAAAAGTCCCAACTTGGGATGGTCAGAGACATGGTATGGATATATATAAAATACCTCAACCGGTACCCGTTGATATAACATATACCGTTGCAATCCTATGTAATAGAATGAGAGAACTAAATAAGTTCAACCAAATAGTACTTGAAAAGTTTGCATCAAGACAAGCATATCAAGTTATAAAAGGTCATTACATTCCTATCATAATGAATGATGTAACGGATGAGTCAGTACTGGATCTTGAGAAAAGAAAATTTTATATTCAAAAATATACATTTACATTAATGGGTTTCCTTATTGATGAAGATGAGTTTGAGATAAGTCCGGCAATTACGAGAGTTTTCCAAATTTATGAAACTGACACAAAAATAAAAAAGAAAAGACAAAGAAAAGAAGAACCAAATCCACCATCGGTTAAAAGATATGATTTTGCAACGGGAGTTACGGCTAATGAAGTAACTGAAGTTTTTGATTATAATGTTAATTTAAAATTTGTCGATAGTGATAATGTGTCAAATGGAACCTACCCTTCAGGATATGATGTTTATATAAACGGTCTTTACTATGGGAATGATGTTAGAGAAATACAAATCAATAGTGGAGACACATTGAAGATTATTATTTTTAAACAATTCCCGAATGACACATCATTCTTAATATTTAATCAGGAGTTGTTGTAATTAATCTTCTCCGTAGATATCTTTTTTTTCCTTACATTTTTCCATTATCAGGTTTTCCAAAAACCTATACATTTTAATTCCACGCTTATCACAATACTTTTTTAGGGTTTCGTGAACCTCAACCGAAATCTTCAAATTTTTTATCTTCTTAGTATCTTTATCCATAGGTAGAAAAAAGGTAGAATAAAATCATACCAAAATATAAATAGTTTATAAGAAGTAAAGTTTTTGCGAAAAAAACTAATATTTATATAGAAAATAAAACAACTAAACAAAAAAAAAGACAATGGCTAATAGTAAAGTATTTGTATCACCAGGCGTCTATACTTCTGAAGTAGATTTAAGTTTTGTGGCTCAAAGTGTCGGTGTTACAACTTTGGGTATTGCGGGGGAAACCTTAAAAGGTCCTGCTTTTGAACCGATCTTCATTAGAAATTTTGACGAGTTCCAAACCTATTTTGGTGGGACTTCACCTGAAAAATTTGTGAATACACAAATCCCTAAATATGAGGCGGCGTACATCGCTAAATCTTATTTACAACAATCTAATCAATTATTCGTAACAAGAATCTTAGGACTTTCAGGTTATGATGCGGGACCTTCTTGGTCAATCGTAACTACAGCAAACGTTGATTGTTCTACAATTGGAGTTAATTGTTTTAGTTCGGTTACCGTAAACTGTATCCCCCAATGTGTTATTCCTTTAGAATTACCATTTGTTGTGGACTTCTCAGGATGTACAAACTCAACTTCAACTATCGAGTACTTGAGTAATTTCCCATCTGAAATTCAAGATTTACTTGATGTTAGTTACGAAACACCTTTTGGTAACACTTCAACATTAGATGAAAATATTAAAGATTTGATCTTTAATGTTATGACAAGTACAAATCCTTTGACAGCAGAAGATAACCTTATTAGTTATTTCGGTAGTGTTGATCCAAATGACTATAGTGCTTTAACGGTTAACGGAACTTACACCGCAACAACAAATGTATTTGGTGTTCCTGCAATACCTTTTGATCAAAATAATTTATGTGATGGGGCCAATACATCTTGGTATTATTCTTTATTTGATGAGGATGGTTCAGGTAACTATTCAGGTTTCTCATTTTGGTCAATTGTTACTGGTATTACAAACATAACTCCGATAACAACAACTACTACAGCGCCTACTACGACATCAACAACAACTAATCCTTGTGTTACTCCTGTACCTACAACAACTACAACCACAACAATTCCTGTTCCTGTGGAATGTTACTCAGGATCTGTAATGGGTGTAATCTACTACTATACAGGTACGTCATATACTAATTATGATAATATGGTTGTTGGAACATTCAGATCAAGAGGTATATCAACATATGCTAACGGTAATAACCCTGTATATGAAGTTCCTAATTTGGCTGATGTTACATTAGATATGACAGGTCAATATGCTGGTGTTTTACAAAACCCATATTTACCATTTGGTGTAAATGTTACAAATAAAGATGGTGTTAACTTTAATTTTGAGGCTTCATTCTCAACATCAGATGCGGAATACATAACTAAAGTATTTGGAACGGATAATTTTGGAAAACCAAGAAATGTAGTTCCGTTATTTGTGGAAGAAAGATTCCAAGCATTATTAAATTATGGATGGAGAAAAGGATTCATTAGAGGTTTAAGACCTACATTAGTAGATTTAAATTCCGCACAAAGTAATGCTAGTGATTCAATCGGATGGTATTTAGATAGATATCAAACACCAAGTTCTCCTTGGGTTGTATCTGAACTTAGAGGTACTAAAGTTTATAACTTATTTAAGTTCTACACTATTGCCGATGGGGACGCTGCTAACTATGAGATTAAAATTTCTATCGGAAACATTTCATTCGCAAATGGTACATTTGATGTGTTTATCCGTGATTATTATGATACAGATACAAACCCGGTTGTTGTAGAGAAATTTACAAACTGTAGTATGAATCCAAGTCAAAATAATTTTATCGCTAAGAAAATAGGTACATTAGATGGTGAGTATCAACTTAACTCTACTTATGTAATGGTAGAAATGAATGAAGATGCTCCTGTAGATGCTTTACCTTGTGGATTTGAAGGATTTAACTTTAGAACATATGGTACCGCAACATCACCATTCCCTGTTTATAAAACAAAATACGATTTCCCTGGTGAAGTTATATTCAACCCACCATTTGGAGCTCCAATCCAAAGTCCCGGAGATAATGTTAGAAGAACATACTTAGGTATTTCTAATAACAATAGTTGGGATGGTAACTATTTTGAATATATTGGTAAACAAAATCCAATTTCAACTTGTGATATTGAAGGTGGAGAATGGAATTATAGATCAAAAGGTTTCCACATGGATAAAGACGCATCGGGTATTACAATATCGGACGCATTTACAACATCAGGAACTCCAAGATTTGATGTGGGTGACGCTAATTTCTCATCTGAACCAAATAACCCAACAAACCCTTACTATAGAATTTATTCAAGAAAATTCACATTATTAGTACAAGGTGGTTTTGATGGTTGGGATATCTATAGAGAATTTAGAACCAATGGGGACAGATATGTTTTAGGTAGAGCAGGTTACTTAAATGGTGCTTGTCCTGATAACAGATATCCAAATGCAGTTGGTTGGGGAGCATTCAAACAAATCGCTGTTGGTGATGGAACTCAAGATTTCGCAAATACTGATTACTACGCATACTTATTAGGAATCCAAACATTTGCTAATCCTGAAGCAGTTAACATCAACGTATTTGTATCACCGGGTATTGATTATGTAAATAATAGTGATTTAGTTGAAGCAACAATCGATATGATTGAAAATGATAGAGCGGATTCACTTTATATTACAACAACACCTGATTATAACTTATTCTTACCAACAACAACAGGTATAGATGGTATGATTTACCCTCAAGAAGCGGTTGACAACTTAGAACAAACAGGAATTGATTCCAACTATACGGCAACTTACTATCCTTGGGTATTAACTCGTGATAGTGTTAATAACACTCAAATCTATATTCCGGCAACGGCTGAGGTAACAAGAAACTTGGCGTTAACTGATAACATTGCATTCCCTTGGTTTGCGGCGGCGGGTTACACAAGAGGTATTGTAAACTCAATTAAAGCACGTAAGAAGTTAACACAAGAAGATAGAGATACTCTTTACCAAGGAAGAATTAACCCAATTGCAACCTTCTCTGATGTAGGTACTGTAATTTGGGGTAACAAAACTCTACAAGTAAGAGAATCTGCTCTTGATAGAATTAACGTAAGAAGATTGTTACTACAAGCTCGTAAATTGATTTCAGCAGTATCTGTAAGATTATTGTTTGATCAAAATGATGAACAAGTAAGACAAGATTTCTTGAACTCAGTTAATCCAATATTAGACGCGATTAGAAGAGATAGAGGTTTATACGATTTCCGAGTTACAGTTTCTTCTGACACTGCCGATTTAGATAGAAATCAAATGACAGGTAAGATTTATATTAAACCTACAAGATCCTTAGAATTTATAGATATTACCTTCTATATTACACCTACAGGAGCATCATTTGAGGATATTTAATCATAAAAATGAAAAAAAAAAGGAAAAGGGAGACAAGTTCTCCCTTTTTTTATTATCTTTGTACCATAAACATAAAAAAATTATGGAAGATAAACAAGTAATGAAAGAAACTATTAGTGAAATTGGTCAGAACAATTCAACCACAGCAATGAAATATTACTCTTTTGATTGGGATGATAATCTAATGTATATGCCGACATTCATTCGTTTAAAAGACGATAAAGGTAATACTGTTGGTATGACTACAATTGATTTTGCAGAGTACAGAACTTTAGTTGGTAAAAAACCATTTAACTATAAAGGACATATTATTGTTGGCACATCAAAAGATTCTTACGTAGAATTTGGTGTAACATATGACAAACAATTTTTAATTGATAGTATGGTGTCACCAATTGGTCCGGCATGGATGGATTTTGTTGAGGCAATAAATAACGGATCAATATTTTCAATTATTACCGCAAGAGGACACACACCGTCAACATTAAAGAAAGCGGTTTATCAATTAATCAAATCTAATAAACATGGAATTGATTCTAACAAATTGGTTAAAAATCTTAGGAGATATAGAGATTTAGCGGATGAGGACAAACTCACTAAAGACCAACTTATAATAAGTTATTTAAATCTGTGTCGTTTTTATCCTGTTTCTTACGGGGTTAGTTCAGAAGCAAATCCCGAAGAAGGTAAAATTAAAGCGATGGAAAACTTTATAAAATATGTTAAGGTTGTTTCTAAGCACCTTCAAAAGAAGGCATTAATGAAAAACAAAATAAGTAATTACTTTACTCCTTTTATTGGTTTTTCAGATGATGATGTAAGAAATGTAGATACTATGAAAAATCATTTTAGAGATAAAGAGGAAAATATTTTACAAACATATCTCACATCAGGAGGAATAAAAAGAAAGTATTAATATTTAAAAATGCTTTAAGAACTAGTACTAGTTGTAATTTATTTAAAAAAAAACAAAAGTAAATAGAAATTTTTTGTTTAGGGTATATTTATAATAAAAATAAACTAAAAACTAAAACAAAAAATTATGGCTGATTTACTGATGAAAATGCCAGTTCCGTATGAACCGAAACGCCAGAATAGATTCATACTTAGGTTTCCTAGTCCACTAGGTATAAATGAATGGTTCGTGGAAAGTGCTTCAAGACCATCAATAAAAATTGGTTCAACTGAAATACAATTCTTAAATACATCAACATTTGTTGCCGGACGATTTAATTGGGATCCAATCACAGTAAAATTCCGTGATCCAATTGGTCCATCTGCCGCTCAGGCTCTTATGGAGTGGGTTCGTCTATGTGCTGAATCTGTAACAGGTCGTATGGGTTATGCCGCTGGTTACAAAAAGAACATTGATTTAGAAATGTTAGACCCAACAGGTGTAGTTGTTGAAAAATGGATTTTAGAGGGAACATTCTTAACTGATGTGAACTTTGGGTCGTTATCTTATTCACAAGATGCTCTTGCTGATATTACGGCATCGCTTCGTATGGATAGATGTATCTTGGTATACTAAGATTTTAAAATTAATATTATATTAAACCTATATGGAGAGATCCGTATAGGTTTTTTATTTACTAAAAATTAAAACATTTTATATTTAAATTAAAAAGATAATTATGGAAAATGACTCAAGACAATATGGTCAAATGGATTTTAATCTACCTCATGATGTTGTAACATTACCATCGGGTGGTAAATATTATACATCTAAAAAGAAAAGTGTGAAAGTAGGTTATTTAACTGCTGCGGATGAAAACACACTTTTAAATATGAATCCTAATAAGACAATTAAAGAATCAATTGTTTTACCGTTATTAAGAAATAAATTATATGAATCTGAAATAAGACCTGAAGATTTATTAGATGGAGATATTGAAGCTTTATTGATCTTTTTAAGAAATACTTCATTTGGTCCTGAATATGTTGTAAGTGTTACTGACCCCCAAACTAACAAAGAATTTAACGCGACAATTTTACTTGACGAGTTAAACATTAATAAAGTTGAATCTGAACCTGATAATGATGGTTATCTAACTACTAAATTACCTAGAACGGGACATACCGTAAGATTAAAGTTCTTAACAATGAGAGACACAATTGAGATTGAAAAAATTGTAAGTGAGTACCCTGTTGGTAGGGTGGCACCATTGGCAACTTTAAGATTAAGTAAAATGATTGTGGATATTGATGGTAATTTAGATAGAGGGTTTATTGCCAAAACAGTAGAAACACTACCAATAATGGATTCAAAACACATAAAAAACTTTATGGCAGTTAATGAACCAAAATTAGACCTAAAAAAAGAAGTTATAGCCCCGTCAGGAGAAAGAGTAATGGTAAACATTGCTTTTGGGGTGGAATTTTTTCGGCCTTTCTTCTGAGTACTCCAAATTTTTATTAGACGAATATTATTTGTTGGCAAAGATATTAAGAACATCTTATTCCGATTTTTTGATAATGCCAACATATGTAAGAAAATATCTTGTAGATAAGATTATTGAAGAATACAAAAAAGATTAATAATTGGTATTTATTATAAAATAACTATAATATTATGTTCGCTCCTCCACCATCACCAGGTACTGGTTCCAAAATCGTTAATGCCGCAACAGGAAATGTTGAAGTACAAGAAAATATAGGAAAAGTCCAAGATAGTTTATTGAGTTTAGAAACGATTGTGTCAGATATGAAACGTATCATCACAAATCCTTTGGATGGTATTACAGGAATTTTAGGTCAAGTAGCAGAACAGTTAGGACCGGCGGGGATAATTAAGGCGTTAGGTAACTTAGATACGGAAGCTAAAAAAATTGTTAAAACTTTTGGTGTTAGTTCTGAAAGAGCCGGAGAACTAACTCAAACCGTGGCGGATGCAATCCCTAAGTTCGTTGAAATGGGGCTAGACGTTGGTGACGTTGGAGAAACTATTAAAGGTTTGGGTGAAAGCATGAATACCAATTTAATGTTGAGTAGTGATGTTTTAGCTGACTTAGCAGCAACGGCAACTGTAACGGGTCAAAAACAAGGAGATTTAGCTGTAAAATTTAGAGATGTTGGTGTTGGAATTGCGAGTGTGGGTGATAAAATGATGGAAGTTACTAAAATCGCTCAACAAGCCGGTGCAACAGTTCAGGCTGTATCTGAAGGAGTTGTAGGTAATTTGGACAAAATGAACCTTTATAATTTCGAGGGAGGAATTAAAGGATTAGCGGCAATGGCAGCACAGGCTTCAAGATTAGGTATTAATATGCAAAGTATTTTTAGTGTAGTTGACAAGGTATTTAATCCTGAGGGGGCAATTGAATTTGCAGCATCATTACAAAGATTAGGTGTTACATCAAGTCAATTACTTGATCCATTAAGATTAATGGATTTGGCTCAAAATGATCCAACTGAATTACAAAATCAAATTGTGAACATGACAAAAGAGTTCACAAGATTTAATAAAGAAAACAATCAAATAGAAATACTTCCCGGTGCTAAAAGACGTATTGAGGAAATTGGTAAAGCTATGGGACTTCCATCGGGAGAACTTCAAAAGATGGCAATAAATGCGGGTAATTTTGAAATGAAATTAAAACAAATTAAGTTTCCTACAGATATTGCAAACAAATCAGATAGAGAATTAATTGCAACTATGGCACAAATTAATAAGTCAGGTCAGGCGGTTGTAAGAATAGAGCAAACAAGAAAACTTGAAGATGGAACAGAAGAGGGTACTGGTGAATATGTTACAAAGTTGGTTAGTGAATTAAATAGTGATGATGTTAAAAAATTGGCGGAACAACAAAAAAGTGATGCGAAGTCAATGGAAGATGTTGCAAAAGATCAATTAACGTATTTAAAAAGAATTGAGGCATCCATGAATACATTTGTTGCTGCAGCAAAATACGGTATTGCTAGTTCTAATGTTGCTCAAAAAGGTTATATAGGTGGATTAGGAGTATTCCAAAATATGTTAGACAAAGAGTTACCGCAAGTAGGAAAAAGTTCTGCAAATTGGAGAACAGGATTAAATGATACTAGTGGTGTAATTGCGGATTTTATAAAGCAAGCAAATATTGATGATTTAATAAATACTTTTACAACAAAAGCGGGTGAATTCGCGGATTTATTAAAGAATCAGGCTAAAACTGTTTTTGGAATGGGGGGGGTTGATACAGCAAATCCTAATGAATCATTAATACAAGCAATGAACAATCCAAATTTGAATATATCGTATGACCCAATGACGATCACCACAGATAATAAATTTAGTGTTGATTTTAAAGTAACTACTGATGAAAAAATAAGTACACAAGCGGAACAAGATATTAATAAAGCGGTATCAGATTATTTTAATGGACCTGACTCAAGAAAAAATATGGAAAACTTACTCATGAGAATTGATCAGATCAGAGTATCAAGCGGTAAGAAACCAATTTTCAAAAAATAATAAATAAAAAAAGGAGTAAAGGTATTTATAGATAAAGTAAAAAAATGCCAGAAAGTGTATTATCATTTGCGTCATCATCTTCTTTTAGGAATTTATTAATTGCTAGAAATTTAGCCCCGTATCAAGTACAAGGAGTTTTCACTCCCCCACCGGGAAATGCGATATATGAGATTAGTCCATTAAATGATAGTAACGTAATTGATTCTCCTGATAATTTAATTTCAACAAATCAATTAGCGAATAATTTATATCCATTAAATCAATGGGGACCTGATGGTGGATATCAAGGTAAATATACTATTGGAAATTTAGTTCCTATTCCACCTAATGAAGGACCATATGATCCAAATGATACGGTTTTAGACCTCACCAACGAATTTTATATTGATGCGGCATTTATAACAAATATATTTGGACCTGAAGGTGGATATAAAGATTTAGTTATAATAACTGACATACAATTATCTTCACAATATTATTTACCGTACTACGACAAAGTACCGGTTAATTTCATCCCGTCAACGTATACACCATATTCTATTCTATTTTCAGATAATCCAAGTGGTGACATGGGATTATTATCTCAAGATTCATATATTGCTAAAACAGGTGCGTTATATTTGAAGGGATATTTTGAAGACAGAATTGCTCAAGAATTTTATCAAATTACTTTAGGTAGTGCTAATTTAAGTAGTTTACAAGATCCTTTTAGTGCTTCTATGTTGGCAACAGGACAACAACCATTCTTTACAAAGAATTGGAAAATTACCGTACCTGAAAACCCATTATTGGCGGCTGTAAGTTTTGCGAATAGATTAACGGGTACATACTTCCCCGTTTCATTTATACCGGGTGATTATTTTGATGATCCGGATCCTGTTTATTCACCACAAACTGAAAATGCATTAAACACTGTTAATAATTTAACAGGAGGGGCGTTAGGATCTGTGTTAAATAAATTTAGAAATCCTTCTGAGATATTTTTAGCAAATACGGGTAATGGACAACAATCTGTTTTATTTAAGAGTTTAGAGTATAACCTATATAGACCAAACTACGACAAACCACCATTACAACAATTTACAAGTGCAATATCCAATTTATTTGGTGTTGGACCTAACGGTGGTGGAGGATATTATGTTGGTAGTGAAGAGGCGGAACCATCACTTATAACTCAACCGGCTAATCAAGTTGCGGTTAATTATCTTGGAGTACAACAAGGAACATTAGTTTATGGTCCTTCTGAATTAGGAAAACTTTATGAAGGTAACGAAGGTAAGATTAATTTTGGTTTACAAGCGGAATCTTACTCTAATCAAGGGGGTATAACAGGTAAGTTTGTATGGACATCTCCAAAATATAAAGAAAATGCGGGATGGAAAGTTGGACCTGGTGGTGATCCTAAAATTATTGATGGCGAATTTAATGAAATACAAAATTCGTATAATCAAAATTTATCAACCGATGTTGAATTTAGAGGAGGTTCGATTTTAGACGAAACCCAAAGAATAATTAACGCTGCTGATAATGTAACGGGAGCGGCAAGATTGAAACACGCAGGTAATGCGATGAACCAAGTTTCAAAAGTGTTCAATGATGGGTATAAAGAAATGACTAAAGGTTCTCAAGTTATTGCATATTATGACAGCTCAACAGGTGAAGATGTTATTGGTATTGACGGAGTGGAAGTTGGTAGAGAATATTGTCGCGTATTCCAAAAAGATACACCATATTTAACATATGCTGACTTACAAAAAACAGATGGTATAACTGAATCTGGTCGTAAATTTAATAATTCGGTTCTTGATAATACATATAATCTAAACATTGCTCCTTTAAGAAATCCTGGGTCAACTAATATTATTAATAGTAAAGTTAAAAAATATATGTTCTCATTAGAGAATTTAGCGTGGAGAACATCAGATCAACCGGGTTATACTTATGATGATTTACCAACTTGTGAAAAAGGACCAAATGGCGGTAGAATTATGTGGTTTCCACCGTATGATATTTCATTTAATGAAGATGTAAGAGCATCTTGGAACCCAACTAAATTCTTGGGTAGACCGGAACCTATTTATACTTACGCTAATACAACAAGAAGTGGTAGTTTAAGTTGGAAAATAGTTGTTGATACACCTTCAGCTATGAATACTATAATTGAAAAACAATTGGCGAATAGACCGTCAAAAGAGGTGGATTCAATAATTGATTCATTCTTTGCGGGATGTGTTAAATATGACATATATGATTTGGCGGCTAAGTTTAATACTATACCAACTAGTGAATTATATACATATCAACAATTATTAAATGAACCAAGATTAACAGAAGAAGAATTGGGATCAATATATTCTAATATTGGTAAGGATAAATCAACTAATATTGGTACAAACGGTGATGGTAATCCTGAAGGTGGGGATGGGACTCCACCAGGAACTGATAATCAAGATAATGACAAACTTAATACAGATACAACAGAAACTGCCGATGTTACAAGTGTTGAAGAATTTATAGATTATTCTTTTTATTTTGATAATGATTATCCTGAAGGATATAGTACTGATGCGGTTACCGCAAGTCAACCGTATGAATATTGGTATAATCAATATCTTTCTGTAAAAGGAACTAACTATATCACTCAACCACCCGAATATGTTTATACGGGAAGTAAAAAATACGAAAATAAAAGTGTGGTTCAAAAATTCTTTAATGATATAATTATTGGAAATTATCAAACAATCCAAACTGATTTCTTAAGTAAATTAAAAGAAATTATTGTGGATAAAAATGGTACAATTAAAATAGAATTACAAGGTTCTGCATCTGCACCTGCTAAAGTAGAGTATAATAGAAATTTATCGAAAAGAAGAATAAGTTCTGTCTTACAGTGGTTCAGAGCGAAAACAATTGGTGATAAAACAATTGCGGCTTTAGAAAGTGAGGGTAAAATAACATTTATTGAAAATCCTAATGGTGAAGAAATAACTATACCTAAAACTAAAGACGGAATATATGAATCTGTAACTTGTAGTGAAGATATTAGTATAACCCCTAACGGAAGTGCAAACTCAACGGCTCAGTGGTATTCAATACCGGCAATGGCTTGTAGAAGAGTTCGTTTAGCGAGATTAGAGGTAAATATACCAACTCCAACACCACCGCCACCCCCACCTCCTGCTCCACCATCACCTCCACCGGGACCTCCACCACCACCTCCACCGGGACCTCCATCACCACCATCACCTCCATCACCTCCGGGTCCAAAACCTGTGAGAAAACCTGACCCTATTAAAAAAGTTAAAGAAGGTATATCTAAAAAGATATTGAGGTACTTGTTTAGTGAGTGTGATTATTTTGAGGTTATAAAGGAAACTAATCCTATGGTGTATGATAGTATTAAGGAAAAAATTAAATATTTTAGTCCTGCATTCCATTCTACAACACCTGAAGGTTTAAATGCTAGATTAACATTCTTAAACCAATGTATGAGGCCGGGTCAAACAATACCTGTTATTGGACCTGATGGACGACCAAAACATAATGATGCGTTGAATACATCATTTGGTGCTCCGCCTGTATTAGTTTTAAGAATTGGTGACTTCTACCACACTAAAATTATACCTAATAATATTAGTATCACTTATGATCCGTTAGTGTTTGACATTAATCCTGAAGGTATTGGTGTCCAACCTATGATTGCTAAAGTTTCTTTAGGATTTGATTTTATTGGTGGTAGTGGTTTAGCGGGACCTGTGGAACAATTACAAAACGCATTGTCATTTAATTATTATGCAAATACTGAAATTTATGATGAAAGAGCGATAGCAACTGAGGATACATCAGAAAGAGATGAAAAAATTGTCGCTAAACTTGTTCCGTCGGCTTCGGCGCCATTAACAGTTGGTAATATACCTAATCAAGTATCTAATAGAGGTGGTCAAACAGTTGGTACAATTATAAGTACTAATGCAAACGATGATGGAACTATTGAGACAGGTGAGATTGATTATAACAACCTCATCTCTGAATTATCTACAGGGACCAAAGAATTTTTCTCAACTATCTATAATCAATTAAAAAGTATAAAAGATGTGAGTAATTATGGTATTTTACAACTTGTTAATTATAAAAGAAAATATTTTGATGGAAATATTAGTGAATTTCAAAATAGCACCCCATTAAAAATTTATGGTAAACCTGACAGTGTTGAAAAATTAGTAAAAGATATTGTTGATCAGGCGGTAAAAGATTGTAAAGATGAATTATCACCAGTTCTTAAAGAAATTGTCCAACCACAATCTTTATTTTCTAATGCGCAACAAAGACAAATTAAAAATAAAATGGAAGAAATTTTAGGAACAAGAAATGCTGAAATTAATAATGTTATAATTGGACCAATAAATGATTTAACAAGTTATCAAGAAAATTTTAATTATACGTTTAGAAAAACGGATGTTGTTATATCAAAATTTGATGGTATTCTTTTGGAAAGCGGTGAACCTAAAGTTTATTCTTTAACTGGTGGTAGTGCAACAACAGTTACAACCGCAATATTAGATGTATATACAAACCAAGTTGGTAAAACAATAACAGAATTCTTTGATGTAATGTCCGCAAATTATATTATGAATAATGGATCGATTGAATATAGTCCTTCCCCCGTAAATTTATGGAACTTACCGAATAAATGGTTAAAGTCATTTACAACAAAAGAAGAGCAAAGATTTTATATTGTTATGTCAGACATAATGTTAGATGATAATAAATACAATTCTTTTATTGAGAGTTTAACATCGTTAGATAAAATAAAACCATATGAAAATTTAGTTAATGATTTAAAGGCTAGGTTTGATTTTTATAAAATTAAATGTAAATTACAAAGAGATAATGAAGACAAAATTTTTGTGGATTATGAGGCAAGTCCCGAATATCAAAAGTTCCAAAGTTTTGAAATACTTCCTTTTGAAGCAAAAGTTGGATATACTACAAATAAAAATGAACCAAACTACGCGACTGGAGTTGATAGAATTAAAAAATTATATTCTAAACAAAATTTAAATAATGATGATAAATACAATGGTAAAGTAAAATTTAATTAATTATGCAATTACAGTATTATAATAGATATAGTCCATTCTTAATAAACGGAGAACAAACCGTTGTTCCGTATATTAACTTACCCTCAAAATCATCGGATAAAAGATATATCTATAAAGTTGGAATTTCAAGATTGGATAAAGTATCACAACAACATTACAATTCACCATTTTTTGGTTGGTTAATCTTACAAGCAAACCCCCAATATACGGGTTTTGAGTTTAACATACCTGATGGGGCTGTATTGACTATTCCGTATCCATTACTAACTTCATTACAGGATTATAAAAACGAATTAGACAATTACACATTCTATTATGGTAAATAACGGAGAGAATATATTAGTTGAATTTGACTACCAAAACATATCAGTTATTGACCCAAACAAAGTTATTGATGAAGAAGGTAGACCAAAAGAGCGACTTATAGATCACGAAAATCTTGTGTTCTATGCAAATTTAGAATGCTCAGTTCTACCAAGAACAAAGTTAGCATTGGGGGTTCCTTTAAGTGAATCCGTTAGAACTATTTCTGTCGGTAGGATTAATTTTTTAAATCCAGGTTTTAAAAAATTTTTAGATAATGGGTGGACAGATGAATTGACGGGTAAAAACACATTAACAGGGCAAGGTGTGAATCAACCAAGACAATCAGTTAGTGCTAGTCCTGACAAACCTGATGATTTTTATTTTAGTCAAAGTTTAGTTTCTAATGGAGTTCCGGGTGCTGTTGATAATGGTTTATTAGGAATAACACAAATAAATTACACTTGTGGTTTAGATTTTGTACCAACAATTGATATCACTCTTGAAGATGTTAAAGGTAGATCATTATTTGAAGGTGGTAATAATTCCCCATATGCGGCATTTTTCCAATTTCCTTACCCATTATTTTATCTGACAATAAAAGGTTATTTAGGTAAAGCGGTTAGATTACCATTAATGTTAGAAAAATTTGGTTCGTCTTTTGACCCAAGTACCGGTAATTTTAGGGTTAGATTAGAAATGAAGACATATAAATATACTATTATGTCTCATGTTAGTTTTGGTGCAATGATGGGGACTCCATTGATGTATAAATCAATTGTTTCAACAAAACAAACACAACCAAACAACAGCACTAATAACTCAACTTCAGTTGTGAAATCTTTTGCTAGTGAAGGATATCAAAAAATGAAAGAATTATATTCTGAATATAAATCAAAAGGATTGATAGATGATAATTTTCCTGAAATAACAATACAACAATTAAAATATAGATTAGATAGGTTCATTAAAAATATTATAGATAGTTTTAAAAAAACTAATTTAAATGTATTAAATGATTTAAATGACTATGAGACACAGTTAACTGAATATGAAGGGTATGTGTTTTTCTATACTCCTGATTCTTGGTCAAAAACATATTTAGACCAAACTAATGTTTATATTCTTAAAGATAGTGGTGAATATGTTTACCAATGGAAAAAAGAATATAGGGATGATCCTGCAAAACAAGTGGCACCATTAAACGAACTTAATGGTTTAATTAAGAAATTTAATCTTGCTTTGTCAAAAAATAAAACTCTTGGTCTTAATCAACCTAACTATATACCTAATAAAATTGATTTAGAAAGTTGTTATACTAAATCAAAATTTAATGATATTAATATAAATAAAACATATTATATTAGAACAAATAAGGAATTACCTGGTAATCCATCTGAAGTTTCGGCGTTTACAAAAACATTAAGAGCGGAATTCCAAAAAAATAAAAACTTTCAGTTTGAGGGTAAAGGATATTTTATGGATTTTACAAAATCAATGCAACAAAAATATCAAACCGCAAGACAAACAATCGAAGAAAGTTTAACAGCACAGTTAGCGGATCAGATGAGTGATACCTCAACAGGTATTGGATTTGCTCCAACAATGAGAAATATTCTTGCGGTGTTTTTTGCTCAGGGTGAAGCATTTTTAAGGTTAATGGATGATGTACATACTAAAGCGTGGAATTTGAGAGAAGATCCTTATAGAAAAGATGCGGTTTTTGGTAGTAATTCAACAGTTCCAAGCGTTGATATAAAAGGTGATGGAATTGAAAATACCCCAATATATCCTTGGCCGCAATTAATTGTTGAAAACACAAAAAATGATGGTGGAGAAAAGTATGAATTAAAATATCCTGGTGATCCTGTCTTGGCAAGTAAATTAAAGGCATTCATTCCTGAAATATGGCCTGAAGTTGAATTTGTTGAAGAATTTATAAAAGGATATACAGAAAGAGAATTACCAATACCTGATCCTGAATATACAAATAATGGATTAACAAGACCTGATAGATTAAGTTTTAATGCAATTGAATTTCCGATAACTAACCAAGTATTTCAAAATACTGAGGAGGTTAAATTCTTTTATGAAATATATGAAAGGTTAATGTTAAATTCATTTTATAGTTTAATGAGTAGGGATTCGGCAAAAATTTATAATATGGGATTTTATTCTGCTGAAGCTGAGGTTACCAATATTATAAAGGCTTTGGGTGATGATAATCCATTTTTAACAAAAAAGTTAAAAGAATATAATATCAATTCACAAGTTTATTTAGGGTTCTTAAGACATATATCTAATCAAGGTGAAGGACAATCTTGGCAAAATTTTATTAGAGGTGAATTTAACACAACTTATATTAAGAATGAATCAATTAATCCTTTTGAACTTTTAGATGGTAAAACATTAAATAATGAAATATCACAACCAAACGTTGGTTTAGAAAATAGTGAGTTAGTTGAAAAATATTTTGGTGTTGATAATGTTCCTGAAAAATATGATATATGTGATTTATATCCATTAACAAATTTAAAATGGGATAAAGATTATTTGGCGAATGGTACAATATTACAAAATGCGGAATCCGTCTATAAAACTTCAGACGTTTTAAAATACAACTTAAATAATAAATCAATTGTTAATTTCAATGAAAATCAAGTTATTAAACCAATAACTAATTTTAATTATGCCGATAGTGTTTTTGATCAAACAGTAATAACAACGAATTTAAAATTGTTTTATCAAAATAGACAAATAAAAAATCAGTTTATTACTGAGGGTAATATTTTTTACAAAAACTATAATGGTAATTTAATATCTGATCAAACAACATCTATGTTGAACACTCCTTATTTTATTAATGCAATTCAAAAGGGGGTTTATAATTTTAGATATAATAGTGCGGATCTTTCACCATATAAATTAGCGGCATACTTGTTTTTAAATAGTTTACCATTAGCAACATTAAAAGAAAGATATAAGTTAGTTGATGATACAAATAACACTACTAATGAGTTGAGTTATATAATGTCAACAATTAAAAAATTTGGTGCGGTACATAAATTACCATATGCTTGGGTTTTAAAATATGGTTCACTTTGGCATAGATATAAAACTTGGGTTGATACCGGTAATGATATGTTGGATGATGTATGGAAAGATTTTAATTATTCATATAATTATGACCCAATCAATAGTGCAACAACTAAAGTTTATAATGTTACAATTAATAGTATACCACAAGAAATAATATTAGAGGGTAATTTAAGTACTACTGTTGGTACTAACAATTATACTAAAACAATTATTAATAATGGTTTTTACCCTAAAACTTTAGATGATTTTAATGTTTTTTACCAAGGAAGGTTATTATTTGATTCGACCGTACAAATTGGTGGAACTTGTGCTGTGGTTAATAATAATCAATTACAAATATTAACGATAAATTCAAACGAGATCATTGACGGAATGATTATTTCCGGATCAGGATTACAATATAATACAACAATAGTTTCTCAAATAAGTGGAACAACGGGTGGGGTTGGTAGATATAATATAACTCCTAATCAATTACCAAACGGTACAACAATTACAGCAAACGTTTTAGGACCTATAATTAATTTTGTTGTTACAAATCCAAATTCAGTTGGGTATACAAGTGCTGAAGTACAATTAGCATTAAATACAAAATTATCAATGGTTAAAACAACTGAATCGGTAATTAACAGACCAAACGGATTTGATCCTATTGTTGTTAACAGATCTTTAAATTTAACTCCTTGGTCTTGTTATGTAAAAACAACTGATGAAGCTTTTATATATCCTTTACCATCATTTGGGGGGTTAATTAATCAAACAAAAGATGAGTGTTTTAATGTAAATGGTAATATAAAAACAGAAGTATTGGGTAATTCTGCAATGTACAATGGTTCTGTAAGATTGTTTTGGAAGGCACCTAACTACGGATATTATGATAATAATAAAGTAGTCCCACCGGATCCTGATAGTTATCTTAAACATATTTTTAAC
>JACCDX010013627.1_pt1 | contig 30601 bp, 33 predicted proteins | sample 7449681 | NCBI WGS metagenome assembly JACCDX01 (sample SAMN15323450, study PRJNA562643) | freshwater metagenome | isolation source: river surface water | place: USA:Blue River Watershed | collected 2017-08-18
AACGAAACGGCACATCTTTTGTGCGCACTGGGGATGATTGCCATGGTGACTCCCCCACTCTTGGCGCTTCAGTATCCGTTCCTTGCAGTCGTCTTTGCCCTCGTCGCACTAGGCTATGGTATATTCCTGGCACAAACTACCGACAAGCCGAGTCGCCTCTGGCGGAGCATGCATGTGGCTGATGGACTGGGTATGAGTGTGATGTTTCTGTGGATGAGTGGGGTATCCTGGCACCCGTGGCTGATTGGGATGTTTGTCTTGGTGTACATCTTCTCCACATGCTACTTTGCATACTGGACGTATGAGGGAATCACGGAAACACCAATCAGTTGGCTGGCGCTCGGCTCAGACTTCTTTCACACCGCTCGAGCACTGGTCATGCTTCTCATGTTTATGATGCCCGAGACCTTCATGTGGGGACACCAGCCCACGCCAGACTCGATGCATCCGGAATCGCATCAGCATCATCATCACTAAACATCACCCGCCTTGGCGGGTGATTTGTTTAGCACACAAACACATGCTAACCTACGGCTAGTCTGTTCCTCACCACTGCACAAGGAGTGCGCATATGTGTGTCCAGCAACGCAATCAATCGTGGGAGCGCCCAGTTGCTCCGAGTGATTTCCCCATCATCGCTGAGCATTTTCCTGGCATCAGCTATGCCAAACTCTATGATGCTATGACACAGGATGAGGCTGTGCCGCTCTGTACTGATTTGGTACTCGTGGGCGCCATGTTCCACGCCAAGCCCGACGACATCGGTGTGCGACTGGTCAAATTCTCGGGTGCAGACCCTGCGACTGACGAAGTCGTGAAAATCCCTGCCATGGATGGCGTGGTGGGTTGGTTCGAGAATTCCGCCCTTGGCACTGATATGTGGCAGAACGCCAACGGGTATCTTGCCACATTGGGGTACCATGTCCATTTCGCCATGAAATGCAGCTGTGGCCTTGTTCCCATCTCGACCAAGCACAACGGTGAATGGAGCAGGTGGAAGCGTGAATTCAATCGCGAGCGCGCGCATGTATATGGGCGCACCAATATCTCCTGGCGACCATTTCGCGAAGGTGACGGACTCAGCCACGATGATGCGCTCCTCTGGGATCGCATTGTGGGTGCACTACAAGCACTCCCTTCGGACCAGAACCTTCGTTGACCTGAATACACCAACCCCGCCATGTGGCGGGGTTGTTTCCATGTCACCAATAACGGCTTAATTATGGAAGTCGGCGATTCACTCCAGCCCAAATAAATCGAGACTGAATAAGTGCACCTGTCTCGACATCATACACACGCACATGGGCCTGATATGAGGTCGCTACTTTCACTCCAAAGAGCGTATACTTTCCCACGAGAGGGGCATTCACATCCTCGAAGAAGACGACTCCAGTGGCAGACTCAATGAGTGCAGTCTCGACGCGCACAGGGCGAGTATCGCAAGGCTTTACGGCATAGCTGATGCTGATCCATGGTCCATTTTCACCTGAGCGAATATCGCTTTTGTATGAAAGGCTAGAAATTGGGGCACATGAACCTGTCGTGGTTCCAGCTCCTGGACCGATGTCCTTTGCTGATGCCACAGATGCACCAGAGACCATAAAAAGTGTGAGTGCAACGAGTGCAAACATATTGCGAGTCAGATTCTTAGAAATCATAAGGTAAAACTAGGTGTAATACTCTGATGCCGTACGAAGTAGCAAAGTATTACAGTATACTCATTTCGCACTGTGTCGCGATGTGGTATATTACACATGAAGTGCAGCGTGATGTGTAATAGATACACGCGCCACACGGCACCATACATGGAAGACTTGTACCGCACACAATTTGAGCAATTATTTGAAACGCATCATGCTGAAATCTTTCGCTTTGTAGCGTTCAAATCAGGACACACGGACACCGCAGAGGACATTACAGCCCAAACGTTTTTGAAATACTGGGAACGCCTCTTGCGGGGAGAGCCCATTGAACATCCGCGCGCGCTCCTGTATGTTATTGCCAAAGGATTACTCGTCGATACCTTCCGAAAATCAGACAAAGAACGACATGTAGAGTGGGATGAAGTGATTGATGGCCTCATACACACGAGCCCTGACACAGACGCGTTGGACCAAGCCCGCATGTATGCCAAAGTCCTCACTACGCTCGACCAACTCAAACCAGAATATCGAGAAATCATTATGCTTCATTACGTTCAAGACCTCCCCATCGCTGACATTGCCCACATGCTCGAAAAATCCCAAAATAATGTCCGAGTGCTCTTGCATCGCGCACTCACTAAGCTTCGAGATCACTTCCCTTATGACTCCTGAACAAATCACCGAACAACTCCGCGCCCTCCATACAGCCCAGGTCTCCCCGGATTCTTTGGCGGTCGTGCGCGCACGAGTATTTCGCGCTATCGATCGCAAAATTCCCGCCGAAGTCGAGCCAGTCACCTGGAAGACATCAATCCCGACCTCAATGGTGTACTGGGGTAGCGGCATGGTGGCCATGGCGCTCGTCGCAGTTTTTGTGGTCGGCAATCTCCTTCCGCGTCACAATGCATATCATGACACCATTACCGCAGTCGTTACTGGTGAATCCATCACAAACAGTCTTGCTCAGGCAGTAGACCCCAGACCCCATCTCACTGAGGCAAGGCTTGCGATGAAAAAAAGTGAACATGCCATGATGGGCCTCGATTTGGACGGTGAGTTCGCTGCGTACACGCAGAAGCAATGCCTGGATGCCCATATGCTTTACCATGCATTTCTGAGTCACCTCGATGCAGTGATTGCGCTCAAGCAAACTCAGACGACCGACCCAGAACTTCTTGCCACATACGCGGAACTTCGTATGGAAATTCACGCAAAGGATCAAGTGCTCGAGCATCGCCTCACCCTCTATAAATAAACACACACTCAAGACTGAGTGTGTGTTTGCGATGCACCCATAGTGGGTGTCTATTCTGCCTTGAGGTCTGCAATGACGTCGTCCATGTCTTGATGTAGTACGCCATCAACGACACGACCACTCATACCTTCAGATTCGGCACCTGTGGCGCGCTTGCCTCCTTCGGGTTCATTAATTTTCAAATTGACACGTGCGTTATTTTTCATTCCTACGACACGTAAAAGCGTGCGGATAGCTTTGGCGGTATTACCCATGCGCCCTATCACCTTTCCCATATCTTCTGGGTCAATGTCGAGCGTGAGTAGTACACCCATATCGTCCGTGCGACGATCCACGACGACTGCTTCGGGCTTGTCGACGAGGGACTTAATGAGGAACTCGAGAAATTCTTTGTCTCCGTGTGTTTCAGACATAGGTTTTGGACTTACTGATTAAAGAATCACGAGAATGGTCACGCCGTTCTCTGTGTGTGTACTATACTGGGGATTCGGCGAAAGAGCAATGTGCAAAAAACACCCATATGGGTGCTTTATGCAGATGCCTCTGTCTCACTTGGTGCTTCAGGTGAAGCAGGAGTGGGAGCTTGGACTACTGGCTTTGGTGCCTCTTTCGGGACTTCCTTGACCGGCTTGGTCTTCTTGTTCATGGCATTGACCTTCTTTCCGGTGACAATCTTGGCATCCACCAAGAGATTGTGCACGGTATCAGAAGGCTGTGCGCCCTGACTCATCCAGTATTTTACGCGCTCAGCATCAATTTGTGGCTTTCCCTTGCGGGCATCGTACGAACCAACAAACTCGGATACTCCACGAGTCTTTTTGGGGGAACGACGATGATCCTGCACAATAATGCGGAACGAGGGGTCATTCTTGCGCCCAACGCGCTTCAGTCGTATAGATAACATGCACGAGATACTAGCAGAACGAAATAAATCGGTCAATACCGTTTCACCCACAGGGAGCCTCTTGGCCCAGACGAGAGTCCAAATCTGTGCTAGAATGCATATATGCCCCCTCCCCTCGCATGGACAGCATCACTCTCCCTTACGATATCCCCCACACTTATGGGTATCGTCTTTATCGTCCTCTGTGTTATTTGGATTGGATTTACCCTTATCATTCGATATCACTGGAAGCAATACGGCACAGGGGCCTCTGAGATATTCCGCATGAACTTTCTCTACCTCTCTGGATCATTCACCCTGCTTACCCTCCTCCTTGTTTCTCTTATTGGATACTCTCTCACTGCACTATGATTGAAATTGATGAAAGCGAACGCATACTCCGTGTCGTCCGCAAGCATTGGTACGTCTTAGTCCGCGACATTGTACTCCTTGCGTTTCTCATTTTACTCGGAGTTAGTCTGCTTATTTTTACTACCCTTGGACCAGTACAAGACATCGTCACACTCAGTGGTTCTGGGTTTTTTGCTGCACTCTTTGCTGGTACCGCTTGGCTCTTACTACTGTGGGTGATGGCTTGGAATATGTGGACGGATTATTTTTTAGATGTCCTACTTATCACCGATCGCCGCATTTTTGATATTGAACAACTTGGACTTTTTCGTCGCACTTCAGCATCATTTCGACTCGATAAAGTCCAAAATGTTTCAGTGGACCAGAAAGGGTTCATTGCTACCATGCTTGATTTTGGCACAGTGAGACTGGAAACTGCCGGAGATGGGGAAGACTTTATCGCGACATATATCGCCAAACCTTACGAAATCAAAAAATTTATCAATGAAATGCAAGACCGCGCTGAAGATCGCTCACAGCGCGTGCACTTCACCGCCACGACAAGCTCTACACCATGACATCCCAACATCCACGTCCTCGTCACACAAAAAAAGAACGCAGCTCGCGTGCGTCCGCTTCTCCTTCTTCGTACCCTCCACGCCATATTGAGCGCCCGCGCGTGCGTCGCAGCGCACATGGACCCATCCTTGAAGGGGTCATCCGTGTCACAGGAAAAGGCGTAGGCTACGTCATCATCGAAGGTCGCAAGGATGATATCGAGATAGATGGGGCAGACCTCAATTGCGCACTCGATAAAGATCGGGTGAGTGTTTCCTTATTTGGCCGTATGGCAAATCGTCGCCAAACTGGAGAAGTGCGAAGTATTCTCTTTCGCAACAAAACAGCATTTGTAGGTATTTTACATAAACTAGAAGGCATGTATCTTCTTGAACCTGACGATACCCGCATGTACCGAGACATCCTGATTCCAAGTTCGGAACTTCATGATGCAAAGCCGGGGCAAAAATGTTTGGTAGAAATAACACACTGGAGTGACCCGAAGCGTGACCCAATAGGAAAAGTCAAACGCGTGCTTGGCACACCAGGAGAGCATGCTGTCGAAATGGAGTCTATTGTAGCGGAGCGCGGATTCGATACCACTTTTCAAAAGCAAGTCGCTGATGCTGCGGACAAGATTCCACTCACAATTCCAGACGAAGTCATCACCGCTCGATTGGCATCCACGATTGGAAGAGACTTCCGCGATACACTTACGTTCACTATTGACCCAAAGGATGCCAAAGACTTTGATGATGCGTTGTCGTGGAAAGATCTCGGTGACGGCACATTTGAAGTAGGCGTACACATCGCCGATGTGTCACACTACGTCACCCCAGCATCCACGATCGACAAAGAAGCAGTGGAGCGTGCCACCTCAATTTACCTCGTCGACCGTACCATCCCGATGCTTCCAGAGCGACTCTCCAACGGAATTTGCTCCCTTGTCCCAAACGAGGATCGACTCACTTTCTCAGCAGTCTTTATTATGCGGGCAGATGGCACAATTATAGAGGAATGGTTTGGGAAAACCATTATTCACTCGCGTCGACGATTTACTTACGAAGAAGCGACACAAATTTTAGAGACAGGCCAAGGTGACCATGCGCACGCTCTTCAATCCCTTCACACCATTGCGAAGGCGCTTCGTGCCTCCCGGATTCACAATGGCGCGATTGCGTTTGAAGCAGAAGAAGTCAAATTTGAGCTGGATGAGAAGGGTAAGCCAATCCGCACTTATAAAAAGATAATTGGGGAAAGCAATAAGCTCATAGAGGAATTTATGCTCCTTGCCAACAAGCGGGTTGCAGAGCGGGTTGCAAAAGCAGATCCCCGTACGACCTCCATATTTTTGTACCGCGTACACGATGCTCCGAACGAAGATCGCATGCGCGACCTACGCGAATTTCTTCACGGTATTGGATATGATCTTAAACTCAACCAGCATGGCCATGTCACATCCAAGGACATCAACGCGATGCTTCGCGCAGTACAAGGCAAAGCAGAAGAAGCGATGATTCAAATAGCTACCATTCGATCTATGGCCAAGGCGGTCTATACCACCAAGAATATTGGGCATTATGGATTAGGATTTGAATTCTATACTCACTTCACTTCTCCTATTCGCCGATATCCAGACCTCATGGTGCATCGACTTTTGGAACAATATCTCCTGGGGAAAAAAGTGAAAAAAGACCGTCTCGCTGAAGAGGAGCGTCTAGCTCGATACTGTTCGCAAATGGAAGTGGAGGCTGCTGAAGCTGAGCGTGCGTCGATTCGCTATAAACAATGCGAATACTTTGCGGACCGCATTGGGTACCAATTTGTCGGAGCAATCACCGGCGTGACTGAGTGGGGTATTTATGTTGAAGATCCAGAAACGAAAACTGAAGGCATGGTGCACATCCGAGAACTCTCTCAAGACTTCTTCTTGTTTGAAGAAAAGCACTATCGACTCGTTGGGAAAGAAACGGGGAAAGTATTTCGCCTTGGCGATACAGTATCTGTCACCATCCGTTCTGTCGATCTCAAGCAAAAGCGTATTGACCTCAGGCTCACCGACTCGGAACATCGCACCGAAGCAAAACACTCGCGCTAGCGCGAGTGGGATAGTGATGATATTCGTGGTGATCCATAAACTACTGCATGGGAGGACACCAGCGATAATGCGAGCTTGGTCACTGACTCTGATGCAACATAGTCCTCTCTTCGATAGCATGAAGGATACCCCTGAACTCCAGTAGTGAGTGTCCCCACATCAAGCCCGTCAATGGGAAGTGGAGTCTCTTGAGCTAGTTGTTCGTAGCGACGCTTCACTTCCCACCATGGTGAATATGTCCGACTCAGTGCTTCCCGCAATATCCCCACGTCCACACCAATTTCTTGTGCCATGCGCACCAATTCTTCGTCGGTATGACGGGGTTCCTTTTTGGTAGCGGTATGTGTGTCGCGTTGATACCCATCTTGTACCAATGCTTGCTGATAGGCCAACCCTGCACATTCCTGATACAGCGCGAACCGCACTATGTGACACAACGCATCTGAACTCAGATGTGTACTTGGTGGATAATAGGACCCATGTATCTCAAGTACCGTCTCAAGGACATCGTCGAGTTGCTTGAGATGTGGCAAAGAGTTATGCGATGCATCAATGTATCGCTTAAACACGGGACGGAAGAGAAAAAGAAGGTCTAGAGCAATTGCGATAACTTCTCTATCTTCCGTTTCCTCTTTGGTCATACTTCCTCCATCAAACCATCTCCGCGAAATAACTTGAAATAATACAGAATCCCCTGGAAAAAGCCTCGCCATCCACCCGAGCCCTCCTTGACGAAAATGAAAAGCGGTCTCCTCGAGACGCATCGCCATCGCGATCAGTGTTGCCCTCTTTCTTGCTCGGTATGGCGGAAGTCGCACCCCATGATGGCGCAATAGCGCCCCACAGGTCTGGAAAAAGGGCGCAAATGCATACAACGCAATTTTTTCCTCTATGAGCATTTTTTCCCAAAAGTGACCCCAGGAATCATTAGACGGCATTTGAGACTCACGTGTATCTCTGCGCAGAGTATACACCGCACAATAAAGGGGGCAATCCCGCCTGTGTATACCGTTTTTGACATCTCACCCTCAATCTGATACACTCGGGTCATGGAATTACTCGCACAGGCCCTACCGTGGATTCAAATCGTTTCCGCAGTCATGCTCTCCGCACTTATCCTGCTTCAGCGCTCTGGCGCTGAGCTTGGTGGCGCATTTGGCGGAGGTGACACTGGTGGAGGTACAGCATATGCGCGCCGCGGTTTTGAACGCGTGATGTTTGGGAGCACGATTGGCCTCGCCATCGTATTTGTCGCTGCCAATTTCGCCGCTCTCGTCTTCCCTGTTAGCGCATAAGGAGTAGTTCGCCCCGTAGCGACACCCCAACGTTCCGAGCTTACGGACACGAACACCATGTGAGGCATCGCCCTCTCGGTTTCCCCTTACTTTGTCTTTAGGTTTTATTCTTTATCATCAATTCGCCGTGGAAGAACTTCTCAACGAACACCAAACAGGTGAAGCGCAGCACACCAAGCCCCGATTCTCTTTCTCTCGTGCGCTCATGGCACTCCCTGACCGTCTGCGCAAAATTGCACTACTGCTTGCAATTGGCCTCTTTGCTTCAACCTTTGTCATACTTGCGCGCACCAATGATCTCTTTATGGTCGAAATCCCCCAAATGGGTGGCACACTCACCGAAGGTATTATTGGGCGCCCGCGCTTCATTAATCCAGTCATTGCACGCTCAGATGCAGATCGTGACATGAGTGAGCTCATCTATGCTGGTCTCCTCCGCTTTACGCCGGAAGGCCAACTAGTGCCAGATATGGCAGAGACGTATGAGGTGTCCCCTGACGGACTCACCTACACCTTTACCCTGCGTAAGGAGCTCTACTGGCATGACGGCATGCCAGTCACTTCATCCGACGTCTCATTTACCATTGAAAAGGTCGGAGACCCGAGTCTCACCATCAAGAGTCCGCGTCGTGCGAGTTGGGAGGGTGTCGCAGTGGAGACCCCAGATGCGAGCACGGTCATATTTAGATTGAAACAATCCTATGCGCCCTTTCTCGAGAATGCTACGATGGGCATCCTTCCTCGGCATATTTGGGAAAATGTTTCGGCAACCGAATTTGATGTGACGTATCACAATCTCAAGCCCATCGGAAGTGGTCCGTATCGTATCGAACGTATCGTCCAAGATGACGAGCAAGGACTACCCTTGTACTACGATTTAGTTGCATTTCAACGCTATGCCCGAGGGGAACCATATATTACCCATCTCAGGATTCAGTTCTTTGGAAACACCAACGAACGCGCGGAAGCATACGCACAAAAGCGCATAGATCACATGCACACACTCGAACCACGAGACGCAGAAGCCCTAGAATCTTCCGGTGTTCCAATTCGACGTTCGCCACTCCCCCGTGTATTTGCGGCATTCTTTAACCAAAACCATCAACCGCTCTTTACCGACAGTACTGTACGAAATGCCCTAGAACGCGCAGTCGATCGCGATGCCATAGTAGAAGAAGTTCTACTTGGGTATGGCCGACCAATATTTGGACCAATTCCACACACAGAAGCCACAACCGAAGCAACGAGTTCCCCTGAACGACTAGATGAGGCACGCGCAATGCTCGCCGAGGCAGGGTGGACACCGGGTGAGGACGGTGTGTTGTTCAAAACAGACAAGAAAAAAAATACCACTCGACTCGCCTTCTCGATTGCCGTGCCTGATGTGGAGGAATTGCGCCACACAGCTGAACTCTTGGCGCTCGCATGGGAAACCCTGGGTGCTGAAGTATCCGTGAAGGTCTATGAAATCTCGACATTCTCAGCTGATGTCCTGGCACCAAGAAAATATGATGTTATTTTCTATGGTCAAGTGATTGGTCGCACGCCGGACTTATACCCGTATTGGCACTCATCTCAGCGCATCGCACCAGGACTGAATATAGCTCTCTATGCCAATAAAAAAGTAGATACACTCTTGGAGCAAGCACGGAAAGAACATGACCCCGATCTGCGCAATCAGTCACTCGCAGAATTAGAGCGCATTGTCCAATCTGAAGTACCTGCCATTTTTGTCTATAGCCCCGACTTCCTTTATGCCACACTTCCGCGCATGCAAGGAATCAAAACTGGACTCATGACAACCGAAGCGGAACGATTCTTAGGAATCTCAGAATGGTACATCGAAAGTGAGCGTGTTTGGACATGGTTTGCTGACAATCGTAGTCGCGAGCGAGAAGCACAAAAGAATCCCCTCATTACAAAATAGTACGTAAGATATATACATTATGACAGACTCATCACATCAAGAAAAAGGCGGTGCTCGCCGCCCCCTCGCTCGTCCTCGAACTGGACTGCGCACGACGGGCATTCAAAGTTATGTGCGTCCAGGCGGAGCACCAAAGCGTGAAGTACCTCGTGGTCCCCGCCCAATGAAAGCAGGATCGCCTCGGAGTTCCATGTCTGCACGCCCGACACATCGTGAGCGCGATCAACGCCACACTGCGCCACGCTCTCCTCGCGCTGGGGTTGCAGGAAAACACTATGACGACACTCGGCACGCAATCATGGCTGAGCGAGATATCCGTCGCACTGGAGCAGAAAAGAAATTGATTATTCCTGCGCTTGCTGAAGGCGACATCCGAATCATCATTCTCGGAGGCGTGGAAGAGATTGGACGCAATATGGCGGCCATCGAAATGGGCCAAGATATTATTGTAGTCGACTGCGGATTTAAGTTTAAGGACGAGGACACTCCGGGTGTCGACTACATCCTACCCAACACCAAGTATTTAGAAGAACGAAAGGATCGCATCCGTGGTGTGTTTATCACTCATGGACACCTTGACCACATTGGAGGACTCCCCTACATACTCCCACTTTTGGGGAATCCTCCCGTGTATGCCCGCAATCTCACTGGCATGCTCATTCAAAAGCGCCATGATGAATTTCCAGATCTAGAACCCCTCAACTTAAAAATTGTGGAGACGAATGAGCGTATCTCATTTACAGATTTAGCCGTACGTTTTTTCAAGGTCACCCACACCATTCCCGACTCAATGGGCATCATCGTCGAGACACCTTATGGCGACATTATTCATACAGGCGACCTCAAGCTCGATCACAGAGAAGGTGTGCCAACGGATGAGGAAATTCATGAGTATAAAAAGTTTGAGAACAAGAAAACCCTCCTCATGATGGCGGATTCCACAAACTGCCAGAAACCCGGATTCTCTATTCCCGAACCTGCAGTCCACCATACGATTGAAGGGCTCATCAAAGACGCAAAAGGTCGCGTGATTGTTGCCACCTTCTCCTCTTTGCTGGAGCGTCTCATTAAAGTTATCGAGTTTGCGGATAAGCACAATCGGAAAGTGGTCATCGATGGACGAAGCATGAAGACGAATATTGAACTCGCCCAAAAGGCCAAGCTCTTCGAATACAAGAAGGGTACCGTGATTCCCATTGAGGAAATGGAGAATTATCCTCCGGAACGCATCGTCATGCTTGTTACAGGAGCTCAGGGTGACCCCTTTGCGGTCCTCAATCGCGTTGCGCAGCGCAAGCACAAGCACATTAAAATCACTGATCGCGACATGGTGCTCTTCTCCTCTTCTGTGGTTCCGGGAAATGAGCGTGCAGTCCAAAAGCTGAAGGACTTACTCTCGCGACAAGGTGCGAACGTCGTGCACTACGAAACCTCAGATGTGCATTCCTCTGGACACTCATATCGCGAAGAAGCGAAATGGATTATCTCAAGAATTTCACCGAAGTTCTTTATTCCCCTCCATGGATATCACTACATGTTACGTTCACACGTAGATATTGCCATCGCCACAGGAGTCAAACGTGAACATACGACAATCAGTGATAATGGCTCAATCATCGAAATCCGAGACAAGGGAGAAAGCATTGTGAAGCTCAGCATGACCGCACCCAAAGAGGATATTATGGTGGATGGCTTTGCTGTGGGAAACCTTCAAGAAGTAGTACTTCGAGACCGACAGATGCTCGCAGAAGACGGAATCGTCGTACTGGTAGCGACTGTAGACATGCGAACAGGCAAGCTGATGAAGAGTCCTGATATCATAGCGCGTGGATTTGTCTATGTTCGCGAATCCCAGGAACTCCTAAATCAAGCGCGCCTCATCGTCAAAAAGACGGTGGAAGATGCATGCACGAAGGGTATGAAAACGGTGAATTTCGAATACGTCAAAGAAGATGTGCGAGATGAGGTGGGAAAGTTTCTTTTTCAAGAGACGCAGAAGCAACCGATGGTCATCCCAGTACTCTTAGGTATCTAATCATAAACACAGCACCAAATGGTGCTGTGTTTGCTATAATAGGATCATGTTTAAAGCACGGACCCCATTGAATGCCCGAGTTGCATTCATTGCCCTATCGGCAATGATGTTCTTTCTTTCGGCGCAAGTCTCTCTCACTATTTACATTGATTCTTCATACCTCAGCGAAACGCTCTCTCACATCAAAAATGGTGGCATTTTAGATACCCCTGACCGCGTGGTGGGAATTTTGTATACCGTCGCATCACTGATGACTCTGCTTGCATTAGTATTTGCTCCTCGTATTTTAAGAATACTGGGAAACTACGTCGCTACACTTGTGCTACTTATTCTCCACACCGTCCTCTTATTTGGACTGGCATTATCCAATCATGCACTCCTCATTGTTCCGATGTTTATTTTAGAGAGTGCACTCATCTCACTACTCTACTTCAACTTTGATGTGTTTCTCGAACGCTACTCAAGTGATAAGGAGACGGGAAGAATCAGAGGACTATTCCTCGTAATTGGGTCTATTGCTTGGTTTCTTCCCCCATTTTTTGCTGGAAAGATAGTTGAAACGCATGGATACACCTTTGTATATCTCCTAGCAGGAATACTGATTATACCGACCATTCTGATTATCATGCGATTTTTTCGCCATTTTGATGACATGACTTATGTCGATGTGCCATTATTTTTTGCCCAGGAACACTCGGAATCGCATCAGCGCATCAAACACATTCTGACGCTCAATTTCTTCATGCATGTGTTCTACGCAATCATGATCATTTATGCACCACTGTACCTCATTAAAGAAGGAGGCCTCTCACATGAGCAATTTGGTCTCTTGCTTTCACTGGCACTTACTGCTTTTGTGGTATTCCCTTATTTTGCCGGAGTATTAGCTGATTCGTACATCGGGGAAAAGGAGCTCTTGGTATTTGGATTCCTATTAATGTGCGGAACTACTGCGCTCTTGCCCCTTTTTGTCTCTGGAACTATCACCCTCGTCTTCTTGGGCGTAGTACTCTTTGTCGGACGTATGGGTGCTTCTATTGTCGAGGCCATGACGGAGACCTACTTTTTTAAACTCATTGACGGAAGCAATGCTGGACAGATTGGCTACTTCCGTCGCTCCCGACCTCTTGCATTCATTGTGGCGCCGGCTGGCGCAAGCGCACTCCTTGCGTTTTCTGTTGTCACCATGGAACAGCTATTTTATGTGCTCTCGGGACTTATGTTCAGCGCTGCTTTATACTCACTCTCACTACAAGATACAAAATAGTATTTCACTCACACAACACACCGCCTCGGGGGGCGGTGTTTATAGACGAGGCAACTTTGGTGCTAGACCGAGCAGATCTTCAAATACTCGTAAGAGCTGACGCACTTCAATGAGAAAACCGGCATTCTTCATGAGGATGAGGACACCACCTACGGTCATAAGGCCGTGGAGCACCCACATACGGTCTGGAAACGATACGGTGGCATCCCAGTAGGTATGCCGTATATCATTCACGATATAGAGGAGCCCAAAGATAAACTGAGCCAGGACCACACAGGACTGACCAAGACCTCGACGAGGGAGCCACAGGACATCACGTGCACGAAATGCAATGCGGGCCACGAGCGGATCGTCATCTTCGCGATACACACGCTCTCCCATAAGCACACTTCCTGTTTCCGGAATACATGCCTGACACTCGGAACGCAATCGAATCTCGTACTTTTGCGTTTGGCGTCGCACAAACCCTATCAGCGCATAGTAGGCAAAAAAGATAGACAGGGACCATCCCAGCTCGTAATGAAGTGGGTTTACACGGGGTGACCACGCATAGCGACACACCACAACTCCCACATAAAGCACCCACAAGAGAAACGCCCAAGTCAGTACTGCATCAGCAGAAAGCAGAGCTCGACTGAGCTTTGTTGCATTGAACAAGCGTTCTCTCCAAAGTGCTTCAAGCTCTTTGGGGATTCGCGACTCGCGTAACTCCGACATATACACCTCCATAGAGGACACCTGCACTCACCGTATCAAATTCTATTCAAAAGTCTAGCAAAACACCGCACAGTGTGCGGTGTGTTCTTATTTCTTTGCGAAGACCCAACCCTTGGATTGCATGGCTTGAATGAACGCTTCCCTCTCCTCGATGGACTCAGAAGCAAAGCCTGAGCATGTTTGACGCGAACCAAAGAGTGCCAGTGAGCCCGGGCCTTTGATGCCACTTGGCGATGACTGCGACCTCAGTCCACCAAAGCATTCACTATCGACGAGCGCCCCGGTGCACTTACGATTGAGATACACGTTCCCCGCCGGAAGGAGAGATAAGTATTTTGCAGAGCGACTGGGATTGGTGGTGAACACTGACCCCGTCAAAGCAAAGCGTGACAAGGCCAGCATCTTCTGGACGTCACCCTCATGGACATAGGTCAGCACGGTACTCACGGGACCAAATACCTCTGTATTCATGATTCGCACACGCGACTCGCTTGAGAGCTTTCCGAGTTGAGCACTCAGAATGCGCGGAGCAAAGTCATATCCACTCGTCTCACACCCTGCTTTCACGTACGCTAACTTCATTCCAGGGAGCCGAACCAGATCGCAGACGACTTCCTCGAGACGCTGTGCATCGCGCGCTGACGCTACGGGCCCCACTTGGGCACCGTGCTTCACATCTCCATACGAAAGTGAGCTGAGTGCTTCCATTGCTGACGAGAGAAATGATTGCGCCATGTGTTCCGGCACAAAAGCCACGCGAGCGGAGGAGCACTTTTGCCCTGAGCGACCAACGAAGGCTTTGACGTATTCTTCTCCCGCATGTGCTGGATTTGCATCGTCAAGCACCACAAAGGGGTTGACCCCGCTTGTTTCGGCAGAGCCAAACACGAGTGGAGCCATCGTGCCACTAAAACCATGACGGAGCTTTCCGCCGTATGTGGCGCGAATCTCGCCAAGGACTGCAGAACTGCCTGTGAAGGACACGCCGGCAATATACGGTGATCGCAGGAGCATGGAGACCACCTGAGCTCCTCCAGGAGTGAAATTCAGGACACCCTCCCAGGGAATGCCGACCCGCATAAATGCAGTCCGGAGCGCATCGAAGACGAGATATCCATTCAGAGACGACTTCGGTGATGATTTTTCAATCACCGCATTTCCCATTACCAAGGCTTTTGTGGCCATGTCGATTGGAATGGCGCCAGGAAAATTGAACGGGCTGACATCCAAGAACACCCCGTGTGGGACATATCGCCACGCATTCATATTACCCGCAAAATCTGGTGTTTGTGAAAGCCCGAACTCGGCAGATAGGAGGCGTGTCGCATATGACGCATTCGCAAGAGGAAAATCCACCTCTTCATCAGTTTCCCCAATCTGCTCTGCGAGAGACTGTCCGCACTCATATGCCTTCGCTGCGCAATGCACCCAAAAGCGCTCTTCAATGACTCGGGATATTTCGACCAAGAGTCTCATCCGATCATCAGGCGTCGTCTCTTCTGCAAAGCGCCGACCTGCGACATACGCGCAATAAACGAGGGCGTGAACATGGGCTTCCTTGATGGTCTCCCCACGCAGAAAACGTGCCACTGGAGACTGGGTAGCAGGATCGGTAGTTTCGTACAACTGCTGTTGGCGTGTATGAGTAATGACTTCACCGCCTAAATACCATGGAAAAGTCTTGCCAAGATATTCACGCTGAAACGTCCGCATGCCATCTTGGATTTGATCCATCACGATGGATGAGCGCACATTGGGGTATTGTTTCCCCTGAGCATGAGTACGAATGTCTTGCTGGATAGCCAAGTGCGAGGGATTTGACATGAACGTTCCTTGAAGGACAACTGTAAACACACTACGACACTTTCTATGAGAAGTCAAAAGAGTGAGACTTGTCGCGGCACATATTGTCTGGTAGAACAAAACAAGCGCAATCGTTCCTTGAGAGAGATACATGATTCATTCCACCCAAGATGAGGTCTTCTCTACTGTGTCACAACACGGGTCGCACCACTACCCACTCTCCACTCTCGTGTTTACTCGCGCCAAGGGAGTCTGGCTAGAAGATGCTTCCGGCAAGCGCTACATTGATGCAGCCTCTGGCTATGGCTCGGTTGGGCTAGGGCACAATAATCCTGTGATTTGTCAAATCATCACGGAAATGAACACGCTGGATGCTGATGGATGGGGGCCAGTCAATGTCGTGCCCAATGTGCATGCCACACCACAATTGGCTCAATTTCTTTCTCTGATTCCAAGATACTTTCACTACAATCGTACACTCGTCACCAATGGTGGAGTCGAAGCTGTGGAGGCTGCAATCAAGCTCATGCGCAAGCGCGCATATGTCAAGCATGGCATCCCAAAAGACAGCGCGAAAATTGTCGTCTGTGATGGAAATTTTCATGGTCGCACCACGACAGTGGTCGGTTTTTCGAGCGAACCTGCGTACCGAGACGTGTTTGGGCCGCACACAAGCGACGGCTTCATCACAGTGCCATTTAACAGCATTGATGATCTCCGAACAGTCCTTGCTTCAGACGAAGCACGAGGAAGACGTATTGCCGGTGTCTTGATGGAACCCATTCAAGGCGAGCGGGGGGTGCGTATTCCAAGCCTCCACTACCTCCGCGAAGTCGGGCAATTATGCAAAAAGCACGATGTCGTCTTCTGCGCTGACGAAATCCAAACAGGACTTGGTCGCACCGGACGCTTACTTGCATCTTCGCTATGGGGAGTGAAGCCTGACATGGTCATCATCGGAAAGACACTCGGAGGAGGCAAGCAACCAGTCGCTGCGGTGCTTGGGAATGACGATGTGATGATTTTTGAGCCTGGAGAGCACGGCTCCACCTATGGCGGAAATCCACAATCGATGGCTATTGCAAGTACGGCACTTCGACATATCGTGGATGCAAAATTGTGCCAGCGCGCAAGGACATCGGGGTTGACTCTCATACAGGAACTCCGGTCTCACCTCTCAGTCGGTACCATTCCAAGCCTCATCAAGGAGATTCGTGGAGTTGGTCTCATGATTGGGATTGAGTTGACTGACCGCGTCGCACCGCAGGATGCTATTCGGTCCCTCCTTGATCACGGCGTCATGACGAAGGATGCACACGGCGTCATCCGAATCACTCCCCCACTCATCATTTCGATCGAAGAAATAGAAGAGTTGGTCAAACGAATTGGTCGAGCGTTTCTCAAACTGTCTCACGAGTTTGGCGACACACGCCCATAAACACACACCCCCATTACTGGGGGTGTTTTTTCTGCAAGAATGTCTCTAGTATTGCTATAGCGAGAATCCCTGTTTTTTGCTCAATGTCGCAAACAGGATTGTACTCCATCACTTCAATTTGAATCAGTCCTCCATGAGACGACACCATTTCCCCAATCAATCCCAAATGAAATGGGTGCAATCCTGTCTGATTGGGAAATGATACACCGGGTGCATACCGACTATGAATGGCATCAAGGTCAATTGATACCACCACCTTATCATGGCGCTGTAAAAAATTCTCAACAGCGCTCCGCAGATGTGCCATTCCTCGAGTATGCACACCATGCATCGTCACGCGCATAACCCCGAGTTCATCAAGGAGCTGCACTTCCTCCTTTTCGCAGTCCAGCTCTCCCGCACCAACATGTAGTACGTCTTGAGGCGCATAGCGCAACCTCCGCCATCCGCGAGGTGTTCGCATGTGAGATGCACACCATGCAGATCCTCGTCCCAATGCTGCCGCAAACGGAAGTCCATTTGCATACTTCGAATGCGTCGTTGAAATGGTATGCGCATCATAGTGCGCATCTATCCACAACAAACCAACAGAAGATCCCGGATACAAGTCAGGATGATGTGGCTGAGATACCGTACCCAACGAAATGGAATGATCTCCGCCAATCACCACCGCCACCTGAGACAAGCGATGTGCCGCAAACACTTCTGCCCCAGCAAGGCGAGACATCGCTTCAACATCATCTGCACCGAACACTCGCCCTGGTTGCATGCCACGAGATGGCCACGATGGATACATCCGGGAGACATCCCGACACCGCACTTGGTGGTTTTCCGAAAGGCAAGTCAGGAGGCCTAATTCAACCAACGCATCAGGACCTGTCTGTGGACCTGAGTCTCGCCCTCCACCAGAAAATGGGACCAGTACTACCGTCAAAGGTCGATTCATGGGATTCCCAGAAATACTCTGTGCTCAATCTATCATAGGCTATTTATTGAGCAAGCATTGCACCATCATCAATGCAGGAATTAAATGCGCGTGCACTTACATTATATTCTTCAACCGCTGATTTCATCAGAGCAACTACATTATTATAAAGTGCAACAACACTATTGTAATCACGTGCTTTTGCCTCGTATTCCTCTCGACTCATGGCAGATCCTGAGAGTTCCTGCTTTTGTATTGCTAATGTGCCTTCGAGAGTATCAAGCTGTGTACTATAAATTGTTATCTTTTTCTCGAGTAGCGCGTCGGGGCGAGGGCAATCTGATTGAGGTCGTCCGAACTCTTGTACAGCAAACCACACCTTCTCCCCTTCATACATCCCCTGAATGGCAGCTACGCCGATTTCAGTAAATTGGGTGTGGAGAATGTTGGCGCGGTGACCCGGAGAATTCATCCATCCGTCAACGACATGTCCACTGGATGTGAAATGTCCCAATGCGAGATTCTCCCCTACAGTTAAATACTCATACCCTTCTTGATCAGCGAGCCCAGACACATCTATGCCGGATGGAGATTCATGAGCAAAGTACTGCTTATCTCGCATATCTTGTGCCTTCTTGAGTGCCATAGACTCCAAAAGTGGAGCAAAAGAGAGTGGGGGAAGTCCGGACTTCGCGCGCTCAAGATTTGTGCGTTCTCGAATATGCTCAGAATTAAGCGGGGCAAGAGTATCCTCATGAATGATGGTACGAGCAATCAAAGGCTCAGACGGTGGAGTTGTTTTTTGAATTGATGTGGAAGAAATCTGCGTAACAAAAGGAAGAGTGGGCAAAGGAGGTACGACCAAAACAGGCTCTCGTGATATGTCTTCCTCAGCAATCTGCGTCTGAGAGGTATATTGTGGGGGTTGCGTACCATAAGGGGCAGATGTCAGGGAATCTCCGCCTTCACTTGGCGCAGGAATACCATAACCCTCTTCAGTGCGCGCCAAATCCCGCAACCACATTCCACCATAAACGAGGAATAAGCCTACTCCCACTAATCCACAAAATTGAGCTATTCTCAAAAACATACTACATCAATATTCCCCGACTGAGTCCGGCAGATTGGTACAACTCTTCATCCAAATAGATTGCACCACGAGGAAGTTCTTTGATGATTCTCCCCGGCAAATCAGCACAACTCCCCTCACGAAGAAGTTGCGTCAACATAGTGCCTTTCTCCTTTCCTACCATATAAATACCAATCAAATCGACCGACCGCAAAAACGTAAACGTAGTGGTTACGCGGTATCGAAATGGGTCTTTATCTTCCACATCATACGCAATTATCCAACGCTCCCCCTCAAATAACTGCTGAAAACGGATGGGGTCTTCTGGGAAGGGCATAATACCAGCTGTGTGACCATTTTGCGCCACACCCATTGTCGCCATAATTGCCCCGCGCGGATGAGCACGTCTCCAGTGTCGTAATTCCTCCTCATAGTATTGAGCGAGTGATTCCATGGTCATACCTGGACGAGATGCGGTATCAATTAAGCGACACCCCTTCTGGACCGCACGGCGATAAAAATCAGTCTTTCTCAGTTGAGCGTAATTTGAAGTCCGATTAGATAGATCAAAACGTTCATCAAAAATACCGATAGTGAGGTATGGTCCGATCACCTCAGGAGAAATCCGATCCAATACGGCAAGTGCCGAACCACCCGAGGTCAGAAACAGCACATCTCGGCGCTCTACATCTCGAAATTCCAGTAATTTTCGGGAGATATCCTTCGCAAAATATATTGCAGTATCAGACTGATTTGGGCGGACAAACAATTTTAGGTGTCCGATTCGGCGCAACGGCTCCATGGCGCCAGTATACCATGAGCACGCTCTCGTGCTATACTCTCCCCATATGTCACCAAAGAATAATATCGAAAAAAGCGAACTCGTGTGTATCAACATTCCCGAAAGCAAGATGAAGCGTGACCCTCATACCCCAGCAGAACTTGCCATAGGAGCCAAAAATCAACGCGCTTCTCGCATAGCCGGAGAATTCGACCAAGGGTTGAAGTTTATCAAGAAATACAAGAAAGCCATTACCTTTTACGGTTCTGCTCGATTTAAGCCAAATAATCCGCACTATAAAGATGCACGAGCCCTCGGAGCAAAGCTCTCTCATCTCGGCTATGCCATCATCACTGGAGGCGGCCCAGGAATAATGGAAGCGGGCAATCGAGGCGCAATGGAAGCGGGGGGGCATTCTATTGGACTCAATATTGAACTTCCCCACGAGCAAGTGATTAATCCATATGTAACAGATTCACTTTCATTTTTCTATTTCTTCTCGAGAAAGACAACAATGTCATTTTCTTCAGAAGCATACATTTTCTTCCCTGGAGGATTTGGTACTCTCGATGAATTTTTTGAAATCATTACACTCATTCAAACCAAAAAGCTTCACAGTATCCCTGTTGTCTTGGTGGGGTCAGATTTCTGGGCTCCCCTGCAGCAGTTCATCGAGAAAACAGTGCTTGAGGCCCACGCAGCAATCGACAAAAAAGATCTCAAGCTCTACACCATTCTTGATGACCACGACGAAATTATTCGATACATTCACACCTGGAAACACACTCGCCCCTCTAATTAGAGGGGTGTTTCCTACAACAATTCCTTCTTCTTAAAAAGCCAGAGAGCCCCTGCGGTAAGAGCAAATGCAAGCATCACAATGCAGGCAAACATATACGGAGAATCCTGAAAAGGAATTGGCACATTCATACCTAATGCACCAACAATAATATTGGGAAGCATAAATATGATAGTCAGCGCTGTCAGAAGCTTGATCACCCTATTGAGGTTATTGGTCATGATTGTCGAATAGGCATTGCGGATATTCATGATTGCACGCAAGTTAGAGCGACAGAGGTCGACCAACTGGCCATTAGAAAGAAAAACATCTTCTGCGTATTCTTTGTCTTCTTCTCGGAGTGTTAAAAATTTTCCAGACAAAAGCTTTGAAAGCGCCACATTAGTAGGCACCAATGCATCCAATAAATCGTTCAAAATAGTCTCGTAGTCGACAAAACTAATGATGTCGCGGTTCTCGATATTTCCAGACAAACTCGCAGAAAGGCGACGCACTTCTTTGTTGATTCGAATAATAAACCGACCATATTCCGCATCAATTTCTGCAAGAACCTGGAGAAGAAACCTGACTTTCTGGGTGGTAGTGAACTGAATACGTCCATCCGAAAAACGCTGAAAGAAGTCAGTCTTTTTCCCGCAAACGGTAAACACACATGAGCTTCCCATGCCCAATAACACGGGAGCAGTGTAAATGCGACCCCCCTCCTCGTACGGAATACGAGAGAAAATATATGTAACTCCCTCACTCTCTTCCACGCGAGGGACTTCGTATGGGTCTGTCGCGTCAATAAGAAGACCACGATCTAGCTTAAGCGTACGTTCAAGCTCTACCAAATCTTCTTCAGTAGGTTGCTCAACATGTACCCAAGAACCCACCTTAAACTCTGTAAGTGGCTTCAGCTTTCTGGTCGTAATGGTTTTCTGATAGTAGGTGATCATACCATGAGCACGCAAGCAGTGCTGACGGTATTATACCTCTTCCTCATGTTCCACGCCACGTGATGCATACAGCAAAAATTCCCTATTTCCATCCCCACCAAGAATCGGTGACGCAACTACACCTTCTACATGAAAACCGAGCGTAGACACTACTTGCTCGATTCTTCCTGCTACCTGTGCATGCAACTTAGGATCCGTTACCACACCTTTTCCCACGAACTCTTTGCCGACCTCAAATTGTGGTTTAATCAAAAGAATCATTCTTCCCTTTGGATGAAGTATGCTTACCACCTTGGGAAGAACCTTTTCAAGAGATATAAAAGAAACATCCACCACAGCCAAATCAATGACGTCTTTAATACGCTTTGGCTCAAGATCATTAATATGTTGCCCTTCCATTGAAACTACTCTCGCATCAGCACGAAGCGTTGGTGCCAATTGGTCGTGCCCGACATCAATCGCATAGACACGTTTGGCGCCTGAAGAAAGGAGTACTTCTGTAAACCCTCCTGTCGATGCACCAACATCAATGGCAATGACTCCAGACACATCAACCTTCCAAAACCTCAAAGCATGTTCAAGTTTGGTTCCCGCACGAGAAACCCACTTCAGTTCTGGACCAACGACCTCAATTCGCATATCCTCATCCACAATTCTATCCTTGTCAGTGACAATTTTCCCTGCGACACGAATACTCCCTGCTCGAATAAGAGATTGTGCTCGTGTACGTGAAGTTGCCAAACCGCGATCCACCACGGCTTTGTCTAAACGCACTCCATCTTCGTCATGAGGTCGCACCATGAGTTGGGGTAAGAATGTGGCGTAAACAAGAAGGTATCCCTCAACATGAGGGTTTAGGGTCATACCAGATTGAGAAAGGCGCTAAATGCACCCTACACCACGTGAATATTGTATCAAAAATACGCTGAAAAGTCTAGAATTGAAGCAAAACTAGTCTTCAATGAACGTAGGGGTGCCGCCGATAGTAATACCGAGTGTATCCGACAGAAGCCATGAAACTATGGCCCAGATGGAAACAAGTACGGTAAAACTAATAATGGCCCAGAGCATAAACTGCCTCCCCTTCTCTCGCTCACTACTATCATCAGCATTCTTGATGTACTTAACCACTCCAAAGACAAAAAAAGCAAATAATGCTGCCCAAGCCAGCACAGCAAGACGGCTAATGAGTTGATACAGAAGCACTTGAAACCCAAAAATGTCTGTCACCGCCGCAGATGCGGATACGGGAAGCATGGTAGCGAGGGTCATCAATGAAAGAAGTCGATATATCATACAAATATATTAAGCTGGTGACTTGAGGCGAGGGATTCCGATTCCACTACCAAAAACTGTCATAGACAGGAGTTCTACGAGCCCCCACATGCCCATCACAACAGCAAGTCCTGCTACGGCATATACAAGATATCCTTTAATCTTTTCGCGCTTCTCCTCACTGTCAGAGTTCATCATGTAGAGTACCACGGCATAGAGAATACCCAAAATAATGAGGGCAATTCCCATCGTAATAAAATTCTGTATGATTTGCAGTAGTAACACCACAAAACCCTTGAAATCTGCCGGGGCAGCTGCGCGCGCAAAACGAGGAAGCAACAAGAGCACAGAGAGAAGGTATGGCATGATGTTAAAATACGCTAGCTGTATTAAATAATGCCTGAGCAATCACTTTCGCACCCACGATAATCGTAGTGCCCACAAGTGACCAGAGCATCCACTGCTTGGATCGAGACACCTGATCTTCATTTCCGCCCGCAGAAACAAAGAGAAATCCACCATATATGAGGCAGACCACAAGCACAGGGGTGGTGACCAACTGCACGATATCAAGGAGCAAGAGAACAAATTCCTGAAGTGTTGTTCCGCCACCCGGAGTCGGATTCTTGAGAGTCCAGGACTGTGCCTGGGCGATAAGTGGAAGAAAGGGTGTGATGAGTAGGATATGCTTCATGTTACTTTAGTGACAATACTGTTGCCTGAATGGCCATAGCTATGCCCTTTGCTCCTAGCAAGACAACTGCACCGATAGCAGTCCACATAAAGACAAAACGCGCCTTAGCCACCTTAGACTCGTTATCACCCCCCGTCACGAATAAGAAGCCTGAGTAAATAATACAAATCGCAATAATAGGGACGCCAATAAGCCACACTAAATCAACAAGCGCCAGAAGAAAATCTGGAATTGTGGACACACCTGCAATACGAATCGGATTCTCATATGTTGCAGCAGAAGCAATAAGAGGATCTGAGACCGAGAAAAACAACATGTATGGGATAAATTTTATACTCATACTCATTACCCAAGAAAATTATAAGCTGAGCCGGAACCCAAGAAGAAGCTCACAATAAAGTTCACAAGAAGCCATGCAGAGAGACAGACCACGAAGCCCCAAAATACATACCAAAATACCTGATGCGCTTGTGCCACTTGACCCTCATTACCGTTGTTGGTCACATACAGAAAACCGGCATACGCAAACATGACGGCCCCAAGTGGCGCTGCAATACTAAAAATCAGAAACTCAATGACGTTTTGTGCTAGTACAACCAAGTCTGCAAATGTACACTCATCGGTGGTTTTCCCAGCACTTTGCTGGAGCCCACAAGGAATAATAGATGACTGTGCGTCAACAACAACGGGAAACAAAAGAGGGGTCATGAACGCAAGGACGAGGGCGAAAGTAGGCAATGTTTTCATGATTATGGTTTATAGGGTGCAAGAGCCACGCTCATATCCTTCTGTGCCTTAGCGAGTGCAGAGATAGTATCCAATCGACCCGAAGACACGTCATCTACCATAGTGGCGAAAATATTGCTGGTAGTTTCTGGTTTAGGATCTAGCCAAGTGCGAGCGCGAATGGCAGCATCGTAAAAGATATACGCAGCATCGTCAGTCGGTCGATTCACTAAATGATCACGACGAACGGGTGGAAGATGGTAGGCCTCTGCAAATTTTTTAGCCGGATCGGCATCCAGAAGCAAGCGAGTCACTGCAATGAAAGCAGTTTTCTTGTTCTTTGAAGACTTGAGTACGGATAATCCATACACTTTTCCATATGTGACCTGAGCGCTAGTATCTTTAGGCTGTGGAGTTGCAGCAACAGCAAAGTTGAGGTGCGGGTTCTTCAGCTTGATACTATCGTAGGAGCTTGCAAAGTCGAAATGAATAGCAAGATTACCATTTATAAACTCATTACTTGAATTACTTCGCGCACGAGACCAGGTGTAATTAGACTTTTCCGGATTTGAAAAATCCATATAAAAACGAAATGCAGAGACAATATTCTGGTCTGGAACAAACTTCTGTAAGTCTGAATCTACTGCAAATTTTGCCACCGGGTAACCCTTATCCATTTTTACGATTGGATTCCCAACTTGCAGGAAAAGCATAGCAATAATATCTTTGGCATGATCAACATTCGCATACTCTCCAAATGCCAATGCGCTTTGTTTAATCTCCTTGGTACGCTGATCTATTTTTGTCAGCTGTGGTACGAGTGTAAGGAATTCATCCCAGTGAACAGGTGGAAGAGCGACGGAGGAATTATTAAATACATCGCGATTCCAATACATTACCATGGGGTCAACGGCAAATGGCAAAGCCACGAGTCCATCTGGTCGCATGTAAATTTCAGCAGCTTGAATAAACTTTGATGAAAATTCCGCAGCAGGAAATTGAGCATATGGTATCACATCAATCTTGTCTGAGTGTCGCATCACCAAATTATCAGGGAGCAGTAATACATCAGGCCCTTTTCCGCTTGCTAACGCTTCGACGATATCGTCATCAAATTCCTCTGGCTCATGAAACTCGTACGAAATAGAAAAACCATTTTCATATGCCTTGTTGAAAGCTTGAATCATATTTCGAGAAGCCTCATTTTCTGGAAAGGTTCCCCAAATAACTACATTACCTGATGCCTCAGCTACCACGGAATCACCGTCAGATTTTGGATCAGACTGAGAAAATACCACAAGTGCCACAACGGCCATGACACCAAAAACAGTAAGAAGGATGGTTTGGAATTTCATAGGTTTATAGAATAATCACAAGACTGCCGCTGTCTGCGTTTGAAGAGTGCTTGATTTCTCGAGTATGAGTCCGTAGTGATAATTTCCAGCATCAATAGTGCGCTTCACATCCATGCGACATGATTCTGCAAGCTTCTTTGCTTCTGCTTCACTCACAATTTGATCTTGCGTGGGGCCCATATTATTGAAGGATGCGGTCCAATCAATCAATAATATTTTTCCATTCGGGCGTAATACGCGGCGTGCCTCCATCAAGAGTGAGCGCTTATCAGGTGCCTGAAAAAGCACATTAGAGACAATCACCACATCGCAAGAATTATCTCCAAGCTTGGAGCCACCTGGAAGCTCAATATTCCCCCAAATATAAGCCACATTGTTCAGATGAGCAGCGGTGCATGTATTCTGAAGAGTGGTAAGTAGATTCTTCTGTACTTCTATGGCATAGACCTTGCCGGTACCGTTCATGGCCTGCGCCGCTGCTATAGTATAAGCGCCTGATCCTGCACCGAAGTCAGCGACAATCTGATTGGGTGCTAATTGTAATTGTTCAATATTTTTTTCTGGTGCTGAAAACATAATGGCATTATAGCATTTTTTTGACTAGGGCTTCCAGCTGACAATCCCCAAACATCTAGAGAGCAATAAGCGACGCAATTGAATCTCCTTCTCGCAATTTCATGATCCGGACACCTTGAGTAGCGCGTCCTGAGACAGGAATTTCTTCAAGATTTACTCGAATCACCTGGCTTTGCTTTGAAATAGCTACCATCTCACCTTCTCGCCCGTCGATGATGAGTCCCGTCATGACTTTACCCGTTTTGGGTGTCACATTCATCGCACGGATACCACTTCCACCTCGTTTTTGTGTCTTGAATTCTGCGAGAGGGGTCATTTTTCCATATCCATGCTCCCCCATCACCATAAGCATGGGTGCTTTATACGAGGTTCGCACCACATCAGCAGTGACCACTCGATCATTCCCTTTTAGAGTCATACCTCGGACACCACCTGCACTGCGCCCCATTTCTCGGACATCGCCATGACTAAAGCGGATGGACTGTCCTGATGCAGCCACAAGAGAAATCTCGTCCTTTCCCTCGACAAAACGCGCTGAGAGCAATTGGTCATTAGGTTGCAGCTTCATAGCAATGAGCCCACTTCGGCGCACGTCTTTAAAACTATCAGCTGCAACTTTCTTCACGACACCCCTCTCGGTAATCATCATGAGAGATAAATCTGATGCGGACTTTATCTCCTTTGGCATTGCAAGCATAGAGGTAACCGACTCATCTCCGCCGAGCGCAATATAATTCACGATTGACTTTCCCTTAGTCGCGCGACGACCTTCTGGGAGTTCATATGCCTTAATTTGATACGCTTTACCTTTATCAGTAAAGAAGAGGATGTCGCTGTGAGTGGACGTAGTGAGAAAAATCTTTACAAAATCTTCCTCCTTTGTATCCAAATCGACAACCCCAACTCCACCTCTTCGTTGAGTTCGATATTCTGCGGGATCAGTACGCTTGATGTATCCCCCGGCAGTAAACACAAGCACGGTTTCATTTTCCGGGATTGTGTCTTCGACAGAGATGGTCTGCACTCCCCCCTTTATGACACGCGTACGACGCTCATCACCATACTTCTCCTTCATATCCTTTACTTCCTTCGCAATGACAGCAAGCATCTTTTTTGCACTGGCCAAGATTGACTCTAATTCAGCAATCAGTAAGCCTAGTTCTTTCAGTTCTTCTTCAATTTTCTTGCGTTCCAAGCCAGCGAGTTTCGCTAGTTTCATCTCTAAGATTGCTGCAGCCTGACGATCCGAAAACTTGAATTCTTTCATCAAGTTCGCATGTGCAGTGGGAGTGTCCTTTGAGGACTTAATCAGCTTAATGATGGCATCAATATGATCGAGCGCTTTCTTTAGACCTTGCAAAATATGCTCTCGGTCTTTTGCTTTAGTAAGTTCAAATTGGGTCCGGCGCTTCACGACATCCTTTCGGTGCTGAATAAATACTTCCAAGATGGACTTCAATGAAAGTGTCTGAGGGACACCGTCCACCAATCCCACCATGTTGTAGTGAAAGGTAGACTCCAATTCTGTGTGCTTGTACAAATAATTCAGCACTTTTTGGGGTGGTGTCCCCTGCTTGAGGTATACAGCAATTCGAATATCACCCTTTGCTGACTCATCGCGCAAATCCTTGATACCTTCAAGTTTCTTTTCACGCACGAGGTCTGCAATCTTTACAAGCAAATTTGCTTTATTTACACGATACGGCAGACTCGAGATGATTATCTCAGACTGCCCCGCCTTCTGTTCTACAATTTCTGCCTCCCCACGACACACAACCCCACCGCGACCATTGGCATATGCATGCTGAATATCACTCTTACCGTACACCAGTCCACCAGTGGGGAAGTCGGGGCCCTTCACAAACTCCATCAAGTCATCCGCCGTTGCATCGGGATGCTCAATCAAATGCGTCATTGCATCGGCAACTTCACCCAGATTGTGGGGAGGGATATTTGTTGCCATACCGACGGCAATGCCTAAAGTGCCATTCAAGAGTAAATTAGGCACTACGGTGGGAAGCACCACTGGCTCCTTTTTGGTTCCATCATAGTTAGGCTTCCAGTCTACCGTATCTTTCTCTAAGTCACGCAACACTTCGCCCGATATTCGAGACATCTTGGCTTCTGTATATCGATACGCAGCAGCAGCGTCACCATCTATTGATCCGAAGTTTCCCTGACCGATGATGAGGGGGTATCGCATCGTAAAATGCTGAGCCATCTTGACCATGGCATCATACACGGAAGAGTCTCCGTGAGGGTGATACGAACCCAGTACGCCTCCAACCACCGTTGCAGACTTCTTGAATCGCGCTGACGCAGTGAGTCCCATTTCCTGCATGGCATACAAAATACGACGATGCACCGGCTTGAGACCATCGCGTACATCTGGGAGCGCACGGTCGACAATCACTGACATCGCATAGTCAATATACGACTCCCGCATCTCTGCCGTAATATTTACTGGCACAATGGCGACGTGTGGTGCTTCGGGAGTAGAGTCTGACTTTGGAGATTGTTGCTTCATAGTGTAATGGTTGTTGACGAATAATCTTGTTGCGGTATCACATCAAATACAGGCTGAGATTGCGGGATTACTTGAGGCACAGGTACGGGAGTCTCTTGCGTATCAATCGAAGGAATGTCTGTGTTCACTGATGGCTCATTGATAGGAGTAGCGGAAGCAATTTGAGAGAGTGCGGCTTTCCATCCTGTCCCACTCGCCTCGGTAAACCCTTTTACTGTTCCAATAAGTGCATCGGTAGGAGGCTTAGGCTTATCAACCTCCTCGATCTGAGAGAATCGAGCATCAAATGAACCGAACCATAACATCAAGAGTAAAAAAGTGAATCCTCCTGAGACGCCAAGTGCAATCTGATGTCGGACACGAGCTGGCTTTTGCCTTAATTGATGAAGAAGGTCGAACATGTCATCTTAGGCGTGAGACAATGGCTCCAGGAGCACGACTTCTCCTTCTTTTCCATCCAAATCCTTTTTCTTGAGAGTGAGTTTTTCTTGCGGGGTGAGATGTCCTGATCCAGACTCTTTCAAAAACGCCAGTAATCCGGGATCCTTCTCTGATTTCCAGGACACAGGAACCACCAGCTTCGCTCCCAGTGATACTGCGACTTTTCCTGCTTCAGAAGATGAAAGGAGTCCCTCTCCGGAAACAGGCACAAACAAGACATCGACTTCACCGATGCCTCCGAGCAATTCTGACGAAAGTTCGGCAGACGAAAGCGCACCCAGGACACACAAGCGAATGCCTTCCATTTCGATTGCATAAATAGTGTTGAGTAGTCCATCAGGCCCAAACGGTTTTGGAGCAAGAAATCCAGAGACCGCAATACCTCCAACTTCATACTCCCCTGGTCCAGCCATGACGAATGGGTTTTTTTCTCCGTGAGATAAATTCTCCACCCCGTTCATGTCAGGATGATCCAATGACACAAGCCCAATCCTGGCTCCAAATCGAATAGGTTTGAATGCACTGTTTTTACCAAAAGGGTTCGCGGCAATAACCGTGTCCCCTTGCGCAATTTTAATAAAATGCCCCCCGTGGTACGTGATAATCATGGAAGAAGTATAGCATTATTACAAATACCTGAAAAGTGGAAAAAACGATGAAAAATATAGGTATTTATCAGCCTTTCTTGCATAAAAAGGAGGTATGCCTACGAAGAGCGCAATGATACTTTCTCTTTTTTTACATGCGCAACCCTACCATGAGAGGCATGCTACGCAGAGTCTAATTTGTATACCACCACTGAGCACGAGGGTGTGATGGAAAAAGCAGGAACAAAAATCAGGGGACAGTTCATGTATGCTTTCCGTCAAAAAAGTGTGATGTTTGCGCAAAATAAAATATACGCCTTACGGCGTTATTTTATATAGGCGGAGATGGGAGGATTCGAACCTCCGGTGGGGTTACCCCCACGCCTGATTTCGAGTCAGGTGCCTTCAACCGCTCAGCCACATCTCCTATAAGGGTGCCTCAAACAATGTGAGGCCACATCTATCCTACATGATGTTTAGTCCATTGACTAGACCCTACCAATTGTTATGACTGAGGCTCTTCGGGTGCTGCATCTGATGGGCTATCGATGGGAGGCGTAGACTCTGTTTCGGACGGAGTCCCCCCAGTCGTACCCTCTTCTGATGAGGCCGGAGTCGTCGTTCCACTCGAACCATTA
>JACCDX011563683.1_pt1 | contig 30557 bp, 27 predicted proteins | sample 7449681 | NCBI WGS metagenome assembly JACCDX01 (sample SAMN15323450, study PRJNA562643) | freshwater metagenome | isolation source: river surface water | place: USA:Blue River Watershed | collected 2017-08-18
ATTGATGCAAACAAGATTAAACGAGAATTGGGTTGGACCCCCAAAGAAACCTTTGAAAGTGGTATTAAAAAAACCGTGCAGTGGTACTTAGATAACCCGAAGTGGATTGAAGGCGTTGTTAGTGGAGTGTATCGCGACTGGCTTCAAAAACATTACCGCTGATCAATATCAAAAATACGTTTTCAATGAATATTCTCATTTTTGGTAAAGACGGGCAGCTCGGTAGGGCCTTTAAAACAATCTTTGATGCTAAAAATTTAGAAAGCATGCACCGTATTGATTATGTTGGTCGCGCTCAATGCAATTTAGGAAATCCTGTCTCAATCCATAAGACATTAAGTCACTATAAGCCAGACTTAGTGATTAATACGGCAGCCTACACCGCAGTGGATAAGGCCGAAACCGAAATTGATTTAGCATTTGCAATCAACGGTCGAGCTCCAGAGATCATGGCACAGTATGCAGTGTCACATAGCGCGACTTTATTGCATTACTCCACAGACTATGTTTTTGATGGTCAAAAATCGGGTTTTTATACCGAAGATGATTTACGAAATCCGTTGAGCATTTATGGTAAAAGCAAAGCAGCTGGAGAGGAGGTAATAGAAGTTGCCTTTAAAAATCTCCCAGAAAAATCGCAAGCTCAGTACGCAATTTTCAGAACCAGTTGGGTGTATGGCGATGGGGGTAACTTCATTCGGACGATTTTGCACCTAGCTAAAGAGCGTGATGAGCTGAAGGTTATTTCAGATCAGCACGGCGTACCAACGAGTGCGCAGTGGTTGGCTGGCGTTAGCTTGGGTCTGGTCCTGGATGAAAATGAACAAATTCGGCGATTTCCCTCTGGTATCTATCATGCAGTACCCAGTGGTCAGACTACTTGGCATGGTTTAGCCAGCCTGGTAATTGAGTCTGCCATTGAAGCAGGGGTTGTTTTAAAGACAAAGCCAGGTGCCATTAAACCAATTTTGGCTCTGGAATATCCGCTGCCTGCCCCAAGACCCATGAACTCTAAAATGGCGACGAATAAGTTACGCAGGGCCTTAGCAACCCAACTCTTAGAATTATCTAACTTCTATAATGAGTCTAGAGTGGGACTTGACTTTCCAGCATGGGATGTCTTGGTATGCGAGTATGTAAGAAAATTAGTTGCAGAAAGGGTGATTTAGTTTCTTCAATGTTTCATTATGGCTATGCCGAAGTTAAGTGTTGAACAGGGTGGAAAGTAAAAAAACGATGAGCACTATATGACAGTTAATTCATTGGGGCGTAAGGGCATTATTTTGGCGGGCGGCTCTGGAAGCCGTTTGTATCCCGTAACGCATGCCGTTTCAAAACAGCTCATGCCTGTCTATGACAAGCCAATGGTGTATTACCCCTTAACAACTTTGATGCTAGCGGGTATGCGTGATATTTTATTGATTTCTACACCCAACGATACCCCTCGTTTTATTGAATTACTCGGCGATGGTTCGCAGTGGGGATTAAATATTCGATATTGTGTTCAACCTGCGCCCGATGGCCTAGCACAAGCATTTATCTTGGGTAAAGATTTTGTTGGCAGCTCGCCCAGTGCTCTAGTACTTGGCGACAATATTTTTTATGGCCATGAGTTGGTAGCGCAACTCAACAGTGCTAATGAAGCCAGTAGCGGAGCTACTGTGTTTGCTTATCACGTTACCGACCCTGAGCGCTATGGCGTTGTTGAATTTGATAAGGACTATAAAGCCCTCTCCATTGAAGAAAAGCCCTCTAAACCGAGAAGTAACTATGCAGTAACTGGACTTTATTTTTACGATAATCAGGTCTGCGATATTGCTGCTTCAATAAAGCCCAGTGCAAGGGATGAGCTGGAAATTACTGATGTAAACCGCATTTATCTCAAACAAAATGAGTTGCGAGTTGAAGTGATGGGTCGAGGATATGCTTGGCTAGATACTGGAACGCACGATTCTTTGCTCGATGCGGCTGGTTTTATTGCAACATTGCAAAAGCGTCAAGGCTTGATGGTCGCGTGCCCAGAGGAAATAGCGTTTCGGCAAGGGTGGATTAGTGCAGAGAACGTACAAAAGGTCGCCGATCAGCTCAAGAAAAATAGTTACGGCCAATATTTGAACAAAATATTGGCCGAGCCAAATATGAGCACTAAGCCTATTTCCTTATTGGTAAAGAGCTAGGACATGGCTGACTCTAAATTACAAGTAACAGCAACATCCATTCCTGAGGTCTTAATCATCGAGCCCAAAGTTTTTGGAGATTCCCGCGGTTGGTTTGCCGAGTCCTTTAATGCTAACGATTTCGCTAGAGCTACAGGTCTAAATGTTCAGTTTGTCCAAGATAACCATTCTTTTTCTAGGCAATGGACATTACGAGGGATGCATTATCAACTAAAGCATACTCAGGGCAAATTAGTGAGAGTGACTGCTGGAAGTGTCTATGATGTGGTAGTCGATCTAAGAAAACACTCAAGCACATTTGGTCAATGGATGGGTTTAGAACTCTCTGCTAAAAACCACAGACAACTTTGGGTGCCCCCTGGCTTTGCGCATGGCTTTTTAGTTTTATCAGAGATGGCTGAGTTTCTTTATAAGACCACCGACTATTACGATCCCAGCAGTGAAGTTTGCCTGTCATGGTGTGACTCAGTCATTGGGATTGAGTGGCCGCTGCCGCAGGGTCAACACGCTTTACTGAATGCCAAAGACACTGCTGGTCTCGCATGGGATGCTGCTCCAAAATTCTAGGCAGCGCTATTTAAGTGCCAAAGCTTTTTAGGCCCATTGCAAACAACACGATAATGCTTAAATGACCAGTCAGCACGATTCATTGCAACTAACCGCATCAACAGATTCGGCCCCAAAAATTCTGTTGGTGAAATTATCATCCCTAGGGGATGTTTTGCATAACCTACCAATCGTTTGGGATTTACGCAAACGTTTGCCTGAAGCGCAAATCGATTGGATCGTAGAAGAGGCGTACGTCCCTTTACTGGAACCTCTTAAAACTACAGCGTCTTTTCGGGGAATTGACCGAATTATTCCAATAGCCTTGCGGCGCTGGAGAAAGAATTTGTTCTCCATTCGAACCTGGCAAGAATTTTTCGCTATGCGTAAATTGTTGCAGTCAGTGACCTACGATATTGTGATTGAAACCCAAGGGCTTTTAAAGTCAGCCTTAGTATGCGCCCTTGCGAAGAAGTCCAAATTTGCGATCGTCAGTGGACTGGGGAATGCAACCGAGCATTCGGGCTATGAGCCGATGGCTAGGATGTTTTATACGAAATTAGTAAACGTACCCGTTAAATACCATGCGATTGATCGTTCTCGCAAAGTCATGTGTTCAGCACTTGATTGGCCCCCAATCGATCAGCAAAGTGAGCCACCATACTTTTACCCATCTACCTTTGTCGAGCAACTAGTATCATTACCAATCGAGGGTCTAAAAAAACAGCCAACTGGTGAAACGGCTCCTTATATAGTGTGTTTTCACTCGACAGCACGAGCAGCTAAACGCTGGCCCAGCGAAAACTGGATTGAATTAGGTAAAGCATTATCTAGTCAAGGCTATCAAGTCCTTTTTCCCTGGGGAAATTCAGAAGAAATGAAAATCAGCGCGCACATTGCATGCCAGGTTCCAGGAGCCATTGTGCCCGCAGCATTTTCGATTGAAGAAGCCTATCATTTGATCGCCCATGCATTCATAATTATTGGGGTTGATACTGGATTAACACACTTATCAGCAGCCCTAAAAAAACCCACAGTTGAAATTTATTGTGATTCTCCTAGATGGAAAACTGAGGGGTATTGGTCGGATTGGATATCAAATCATGGTGACATGAAAAATTCACCAAATGTCAAAGAAGTGTTTGATACCTGCCTTAATTTTATTGACAGAATTTCTTCAAAATCGATAAGTAATATTTAACTATGCTGATTAGAATTCAAAATCGAATTAATGAACGCGTACTAATATCATTTTAACTGTCTTAACGACTGAATTGAGAGCTCATCTTTTATGTAGCCGTTATTAATCTCGCTAAACATAAATTTGCAGAAGTCATGATAGATGTTTGGTGATGATAATTCTAATAATTATGAGTTTTTGTCTCATAGTTTAGAGCTGAGTATGCTAAGGTAACAATCATTAAACCATATAACGATGCAGTAAATTTAAAGTCAAGCACCTGATAACTTAAAGCGCTAACAGCTTGAACGGTGATGTAAGTAATTCCTAGTAGTGCATATCTATTGATACTTTGAGTTCTTAAAATATTGAAAAAGAATAATGCAGGACCTAAGAAAAGCAGTGTTGTGAATAAGAGACCGGGTACCCCATATTTAACTCCATTATTAATAAACTCATTATGAAATCCTCCACCCTTAAGCCCAAGCCTAGTGGATGGGGCTGCAAATTTGGAAAATTCAGGGCTTTCAATTTGAGGGGTAAAGTCTAAATTTGCCCATCCCGTCAATGGCCTCTCTAAAATTAGGTGCCATCCTATTCGAATATAAGAAATGCGTTCACCAATTGAGGTGGAATTATTTCCCTCATGCCACTGATAAGTACTTATTTCAACAGCCACTTGATTAAAGCGATTTTTTACTATATCGGATGATTGGTATAGGATGAAGCTAGTCATGGTAGTGAGCACAATACCAAGAATTAAGGTTTTCAAATAGCCAATTCCAAATCTTACTTTTAAAAGTAAGAAAATGATCACTGGTATGGCTAACCAGCCAGTCCTACTTTCTGAGCTAATTGATAGATAAAATCCACACAGCATCGATAAGCCATACCAAATAAACATCAATTTGTTGGCCGGCTTTTCACACAATAATACAAGCGCTAATAAACCAAAAGAAAGGCATAAAGACCCAAATGTAATGGGATCAATAAAGTAGATAGTTGTTCGAGTAAAGGCGGCCGACCACCCCTTTTTTTCTACAAGATTAATAAGTAAAACTGTTATTACTGGCATCAGGGTAATGGAAAAAGTCAGAAATTTACCAATTGTGGGTTTGCAGCGAAGTAAAAAGAAAAGAAAAATAATCGAAAAAAGGTATCTAGATGGACCATCAAAATCACTCCAATTGAATCGAAGCTTTCCAAGACTGGTTAAAAGGATTGCAGCTATTGGTAAAGTAAATGCCATAAGAATAAATAGTAATAACTTATTTTTTTTGAAAAATTCTTCCTGAAAAATGGAATACTTCAAACATTGATTTTTACTTAAATAAATAAGAGAAATTACCAGGCAAAAAAATAAAACTGCACTTGTCCAACCTCTAATGAGCAAAGTCAAGATCGGAAAACTAGTGAGAAGAAAAAGGAGAATTTTTGAGTTAGCAAATCCCATTAAAGTTCACTCCAATTAAATCTGATTTGTTTACCGAGCCGACCATCAGCAACAATTTTACTTTTAATTAGTAGTCTTAAAATTAAAGGATTATTAAGTAGAAATTTACCAATTGGATTGTCAATTAAATGCCAATAACGCATTTTTTTTCTTCGCAGTAATTCGTTTAGCCTACCGTCTCTATTTAAGCCCTTTGTTTCTAGACTAGAAAAATCTATTAGATATGGTTGATTAAAGATAGCAATTTTCCCCCCTTTGAATTTCCATAGCCTCTCAAAGTAGGCATCCTCATGCCCATAGTTTCCTGCAAAATCCTCATCGTACCCTCCAAAATTATCGTAATCAAATTTTGAAATAAGATGACAGTTTTGATGTACAACAAGAGAGTTTTGCGTTTTAGCACAGCGCCTCTCGAATCGATAAAGCGTCTGATGCTCAATTTCAGGTAGTGCGTGAATTAAGGAATAAATGTCGTTTTTTGTAAATACTTGATCTGCATCTAAAAATAATAGCCAAGATCCCAAAGCCAGTGAAGCCCCTAAATTTTTAGCGCCCGGCTGATTCCAGGGTATGTCATCACGAATTATAATTTTTCTTACCCAACATGGAACTCTGTCTAGATCAAGAGCAGGTGATGAGCAGTCATCGATAAAGATTAATTCAAGGCCTGGAATGAAACCCCAGTCTTCCCAATGTTGGATTTGTAAATTCAGTGCTTCTTGATTGTTGTAAATATGAATAATTACAGTTAATTCTACCGAATTCGTTTCATTTTTAGTGGCCATAATATTGCAATTCTCTCTATTGGTTTGTATGGACGACTAAATGTCGAAATTTTGATGATTGGTGGCTTAATTAATACTATATGTCGCTATTGGTAAGATAGTCCTTAAAACTATATGATATCTGATAGCAATATCTGAATAACCATTCTTAGTACTTAGATGGTGTTGAGCGCTAACCTTGGGCAGCTAGGCATAGCATAAATGAGCATTCATTTTTAGTTATTTGGCATTAAAATGCTAGGGTTGCTTAGGACATTCTTCGATTAGTGAAAATCCCCCTTATTTTATTACCAATGAATAGTAATTACATTCGTGGCCCAGAAAACCTAGTCATCCCCATTATTTTATGCGGGGGTTCAGGAACTCGACTTTGGCCGCTTTCACGTGCTGATCTGCCTAAGCAATTTTTAACACTCTATGCAAATGATGCTCATCAAAGTCTATTTCAGAAAGCCATTACAAGGGCAAATGCAATTGGAAAAAAATATGTCAATGATGGCTTGCGACATGAAGTAATGCGAGGAACAACAATTATTGTTGCAAATGAAGAGCATCGATTCTTGGTTTTAGATCAATTGAGAGTAATTAATGACATAGATACTGTTTTGTTGCTTGAGCCCGCTGCCCGCAATACTGCGCCCGCATTAACTTTTGCTGCCTTGCAATCCATTAATCTTGACTGTGTTAAAAGAAAATTTGATTTGGACCAAATAGATCCAATCTTAGTTGTTACGCCTGCAGATCAGGTAATTCAAAATCAAGCCGCTTTTATACGTGCAATACAAAACTGCATAAAAGTAGTTGCTGCAGACAAAATGAATCAGACCATTGCGATTTTAGGAATAACGCCTACTTCGCCAGAAACGGGTTATGGATATATTAGGCGTAACCGCGAGCAAGGTATACACGATGAATACGCAGTAGATCAGTTTTTTGAAAAACCAAATTTAGAGTTGGCTAAAAGTTATTTACAAGATGGCGGCTTTTTATGGAATAGTGGTATTTTTGTTACTCGCGCAAGTACATGGCTCGCTGCTATAGATGAATTTCGCCCGGACATTTTTAGGGGCGCACAAGATGCATGGCACTCAAGAAAGATTGATCGTATTGAGAATGCAGAGTTTGTACGGCCCAGTGCGGATGTCTTCAAAGCGATTCCAGCTGATTCTATAGATTATGCTGTGATTGAGAAATGCCCTCACTCAATGAATTACCATGTAAAGATGGTTGAGTTAGACGCAGGTTGGAATGATCTGGGTTCATGGGATGCCGTTTGGCAAGAAGGTCATCAGAATCATCAGGGCAATGTCATGATTGGAGACGTTATCGCTGAGGATTCGAGGAACTCACTTTTTTACTCCAGCACTCGATTATTAGGCGTGGTAGGGGTTGAGGATTTAATTATCATTGAAACGGTCGATGCTGTTTTAGTGGTAAATCGAAAGAATAGTCAAGACGTCAAACAGCTTGTTATTCAATTAGAAAAATCGGGTCGTCATGAATATAATCTACATCGCAAAGTTTTAAGACCGTGGGGATGGTACGACTGCGTGGATAAGGGTGAGCGCTTTAAGGTGAAAAGAATTTTAGTAAATCCAGGCGCCAAACTATCTTTGCAATCGCATCGTTTTCGGGCTGAGCACTGGATCGTAGTTCATGGAAAAGCACAAATTACCAATGGTAATCAAATATTGATACTAGAGGAAAATCAAAGCATTTATATTCCCGCTGGAAAAATTCATCGCCTTGCGAACCCAGGCGAAGTACCTCTGGAAATTATCGAAGTGCAATCAGGAAGCTATTTGGGAGAAGATGACATAGTTCGCTTCGATGATCAATATGGACGTAATTAGTTATCACCATTAGGTCAAAAAAATGAACAGATATATCTTTTACCGTATTACTAGCGCTGTTAATCAAAAGCAGCGATTAGATCATTTCTCAAAGTTAGATTTTCTTGAAAATCTATTAAATGCTTTTAAAGATTATAGGATGATTTGTATTGCAGATAATTGTGATGAAGAAACAATAAATTTTTTAAAGACTAAGCAGTTTTATAAATTTAAAGCTACTCAACTTGGTAATGCAGGATCATTTAATTATTTAATCCAACATGAGTTACCTTTAATCGACGATGATGCAATTATTTACTTTGCCGAGGATGATTATCGTTACACTTTAAATGCCAGTAGATTATTGGAAGAGGGTGTAAATCATTTTAATTACGTTGCTCTTTATGATCATCCGGATAAGTACGGCACTTATCCCTTCGCAATTAACCCATTAGTACCAGGTGGAAAGCTATCTGAGCGAACTCAAATCTTTAAAGGGTTTTCGTGTGTTTGGCGCACCACCAATTCCACCACTATGAGCTTTGGTTGTTATGCAAAAACAATTAAGCAAGATAGGTTCATTTGGAATTTTTTTTCAAAGATTTCCAAGGTTCCACGAGACTTTTACATTTGGTTAATCCTAACTTGCCCAACTAGAAATTTTTTACCCTTCAAGCCTGCGATCGTATTAGTTTTATTGTTTGCTAATATTTTGAGTATCATAAAAAAACCACGCACGCTAGTTGTGCCCATTCCTTGTGCCGCTTCACATATGGAGTTAAATATGCTACCTGATAATTACGATAGAGATTTTCTTTAAGGGTCGCAATTCTCATAAATTATATTTGAAATAAAAGTATTGAACATTAGTGCTCAATAAAAATTCAACGCCTCGTAAAATGCTCGATCTATTGGTACACCTTTGGGATCACGTTAGTCGTCGAAGACGGCGCCAGTTGGTATTGCTGGTGCTATTAATGGTGATGGCATCTTTTTCTGAAGTAGTATCGCTTAGTGCTTTAGTACCTTTTTTGGCTGCTTTAACATCGCCGCAACGACTTTTCGAGCAGCCCGAACTACAGTTTCTTATTCAAATCTTTTCAATTTCTTCTGCCGAAGAACTATTAGGGCCAGTGACACTCCTTTTTTGTTTTGCTATCTTAATATCTGGCATTACGCGAATGATTCTATTGTGGGCGACCACAAGATTGTCTTATGGATTAGGGGCGGATTTAAGTATGAGTGTATATCGCCGAACTTTATATCAACCCTATCTGACACATATTAGTGGAAACAGTAGTGAGCTAGTAGCAAGCATGTCCACAAAAGTTGATGGGGTGATATTACATATTATCAATCCAATTTTGATTGCAGTTTCTTCGAGCGTAATTTTGGTGGCAATACTAGGGTTACTTATTTTATTTGACCCGTGGGTTTCCTTGATTATTTTTATAGGCTTTGTCATTATTTATTTGGTAATCATTAAAGTTTTTAAGTCACGTTTATGGTTGAATTCAAAAAAAATATCGTTAGAGACTACTCAAGTTATTAAATTGGTTCAAGAGAGCTTGGGGGGAATACGTGACGTCTTGCTGGATAATACTCAAGAAATTTATTGTAAAGAGTATGGTAGGGCAGACGATGCTCTCAGAAAAGCTCAAGCGAGCAACTATTTCATTGCCAACAGTCCGAGATTCATCATCGAAGCTACAGGTATGCTGCTAATTGCAGTAATCGCCTTATATTTAGCAAAAAACAATCATAACACTGGGGAGACAATTATTACATTGGGCGTGTTTGGATTGGGCGCCCAAAGGCTTTTACCGGTGCTCCAACAATTATATAATTCGTTAACAACTATTAAAGGCAATCAGGCGAATTTAGAAGATGTTCTTCAATTGCTTGAACAACCCCTAGTAAATGATTCTAGCTCTACCAGTGAGCATTCCTCTAGTTTTATTTTCAATCATCAAATTACATTATCTCAAGCATCATTCCGCTATTCCAAAGAGTTGCCTTATGTTATTAACAAGATAGATCTCGTTATTCCGAAAGGTAAACGAATTGGTTTTATTGGACACACTGGTAGCGGTAAGAGTACTCTGATTGATCTACTGATTGGCTTAATTAATCCAACCGAAGGTGCCTTGATTATTGATGGTATTCATATTGACAATCATAACTCCAGACAATGGCAAAAGCACATTGCTCATGTACCTCAAACAATCCACTTAATTGATGCAACAATTTCAGAAAATATCGCTTTTGGCGAGAGGCTTAGCGATATCGATTTGAATAGGATTAAAGATGCCGCAAAGAAGGCACAAATAGACCAACTTATACAATCATGGAAGTTGGGCTATGAATCATTGGTTGGAGAAAGGGGCGTGCGTCTTTCCGGGGGCCAAAGGCAGCGTATTGCAATTGCTAGAGCGCTATACAAGCAATCTGATGTGATTGTTTTTGATGAGGCTACGAGCGCGCTAGATGAGGTTACTGAAAAGTCATTAATGGATGCCATTGCACTATTAAATACTTCTTTGACAATTTTAATTGTGGCTCACCGCGTCAGTACTCTTAAGCAATGTGATCAGATAGTAGAGCTTGAGAATGGTTGCATAAAGCGTATTGGCACATATTCAGAAATTATTGAATCTCAATAATCAGTAAATTTGAAAGCATCTATTTAATGATATATGGTGTCCTACTGGTTTATTACGATCAATATCATGCAACATCTGTTGCTCAATTTCAAGATTTATTAAATCAACTCGATCCAATTAATAAGCTGGTGGTAGTGACGAATAATCCACAATTACGTCAAAGTAATCCAAGTTATATTTTGGGCGATGATCTTAACTCTGAATTTTCTGGCTATGATGTGGGATTAAGGCAGCTTGGCAAGCTAGCCGCGGAAGACTATGTTGTTTTTGCTAATGATACATTTTGTCACCACAGATCTTGGGGTAAATTTGAAAAAAGAATTTTTGCTTCCGCATTTCGAAAAGCATTAGCAAACCAAAAAAAATGCATGATCGGTGAGGTAAATACATTTAAAAAAACTTTTTCATTAATGGGTATGCAGGCATATAAATGGGTTAGTACTTACATGTTTTGTATTTCTTCTGAATTTATAGACGCGCTAAATTACAAGCTTTGTATAAATCCAGCTACCTTATCTGAGTTAGTGGATCTAGATGCTCATGAAAATATCAAGTGGTCAGAAGATTTATCTGATAATTTAAGGTTGCAATTGTCGAAGTGGCTTGCGGGTGATAATAAACATGGCTGGTATAACAAAGATGCCACTATGCTCAGAAAATGTAATAAAGCCAAGTCAATTCTTAATGAGTTTTATTTGTCTGCAGTCGCAAAAAAATATGGCTATGATTTAATTGATGTTTACCAAAGCCATCACTTGCTTGATCGTCTAACGCTTTTTTGGAAAAGATTCATGCGATATATAAAGCTTGAATATGATTTTTAATATGTCAAATAGCAGCATGTCTAGCGAACTAGTATCTAATGATCATAATAATTTTGATAATGTTCGATTTGGACTTGCCTTAATTGTTTTTTTCTCTCATGCCCTTGGTTTACCCGGCAGTATCGAATTTAGTCCTTACCAGCAATATTTTAATGCTGATTTTGCTGTGAAAGGCTTCTTTTCTATCAGTGGCTATTTAGTTTATCGAAGCTATTTGAATAGTACTAATTTACTGAACTTCTTTGAGAAACGTATTCGTCGAGTCTATCCAGCATATGTCTTTACTATACTCTTTTGCTTTGTCATTGGAATTTTTTTTAGCAAACTGAACTGGAAAGAATTTATTGTAGCAGATGAGGCAATCCGCTATCTCATATCCAACCTAATTTTCCTTAATTTTTTACAACCAACATTGCCTGGATTGTTTGAGGGAAATCTTATGCAGGCAGTAGATGGGTCACTTTGGACAATTAAAGTGGAAGTGATGTTATACCTAATGATTCCTTGCATAGCGCTTGCATTTAAAAAATATCAGCCTCTAGTAAGTTATTTGGGAATATTATTTGTGGGAGTAATTTGGGTGATTTATTTTTCCAAGGTCAGCAATTGGAATCTTGGTGATGAACTAGCAAGACAATTTCCTGGACAAATTGCTTACTTTAGTTTTGGTTGTTTGTTGGCGACTAGATCAAATCTAATAAAGTGGCTACCTAGTTTATCAGTCATTGGCATTTTACTGATAGTCAACGTTCCAATGCCTTACCTAATGAGGTTAATTTTAGAGCCAATTGGTTTTGGAGCGCTAACTCTTTATTTATGCTTCTTAAATCCGTCAACCTGGAATATCGGAAAGCTTGGCGACCTATCTTATGGGGTTTATTTATTTCACTTTCCGATCGTGCAATTATTAATACATTTACAGGTATTCGCATTGCATCCGGTGGTTGGTGTTGCTACAAGCTTATTGGCCACACTATTGATGAGTTTCGTATCATGGAAACTAGTGGAAAGTAAATGGTTAAAAAGAAATTCCTATTATCTGATGAATCACTCAAGTTAAACAGCATTAGCGATTGGATACTTTGTGTACCTTAGAATTTTAAAAAATTTAAGTTTCTATCTGCAAAAAGAAAGAAGAAAGCTAATCAGTCTTTTGATAAGTAGGAAATATAAAAAGATTGATGTAATCCCAAAATTTAGTGCTTACCTATCAATTTATAATGACGCAGACATTCTGAGTAGATCTTTGGACTCTATTCGAGAGTATGTTAACGAGTTGATTGTTGTAGATGGGGCTTATACGTGGAATGCATCTTACCTTCAGGCAATCGGATTCAAACCAGAGGCATCTGATCAACATATTTATGAAATTTTAGAGCGATCAAAAATACCTTATAAAGTAATTAAGGGCGTTTGGAGCAGCGAAGTTGAAAAGCGGATAGTGGGCTATCAAGCAACATCATCAAGGTATGTAATGCGAATTGATGCAGATGAGGTTATTTCGTTTAACGATGATGCTCTGAATAATTATTTTGCTAGTCAATGTGCAGTGGCGGAAATGTATATGCCAAACTATGTAGCCCCTGGACTGGTCATTGGAGGTAATAGTTTATTAGATAAATATAGGGTGTTTCCTCGCCAGGCTTGTTTATTTGATAAAGAAAAAATTAGTGCAATTAATCATCTTCAATATCTTTGGCTGGTTTTAACTGCAGATGAGATTCCGCATTCCGAGAATAGAAAAAAGGTATTTCCAGTATTTGAAAAGCCTGTGGCATTTTGTGCACATTTAACAAACTGGCGATTTGTAGAATCTTCTATTCTAAGAAGCTCCTTTTACAACATGAACTGGATGAGAAAATATGGCGCCCCTTGGGTCAAAAGTATCAAAAGCTCAGGTGGCTTTAACTTTGATGAGTTTTTTGCAAATATTGACCCTAAGAATTTTTTGCAAGTTATGCGTAATAGCTTAATTACTCAAGGTGACATAGAGCTGCGTACTAATGAAGTGCTTACTCAATCTCCTATTTCAATTGATGATGAGAAGCAGTTTATAGATATTTACCATCAATTTCTTTTTAGTCTTGAAAAACAATCTCTGTCGCTTGTACATGATGGAGGTATTGCACTAAAAAACTATCCTTTTTTTATAGATCTAACCAGTGAACTAGTTCAGGAGAAAATAATACGAGATGGAAAAGTCCAATTACGATTTTCTGAACAGATTGATGAGGCTGAGGTTCAATTAAAAGTGCTACAGACTGCAGAGCCATTTGGAGCAAGTAATGATCTTGCATATGAGTTAGATGGCGATACTTTAACTATCTATCTTAAAGATGAGATTCATCGTCAAACAACTCTTCGAAAATCAATCAAAGTTATTTCAAAATCTATAGAAAATAACAAAGCCTGGGTTGCCTTTAGGATATTAAGTGTATGAAACAAAAACATGTTATTAATGTAAAAGACGAGTCATATTATGTTTTGGCAAGGCCTGAAATGAAAAAGTTTTTGCCAAACTCTACTACGACGATGAAAGTATTGGAGATAGGTTGCGGAGCGGGAAACTTTGTACATAACCTAAATGGATATCTTGAGTACTGGGGTGTTGAGCCAAATCCTAACATGGCTGAGCAGGCCAAAAAAAAATGTAGCAAAGTACTGATCGGATCATTTGATGGTGTTGATTCGCAAATTCCTGAATGCTATTTCGATTTGGTAATTTGCAATGATGTAATTGAGCACATGGCTGATGTTGAAAACTTTCTTGAGCGCATTAAAACCAAATTAAAGCCCGAAGGAAATCTGATGGGATCCATTCCCAATGTGCGTTTTATTGAAAATATTTTACGTTTTTTGATCCAAAAAGACTGGCGCTATACAGAATGGGGAATATTAGATAAGACGCACTTACGTTTTTTTACAGAGAAGAGTTTGAAAAGACTACTTCAAGAAAATGGGTTTGGATTAATTCTTTTTCAAAGAATTAATCCGGTTCGTATTAGTTTTAGAGGCTTTAAAAGTTTTATATTAAATTTGATTCTATTAATTAGTGGAATTTTTTTAGGCTCTGACTCTTTGTATTATCAGTTTGGATTTAGGGTATCTAAGAGTAACTCTATCAATTCATAATTAGAATCAAGCGCGTGAATTCGAAACTCAATAAGTTAGTTTTAGATCAAAGAATATTATTTGTAGACGGAATTCGCCCTGACCAAATGTCTGGGGGGCGAACATCCACAAAAAATATCTTACATGTTTTAAGTTTGAATAATGACTTAATTTACTTTTCAACGAGTCCAACTGGCGACAAGCTCAATCGATTGCTTTACTCGGTTATTATTTTTCCTGCTAACTTATTTGTATTATTAAAAATATTTCACCCCAATATTTGGGGTGAATTTTTATTAAGATTATCGCCCGTTATTTGTTTTAACTTTTTAATTAAATATTTATGGTTCAGGCCTTCAATTATCATCTTTAATCATCATTCCACTTTTTATCTTTCTAGATTTGTTAGGCCTAAAAAAACTATTTATATTTGGCATGATGTACCATCCTTAAAAAAAACTTCATTAAACTTTCGCTCCGGTCGATTCAATCAAAAGGCATGCGCTGTAATTCAAAAACTTTTTTTATATACCAAAGGTAGCGAGCATTTTGTATTTTCGTTTACTGATAGAAAATTCTTAAGAAGGTTCTACGGTATCCATTCTTTTTTGCTGCCAATTTTTCTTGGTAGTCCTCCTGAGGTTGATCGAAAGATGCATCCTAATAGCTGGCTGCTTGTGGGGAATTGGGGGCGCATTGAAAATAGAGATGGTGCGGAGATTCTGTTTAGAGAGTACTGCGCTTTAGTTGCAAAGAGTTCAAGTAACCCGGCTAAATTTAATGTTGCAGGATTTGGGGCAGATCGGTTTATGCGAGATTTGCTTGCGCGATACCCTGATGAGCTTAAGTGCTTAAAATATTCGGTTACTTCAGAGTATTCGCAATTAGGAAATTTTCAGGATCTAGCCCTATTGGCTCCGGTGCTAAGCGGAGCAGGTATCAAGGTAAAAACTATTGAAGCATGGTCTTTTGGTATCCCAGTTATAGGAACTAGCCAAGCTTTTAGTGGAATTCCTGCTAGTATTTGGAAATTAGGCGGGATGAGGGTGAAGTCTTTAGCTGAGATGGCTGCAATTTGTTTTGATCAGGTTAGAGTGCCTGGACAGATCATTCAATTAAGGCCTCAAAAAGCATTTATGGCATACCAATCTGCTATCGAAGATTGAGGATTGCTAAAATATTCTCAGTCAAATTCGGCGCCTTCAAATTTAAAAAAGTTTTTCAAACTTCTGTAAATGAAATAAACTCAGGCATTACACGGATGTAGATGCGTATTTAGCTTTCCAAACTATTAAGCAAAATTTATATTTCTACCTAATTATCAATTATTTATCGCGCCACTTGCTTTATAAACAGCTTTATATTTTATAAATTGAACTTTTACCGAGCATTATGATTAGCTATTATCACGCAAAAAAAATTGATCGATTTCTAAGAAGTGGAATAGTTGCATCAATTTTTATTGGCATAAGAAAAATTATTAAAAAATTTGCCAAAGATACTGCCACAAAAGACATAGCTACGATATATGTAGTGAAATTATTAGGTGGCGGAAGTCTGTGTATTTTGATGCCATATTTGGCTGAGCTAAAGTCTAAGAAAAAAATTCATCTTGTGTTGGTGAGCACCAGAGTATGTTCAATTTTTTCAGATGAAATAGGCCTATTTGATCAAACAATAAATCTTGATACTAAGGAAGGCATCAAGATTTTCTTTTGTATGATCTTTAGAAATTTCTATAACAGAATTATTGGCAAGCACAATTCAGTATCAATCAATTTTGAATTTCATTCAGCAGTAACTGCGTATTTGTCATCATTATTATTTTCCCCAATTAATTGTGGCGTCAAAAATAATTTTTCAATTACTTTTGCAAAAATTTACGAAAAAAGTGTGTTCTACAATGGGCATGCACAGGTTGCAGATGTCTATAGACATTTAATAGAGCAGGCATATAGTTTGGTTGATCTTATTCCTGAGGTTAAGTCTAAGTCAGCAATTGGTGGATATATTGAAAAATTTGAAAAAAATATTTCAATTGAGCAATATAGTGTAACGGGTGATTATATTGCTCTGTCACCATTTTCATCTGGCTTATCCCCTGAAAGGGAGTTGTCATACGATCAGCTTTGTGGCGCCCTCTCAAAGGTAAATCCTAATAATTTTCCAATATATATTTTAGGATCTAAAGCCGATCAAATACGGGCAAATCATTTATTAAATCGATTTGCAATTGATTACCCTAACCAGCTCATTTATTCCCTTTGTGGAATGCTATCTATCGGGACTTCTGCAAAAGTAGCGAGAAATGCAAATATTTTCGTGACAATTGATTCGGGTTTAAATCATTATGTTCGGATGACGCATGCAAGATTGATACATAGTTATTGGGGTCCAACGGACCCTAAAATATTACTTGGCGATCATTTTTTCTTGGGTAATGAGGTGGTTCACTATAAAAAAATATATTGCTCCCCCTGTGTGCATATTGTAGATAAGGCCCCTTGCAATGGGAACAATATCTGCATATCGGGATTATTTGATCATGATTAGTAAAAAAATTTGCATCATTGGAAGTGGGGCGGCATCATACTTTGCTATCAAGCATTTAGTTGATGTAATCAAAGTAGAGCCAGGTGATATAGATCTGATCACTACAGGTTCTTTGGAATCATCTAATGCTTTATACCTAAGATCAATACAGAATAAATCGCTTTCAGAAAGCAAGATGGTTGGGGTTATACCTGAAAAGTTGCTTTTTGGGTCCGATGAAATATATCAACGCGAGTGTTTTAATAAGCTTGATTTGAGTAAATTAAAGTACATTCCTAAGTCTACGCATTTTTTTGGTGGCTTAACGCACATATGGGGTGCAAATCTCTCGTTATTAACCGATGCTGACTTAAAGTCTTCAAATGATTTGCTGCCCTTGGCAAGATATGATGCGGAATTATTTTCTGAATTTAATGCCTCCGGTCGGGTTGTAAATGGCAGGCAAGATAATCGTGCCAAATTAGTAGATCGTAAAAAATATGTAAGCGATCAACATGTGCATAAGATCATTACTCATCATCAATATGAGTCAAAGTTTGGTAAGTTTAAAATTGCATACTCTAATTTAGCAATTGATGTATCAGAGCATGCAAATGGTTGTATTTATTGTGGGGAGTGCTTAGTTGGTTGTCGCACCAAATCTATTTGGTCAGCAGCTATAGCATTTGAAAATATAGATTGTAAAAATCAAATAAATACAATGATGTTTTCAAAAGCCCAGTCAATTTTGATCGATGCCAATCATGCGATTGTTGCCTATATTCAAGATGGTGTTCGACAAGAGAAGCGGTATGAAAAAGTGTTTATAGCCGCCGGCGTACTTGATACTATTGATTTGCTGGCAAATTCTCAGCTATTGCCAAGTAAGGCAAAAATTCATGATTCCACTAAATATTACACCTTATTTTTTACTCTTAAAAGGTCGAAATTAGATTGTGAGCTCAACAATATATCGTTAAGTTCTTTGACTTACCAATATGCAACTAAGTATGGGACAATTCACTCGCAAATATACCCATCGGTAAAAATTCTTTCAGATATCCTTGCAAAATTTCCTCTTCCAAATTTTATTAAAAAATTTGTAGCTGGGCATTTTAAAATTGGAATGATTTACCTGCCAGAGGGTTTGTCTGATGCGGTAGTTGTTAATAAAGAGCTTGAAAGATATCAGTTATCACATATGAGGATTTCGGTAAAAAATATACTTATCCGATTATTTTTCCTGCTGTCTCATTACATAAGTTCATTGATGCATTTTTTACCACTTCGGTACTTTAAAATTCCTTTTTACTACCGGGTCCCGGTCTTAAATAGCCAACATTTTGGCAATCTTACCGACTATGATGGGGTTCATATAAATGATATTCTTCCAAGAAATATTAAAGTAATTGACACTGCAGGATTGCGTTACGTAACAGGAATACCAACCACCTTAGTGGTTGCAGCAAATGCAAAGCATGAATTAGACAAGGCATATAAAAATGAATCATAAACTTTATGGCTACAAAGATATCGACTCAATTGAGTACGATGAAGTTAAAAGCCAATATACCAATCACATTAATCCAGTAAAGGCAAAATTACTCTCAGTATTTAAAGCGGGTAAGGTGATCGTAGAGCGTGCTGAGGGGCCATACATCTACGAGAAAAATGGCAATCAGATTTTGGATATGACTGGTGGATATGGCGTGCTAAGTCATGGGCATAATCATCCGAGAATATTGGAAGCTCGAAAATATTGCCTTGATTCGCAAAAATTAGAGGTAAACAAAAACTTTATGTCCCAAGGCATGGCGGCATTGTGTAACAACCTTTCTGCTGTACTGCCTAAAAATTTAAATAAATATTTTTTCCCCAATAGTGGGAGCGAATCAGTTGATATGGCGATGCGTATATGTTTGATTAATGCCAAACATCATCAAAATAAAAATGTCTTTTTGGTTTCTAATAAGGCATTTCATGGAAAATCACTTGGACCACAGGCTCTTGGTACAAGTGGTGAGTTAGAAGCAAGATTTGCAGTCGGTTTGAAGGTTGAGTATTTTGATATCAAGGACCTTGCCTCACTCGATAAATTCAAGCAACGTAGTGATATATGCGGAATTTTTGTTGAGCCATTTAGCGCGTCAACCATGACCGAAGTAAGCAGTCAATTTTTAGTTGCTTTAAAAGATCTCGCGGTGAAAATAAATGCACCACTCGTTTTTGATGAAATATACAGTGGGTGGTGTAAGACTGGCCCACTCTTTAACTTCATGAGGACAGATGTTAGTCCTGATATGTTGTGTTTTGCAAAATCACTAGGTGGCGGAAAATCTTCAATTGCTGGTATTGCCTATACCGATGAGTTATCAAAAGTATTTGAGTCAGATAAGCTCTGTAACTATTTAAGCTCTACATATTATGGTTTTTTTGAAGAGACGGTTACTGCGGCAGAGGCAATTAAGATCGTCATTGATGAAAGGTTCGAAGAAAAAGCTGGTTTGATAGAGAATCAGATGAATGAATTAGCTAGCAAACTTCAAAATGGATTAAGGGTGGAGGGTAGAGGTGCTCTTTGGGGATTATTTTTTGACGATAAATTGCTTTCTAAAGCAGGCGTAGCTGTAGCTGATCTAGCTAAAAAGGTATTCGGCGATGCCATACCTGACTTTAAAAAGCTCTTTGCAGCCGCAATGGCCTCGTATATCTATAAAACATATGGGATTTTAGTTGGAGTAAGTTTCGGGTATAACACCCACCTAATTATTTCGTTTAATTTTGCATGCAAACAGGCTGAAATTGATCGGGTATGCTCAATGATTTTAGATCTGGACAAGAGTACCGGTATGAATGGTTTGGTTCAGTTTGTCATCGACTACATCCAATCCTAAAATTAAATTTAGAACCATGAACTCTACCTTATTTGTGTTCACGCAAGAAGAGCACAGTTTAACGCTACCGTTAATATTTAAAATTGTTCAATGTAATCAAAATTTTGAAAAATATGTCCTCATACTAATAGAGGATTCTTTTAGTATTGCTCGAATTTTTAAAAATTTTTTCTTTTTTGGAGTCTTATACTTTACAAAAATAGTATTTCAAAATTTATTTGATAAAGTTAATTTATCAAGGTTAGACTGTCAGATCTTGCACATGACTCCTAATGAATTTAGATCATGCCAATGGTTTAATTTGCTCGATCAAAATACTTATGGCTTATCAGTTAATTGCCCTGTAAAAATAAGTAAAAAAATTATAGAAAAATTTAATGGGAATATATTAAATGTTCACAATTCATTACTTCCTAAATATGGCGGCTTGATGCCCATACTACGGCAGGTAATTAATCGAGATAATTGCTTTGGGTCAACAGTTCATCTCATTAATGAAAACTTAGATGAGGGGCAAATTTTGTATCAATTTTGCCTTCGGCGGCCTAAGCGAATTTCTCCTTACCAAATCTGGTCGGCGGCAAATAGCGTCAATCAAGAACTACTATGTACCTTATCGCCAAACAACTACCATCAAGTTACTCAGATGGATTTAAGTCTCAAATCTTACTACTCTATACCTTCTTGGCTTGATATTTTCAAATATTGGCTTCAAAAGACAACCCAAAATATTTCTGGATAACATAAGAAATATGATGAGGCAGCTTAGCGATTTGAATATCCGTTTTTATCAATACTGCATAGTAAAGGCGCTACTATATTCAGTCGCATCATCTTGCCTCTATGCAGGATTTGGCGGCACTCTGTTTATGTCATTTATAGCGGCGGTATCACTAGGACTCGATTGTTTGGTTATAGGCTTTTTAGCAAGATTTTTTTACTCTCTCGATCCTAGTGGGGGTAGGCTAGGTCAATTACTTCTCTTAATTTCTTGCGCCGTTTTATTTTTCTATCCCATTGCTTGGGATGATCTGTCATATGGTTTAGTTTTGCCACGTGAGTACCTTGCTCGCAATTCCTTTATGCCGATAAATGAATATGGAGTTTTTACATATTTTCCATTTGTTGAATATGGCCGAACAGCTCTATCATTTGCCTTTGGAAATGAGTTGCAGATGTTTTTATACCGCATAGAGGGTTTAGCGTTTTATTTAATTACTTTTGTGGCTCTATTGCAAATTGGCAATTCTTCCTATGGCGAAGAAAAAAAATGTGAATTCACATATTTTTTAACGTTACTTTTGATGACAACAGTCACAGCATTTAGTGTTTATGCATTTGTCAAGCCAGAGTCTTTCACAACAACTTGTTTTGCTATAGCGGTATTGATGTTTGTTGAGAGAAGAGCTAGCAAGGCGATTATTATCTCTTTAATTGCCATCCCATTGAAATACACTGCAGTAATATCAGGGCTGCCAATCATCATTTTGGCAGTTTCAAAAATTCGTCATGAATTTCAAAAAATTGGACCACTTGAGGTTGCTGGATGTTTGGCAATGCTTGCAATAACAGCGCTGTGGTTATTCAATAATTATTCTTATACTTCATCGCCATTTTATCCATTGTTGATGTCAGTATTTCCATATAGTGGTGATGGCGTAATGAATGCAAATGAATATAAGCGTGTAATAGCAACGCTTTTAAATCAGCAGGATGTCTCTCCGACCACTATCGTATCTTTTAAATACTTTAAATATATTGCTACTCAGCTTGGTGGAACATTGCTTTTTTTACCGTTATTTCCGCTGCTGCTTTGGCGAAAAGTAAAGAAATTTATATCTCAGAGGCTGATATTGTTAGCGATAGCATGCTCTATTGCACTAGGTATTTTCTTGCTAATTTTATTTAGTGAATTTAGGTATGCATACATTCTAGTTTGCATCCCCGTTATGGCGATAACACTATCCATAAATGGATTTTTGAATGACTCTAGCAATAGATTTTTTCTAAAAATAATTATATTTTTAGTGTGTCTACAGCTAATTTTCGTGATGGCAAGAAATTTTAAAAATTCAATATATGACCCATCACTATCATTATTGCCGGTTAATTTATCATCGGAGCAAAGAGAGGAGATTAATTGCATCAGATCAATCCCAAATGGAAATATTCGGACTGCCACATTTGAGCAAACATTTTATTTTTGGAAATCACCCTTTTTCTTTATTCACGAACTAAATGAGTATATTGGGATAAATCCATCAAAGAAAGATATAGAGTACGCGTTTGTAAAATTTCAGGTATATTTTATATTACTTCGAAATGAATATAAAGATCCATCATTCCTAAATAATCTAAAGATCGGTGGTTTTCCAAGAGAAATGCCACATGCAGTTATAGGAAAGCTTAACGAGATGTATGATTTTCGTGAGGTTAAAATTGAGACATGTGGCAATACTCATGTTTATGAGCTGATGCCAAAAAATAAATAAATTGAAAAATATTTTTTAACAAAAATCCATCCTCAACCAAAGTATTTAGCACCAAAATATGAATGACAATTCAAGCAATATAACGGTTTCAATTGTTAGTCATGGTCATGGTGATATGGTTTGGGCTCTCTTGAGCCAAGTTCTGAAATGCAATCAGGTTAAAAAAGTAATCGTTACACTAAACATACCTGAAGCAATTCCAGATTGCTTGCCAGAAAACGTTCTTTTAATCAAAAATGATAAACCGAAGGGCTTTGGCGCAAATCATAATTTTGCTTTTACTATGTCTAATAGTGATTACTATTGTGTTTTAAACCCTGATATTGTGCTAGTTGAAAACCCATTCCCAAATCTGGAAAAGATTATCGTAAATAATGGGCACGGACTCGTTGCCCCAGTAATTATTGATACCAATGGAACCAGGTCAGATTCTATGCGTAAAAATTTAACATTATGGTCAATTTTTAATAGAGTCCTCGGTTTAGGTCAAAATAGATACTCACCTATGAATTCAGTCGAACTACTTTTCCCCGATTGGGTTGCGGGGATGTTTATGTTATTTCGTTCCGAGGCATTTATTAGGATTGGCGGGTTTGATATAGGCTACTTTATGTATTGCGAGGATGCTGATATTTGTAGAAGATTGTGGGATAGTGGATATCAAATTGTGGGGTGTCCAGATGTGGCTGTCATACATGATGCGCGACGTGCCAGCCATCGAAATTTTCAACATTTGTTTTGGCATGTTCAGAGCCTTTGTAAGTATTTTATCAAGCATCGATAATAAAGTTTCCCAAACCTCCTTTGCCTATTAATGTTCTTTTTTTAGTGTAAATGCAATAAAAGTATCTGATGGCTTGCCTTTAATGGTGCCGTCTCCGCCTGTTGCGGGCAACAATATGAATTGCTTTTTATTGACCTCGTAGACCGTGGGGGCTGCGCTCCCATATGCGGGTAGTTTATATTTCCATAGCTCTTTTCCAGTCGCGGCGTCAAAAGCTCGAAATTGCTCATCGGGAGTTCCGGCAACAAAAATTAATCCGCCAAGAGTCGCAACTGGCGCCCCGAGATTTTGAGTCCCAATATTTTTAAAGCCTCTACCAGATAATTTCTCATCTTCTCCAAGTGGAATCTTAAAAATAATTTTTCCATTGTTAAGATTCAATGCAGTTAATGAACCCCAAGGTGGTTTATTGCCTGGATAACCCTCGTGATCAAGTAGCTTTTTCCATCCGCCAAATATATATTTACTATTTAAATTATTTTGCGCACTATTTGTATTGATTTTTGCCGACAGAATTTTATTTGCACTCTCAAGATACTTTGCGATATCCTCTTTTTCGTTATCAGGAATAGAGCTAAGTGAAGGCATGCGCCTTTTCCCATTATTAATGATTTGGATAATGTAGTCCTTTGAAAGGATGTTTGGCTCTTGACTAATTAAGGGTGTCTCAGCGCTTCCTCCCTCGCGAAATTTACCGTGACATGATTGACAAAATTTCTCATATGATTTTCTGCCTGGAAGCAGCAACGTTTCAGGGGTATCTAGTAGATTTAAATTGAGGAGTGAAATCATAGAGGCTGTTTGCGATGAGGCGATATAGATGATATTTTTAAATGGATCAACGGAAGCGCCTGGCCATTCGCTTCCTCCGCTCACATTAAAGTAGATGGACTCATTTTTATCGCTAGGCGGAGGAAAAAAACCAATGTTTGATTTTTCTACAATTTTTTTTACGAATTCAGTATTTTCTTTGCCAATATTGGTAATGTCTTTTTTAGTGAATTCATTTTTTGAAAAGGGCTCTGGAATAACTAAGTCGGGCTGATAGGTGGCCGTAATCTCTCCTGCTATTTTTGAGGCTGGAGCTTTTCTCAGGCGAAAGGGATAAATGGGCTTGCCCTTGACCCTATCTAGAATAATAGTATTTCCTATCTTGGTGGTAGCAATTACAACGTCATATTTTTTATTATTTCTGCTGATTGAGGATAATATTGGAGGGGCAGCAATATCTAGATCCCATAAGTCATGCGCAACCTCCTGAAAATACCAAAGTATTTTCCCGTTGTTGGTATCCAAGGCAATAATTGAATTTGAATATTCATTATTGCCTGGTCTGTTTATCCCAACCCCAACAGGATGGGGGTCGCCTGTTGTTATGAATGCAATTCCTCGTGCTGCATCGACAGAGATGCCCCCCCAGGGATTTGCTCCGCCAAGATCTAACTTATAGTCTCCAGAACCTTTACCCCAGCTCTTTCTGAGATCCGTTTTCCAAATTAATTTTCCGGTGTAAATGTCAATACCCTGAACGCTCGGAGGAATATCAGGTTGGTTGGAAATCGTTGCATAAATCAGTACATTTTTAGCGATGGCAGGAGCAACCATACTTCTGCCATCACCTGCCGCACCATTTTCGCCAAAGGATTTTATAATTTTTCCATCATGTGGGGATATGGCAAATAGATTTTTTCCGGCTGGGAAAAAAATTCTAGCCCCAATATTACTGCTTGGATCACCCTCCCAGTACAAAAGTCCTCGAGGGGCGGGTCTCTCAGCGGTTTTTGTGCGCCAAATTTCTTTGCCATTTGTTGCATCAATGCAGACTAAATAGTTGTCTCCAATAGGGAAAAAAGCCCTAGCATTAACGACAATCGGATTTGCCTGAATGTTTATTGGCTTAGTATTGGATTTATAGATAAAAGCAACTTCTAGTTGATTGATATTGTCTCTATTTATTTCATCCAGCGAGGAAAATCTAATGGAATTTGAATTTGCATTACTGCGATGCCATTTTTTAAATGATTCTGGATTTAATTTTTCTAGACTTGGAGATAACTGGTTAGTCTTAAGTGCTGGTATTTCTTTAAATGGCGGTAGTTGCGATCGATTCGTATCGGCTAAGCACCCAATGCTTGTTAAAAATAAAAAGTAAAAAACAAAGAGGTTTTTAATTGCTGTCATGGAAAAATCTAAAAAGCACTTAAACTGGAAAATTTGAATTGAACATAATATTTTCGCATTGTCAAAACCAATATATCTTAGAGGTCAATTCAATTATCAGAGAAAGTATTGATGAATTTTATATCTTATTTATGATAATTTACATGTATATTAAATTTTGGTTTTTATAATAAAAAATTTATTATTACATTTCCTGATTATTTCATTAAAGAAATATAGCTAATCTTATAAAACGCTTATTGATAATATAAAATTTTTTATATTATCAATTTAAGATAAAAAATCTGATAAAATATTATATCACTAAAATTATGAATAAAATGTTTTATGAATCATTATATTTTTAATCAGATAAATGAAACACAAAAAATTCTAGAGGCAATACTAAACGATCGAGGTATTATTGAATCCGTTCAAAGAGCTTCAGAAATTTGCATTCAATCTTTGAGATCTGGAGGAAAAATACTCTTAGCTGGCAATGGTGGAAGTGCAGCAGATTCTCAACATATCGCAGGCGAGCTTGTGAGTCGGTTCGCTTTTGATCGCCCTGGACTACCTGCTATTGCTCTGACTACTGACACATCAATCATTACTGCAATCAGTAACGACTATGGATATGAACTATTATTTTCACGTCAAATTCAAGCACTAGCGAACCCAGGCGATGTTTTAATAGGTTACTCAACATCCGGAAAATCATTGAATATATTGCAGGCCTTTAAAGAGGCTCGAAAGCGCAAAATGTTTACTGTATTTTTTACTGGGGCTGGGGAGTCTTCTATTGACGAGCTAGTAGATTGCGCGATTAATATTCCGTCTTTAATTACCCCTAAAATTCAGGAGGGTCATTTAGTTTTAGGGCATATTATGTGCGGTTTGATTGAGAAAAATATTTTTGGGAGTTAGCCTTGGAGGCCGTCATTCTCGCTGGTGGTTTTGGAACTCGATTAAGAGAAGTAGTGGCTGATGTGCCTAAGCCAATGGCCAAGGTGGGTGAGAAACCTTTTCTTGAGATTCTTTTGATTAACTTGGAGCTTAAAGGATTCAAAAGGGTCATTCTGTCTTTGGGCTTTAAGGCGGAAATAATAAAGCACTACTTCGGTACGAATTTTCGTAATATTGAGTTAGTGTATGAAGTCGAAACAACCCCGTTAGGCACCGGGGGCGCTTTGAAGGCGGCCTTGGCAAACTGCAAAGAAGATTATTCATTCGTATTTAATGGAGATACTTTTCTGGATCTAGAAGTTGCGGATCTCCAGCGGATATGGGAGGCCGATCATACCCCAATTATTGTTGCTCGCGAAGTTAGCGATGTTTCTCGGTATGGTCAACTGTATTTGAACAACGGCCGTATTACCAGATTCTTGCCAAAGGGTGGGGCAGGCTCTGGACTAATTAACGCTGGGTGTTATCTTTTGCCAAAAGACATATTCAAAAACTACAACTATTGTGCTAGTTTTTCGCTAGAGGAAGATTTCTTACCAAAATATATCCAATCTAATTTTGTTGGTGTGTTTACTTCTCGAGGGTATTTTATTGATATTGGCATTCCTGCAGATTATTTTCGAGCGCAAAGAGAGCTAATCTCAGTTAGATAGAGGATAAAAATTGAAAAAAATTGCTTTAATTACGGGTATCACTGGTCAAGATGGCTCGTATCTTGCCGAGTTCTTACTGGAAAAAGGATATGTAGTTCACGGCATTAAGCGACGCGCTTCTTCATTTAATACCGAGCGTATTGATCATCTTTACCAGGATCCACATGAAACCAAACCAAATTTTATTTTGCACTACGGTGACTTATGTGATTCAAGTAATATAGTTAGGATTGTGCAACTTATAAAACCTGATGAAATATACAACTTGGGCGCTCAGTCACATGTTGCAGTCTCATTTGATTCACCAGAATATACTGCAGATGTTGATGCAATTGGGCCTTTAAGAATATTAGAAGCGATTCGTATTCTAGGCTTGGAAAAGAAAACGCGCTTTTATCAAGCCTCAACTTCAGAACTTTACGGTTTAGTGCAAGAGACACCTCAAGCTGAAACAACCCCGTTTTATCCGCGCAGTCCTTATGCAGTAGCAAAACTTTATGCATTTTGGATTACTGTTAATTATCGAGAGGCTTACGGAATATATGCATGTAATGGCATACTATTTAACCATGAATCAAAACGTCGGGGTGAAACTTTTATTACGCGAAAGATAACAAGAGGCTTGGCAAATATTGCACAAGGCTTAGAGAAATGTATTTTTGTTGGCAATATTGATGCGCTGCGAGATTGGGGTCATGCAAAAGACTATGTAAAAATGCAATGGTTGATGTTGCAGCAGGATAAGCCAGAAGATTTTGTCATCGCAACTGGTGTCCAATACAGTGTGCGAGATTTTATTATTAAGAGTGCCGAACGGCTTGGAATAACCCTAAAGTTTGAAGGCAATGCAGAACAAGAGCAGGGTATCGTCACTGCCATTAAGGGTAATGAAGCCCCTGCCTTAAAAACTGGTGACATTATCGTGCAGATAGATCCACGCTATTATCGTCCGACAGAAGTAGAGACTCTATTGGGGGATGCCAAGAAGGCTATGGAAAGACTTGGCTGGGTGCCGGAAATTTCTTTAGAGAAAATGATTGATGAAATGATCTCTAATGATTTAATTTTGGCCAAACAAAATGTGCTATTAAAAAAACATGGTTATACCATGTTTGCTAGTAAGCAAGAATAATTGAGTTATTCTAAGAGCGGATAAAGATGGTGCGTGAGAATCTAAGCGATAAAATTTACGTTGCAGGACACCTGGGAATGGTGGGGTCGGCAATTTTGCGAAGATTGCGCAAAATTGGCTATGAAAACATTGTTACTCGCACGCATAAAGAGTTGGACTTAACCGACCAAATTGCTGTTAAACACTTTTTTGAAAAAGAAAGGCCTGATCAGGTTTATTTGGCAGCAGCAAAGGTTGGCGGGATTCTTGCAAATAATACTTTTCCTGCAGAGTTTATCTATCAAAATTTAATGATCGAAGCAAATGTTATTCATCAGGCATTCAATTTCGGCACCCAGAAGTTGCTATTTTTAGGTTCTAGCTGTATTTATCCAAGACTAGCCCCTCAACCCATGGCCGAGGATTCTTTGCTAACAGGTAAACTTGAGCCAACTAACGAGCCTTATGCTATTGCAAAAATTGCTGGCATAAAATTGTGTGAAAGTTACAATCGTCAATACAAACAAACTCATGGCATAGATTATCGATCAGTAATGCCCAATAATTTATATGGACCTGGAGATAATTATCACCCAGAAAATAGCCACGTTATTCCTGCGCTTATAAGAAAGTTTCATCAAGCAAAAATGATCAATGCACCAGAGGTAATCATCTGGGGTACTGGTGCGCCTAAAAGAGAGTTTTTATATGTGGATGATATGGCTTCCGCATCAGTATTTGTGATGGAATTAGATTCGGAAATTTATAATCAAAATACGGGGTTAATGCAAAGTCATTTAAATGTTGGTAGCGGGTCTGAAATCACAATTGCTGAATTGGCTCAAGAGATTGCTAAAGCAATTAACTATCATGGCAAAATTAATTTTGATCGGACTAAGCCTGATGGAGCGCCTAGAAAATTTATAGATTCAGGCCGCTTGAATAAATTAGGTTGGAAAGCTGAAATAGATCTTCAGTTAGGCTTGCAATTAGCATACAAAGACTATATTCAATCTTTAGCTACACAATAAATTATACAAACTAATGGGTGTCTGACTTGAGCTCGATGATCAAATGTTAAATTACTTAGATAGAGCCATTTTATATTTTAAAATTTATTACTTAATTTTTAGCAATGAAAATATCATGCTCAATTTCCCAGTGAAAATTGTTGCTATTTGCCCAATCTACTAGAAGATTTAGTGAGGGATAGTTAGCATATTCCTTAATATTTGGATTAAAGCATCGAATATCGTCAACAAGAATACATACCTTGTTAAAGTGTATTAGATTATGTGCGATGCACTCAAGCTCATCAAGTATTGGAGTATCTTGGCTTCCTTTGTATGTTATGCCAGATGAGTAATGACCATCAAGCCAAAAATTAACATTTCCGTCAATTTTAGCTAGCAAATTCGGGAGAATTTCTTCGCTTGTTCCATTTATAATTTCAATATTTTCACTCTTCGAAAAGTATTTTTGTGCACCCAAGAATAGTATTAAAGATGGCTCTATGCTGTAAACATGTCTCCCATGCTTAGATAAGATTCGAGTTGTTTCACCTAAGTAGGTTCCAGTCTCAACCCAGGTTGCATTCTGGATGGCGTTTCTCATAATGCATGACTGTTTTATGAAATGCGGGCTTGGAGCAGAGAAGCCTCGCATTGCCCAGTTTATGGATTCTAAAACAGCTCTTAGTTTCTGATATGGGAAGCTATTTCTTAGACGTGCATTGGATATCATAAGTTTGTATGCGTATTATATTAAGTTTATTTCAAGAATTTTATGTTTTCATTAATTATATATACATATATTTTAAAAATTTAGTAAGGATTGCATTTATATTAACTTAAATTGAGATAAAAACATTTATATCTTGTGTTGCCTATTAAAAACCGCTGAAATTAGCCCAATGAAAAGAATCAATTCCGTTGCAATGCTAGATTAAACTGTAGCAATAGTAGAAAAGTCTTTCATCAAATATTGATTCAGACTGATGTTTACTAAAGCTGCTATTCTAGCTATAAGAGCATAAAATTTTTCTGGGTTTAATGCTATAGCGGTTTTAGTTAGCACCATACTTGGGATTAATATCGCAGCCATTCATCTTAAAATTTAAATAAATCTGCTGTTTGCATGTATTGGTTGCCATAAATAATTTTGACCAAGAAGGGCGAGAGCTATTTAAATAAAATTAGGGCTATTAAACCAAGAATAGAGCTAATAAATAACGTCTTCGTTATAAAGATTTTTTATTGGATGGGGTAATCGTGCAAAAAATGCACCTTATGGAAGATTGAGATTGGGCTGGTCATAAGACTGGCGCCTCAATTAAGCGAAAGGCTGCAGTGTATTGGCCAATTTCATTGTCAGTACACCTAAGATTTGTAAAAG
>JACCDX011027535.1_pt1 | contig 30545 bp, 19 predicted proteins | sample 7449681 | NCBI WGS metagenome assembly JACCDX01 (sample SAMN15323450, study PRJNA562643) | freshwater metagenome | isolation source: river surface water | place: USA:Blue River Watershed | collected 2017-08-18
ACTCACACTTGAAGTCCGCAAACCAGACCTGTCCGATTTCCTGTACGACCGCCCCGGCATAGTCACCAATCGGCAGGTCCCGGGCCGGCTCCCCCACGACCCGACGCAGGCGAAAAGTCAGCGGCGAGACAAAGCGGACGGAAATCTCGATCCGGTCATCAGGCAAGAAGACCTGCGGCGAGGGCCGACGCCAACCAGCACCCCGGGGATCGGCCTCGTAGCGCCAGGTTTCGGCGGTGAGCACCCGCGAAAGACCCTGCGGCTGATCCGCGGGCGACGGCCGCAGGAAAGCATAGCACTCGCCGGGGAGCAGGCCGCGGCGCGACATCCCATAGCGCGCCACATCGCCCACGTCGATCCAGGCCCAGAGACCCGCTTCGCGCGGGTACTGGTTGAAGATGCCGAAATCCCCGACCGGACAATCGTCAAGGTCGGTGGTGAAGCCGGCGCCACTGTCGAGATTACGCACGGTCACCTCCGGAGCGCCGACGACTTCCAGCAGGTAGAGCCGGCCTTCCGCCTCGGCCAACAGGGGCGCCGACGAAGGATTCCAAAGCAGGCCCGCGACATGGAAACGCATCCGATGCCGCCCGTCCGTACGCGCATTGAAAAAACCAAGGCTCAGCCGCAGGTCCACCAACGGGGCGAAATGGCTTAAGGCGTGGTCCAAACCCGTCGCCTGCATGACCGGCAGCCCCGCGGCGCGATTATCGCGTAGGTCCGCCTGGGCCAAGGCCATCGCGACCTTCGGGCCCACCGTGGCGGCTAGGACCGCCGGCGACCCGAGGTCCCGCTTCCAACCACCCAGGACCGGATTGGTGAGCAAGCCCCAGCCACCCCAACTCCTGCCGGGCTGCGCCGGGAGATTGGTCACGGAACGGTAGATGCCCTCATCACCCCACTCACCCGCCAAGGCTTCGGTGTCGCCCGGCTGCGAAGCCGCCGCCCCGGAAGCGACCGCCTGGCGTGACCCCTGACCCCGCGCCCATGGGCTCGCCCGGCGGGAGGCCGTCGCCTCGCCGCCGAGGTCATGACCGCAGGAGATATCCTCGCACCGCCAACGCCAGAGCGTGCCATCGAGCGTCCGTTCACCGGACAGGCGAACCTCCTCGCGCCCAGCGGGCGTAAGACGCGAAGTGACCGCGACCTCGCCGTCCATCCAGGTGGCGACCTGATCCGCACCGGCGGCGGCTTGCACTTCGGCGAGCGCGAGGCGCAAAAGCGCCGAAGTCTCCTGCCGCAGACGCGTCCGCTTCGCCGCCACCGCCTGCTCGGCAACCGCGACCGGCGACAGCGCGACAAGCAACGTGACGAAGGCTGCGAGTCCGCTCAAAAGCACCAGTACCAGCAATAAGGAGAACGCGCGTGAGTGTCGCATGGATGATGAACCCCAGACCCTTTCCATTGCATCGAAGTTGGCAAAACCAGAGACACCTCACGCATCACCATGAGCCCTCGTCGCGTGAAGATCCGTGTCAGCCGCCCCACCCCACGGCACACCGCACCGCCCATGGCGCGACCGTCGGCGGCGCCCCGGCTCGTGGTCGTCGAGGATCAGGCGGCCATCCGCGAGATGATTGTCGAGCTGCTCGGCCGGACACCCGGACCGATGGTCGTCGGCGCCGCCGCCTCCGGACCGGAAGGACTCGAGCTGGTCGCGCGACTGGAACCTGACATCGTGGTCCTCGACATCCAGATGCCGGGCATGGGCGGGATCGAGTTCCTGCGGCGGTTGCGGCGGACCTCGCCCCGGACGAAGGTGCTCGTCTTCTCCGCGCGGCAGGAGGCGCACGTGATCCGGAACCTCGTGCAGGAGGGTATCCAAGGCTACGTCAACAAGTCGCAGACCCTCACGGAGCTCCGCCAAGCCGTGGCGAAGGTCGGCCAAGGCGGCAACTGGTTCGACGACGCCTTCGGCCAGACCGTCCGCGACGCGCTCGCGAACCCGCGCATCCAGTCCGACCGCCTGATCGAGCAGCTGACCCCGCGGGAGCGCGAGATCGCCCTGCTCATCGCAGGGAGCCACAGCAGCAAGGAGGTGGCCCATCGGCTCGGGCTGAGCATCAAGACGGCGGAGAACCACCGTTCGAACCTCATGCGCAAACTCGGGGTGCATGACGTCGCGGGTCTGGTGCGCTACTTGATACGTCAAGGCCTCGTTGACCCTACGAACGAGTGAGGCAAAGGCTGGCAGGACGCTTAGGTTAAAAACCCTACTAATAAAGCATTCTATTCAAAGGCATCTCGGGGTTAAGGTTCGACCCGCACCACCCAACCTCCAACATCGTATGAACATGAAGAGCCCGGCCCAGAAAACGAAAAGCGTGGTCATCATCGAGGATCAGACGGCCATCCGTGAGCTGGTCACGGAGATGCTCGAGGGCAAGGGGAAGTTCAAGGTCATCGGTTCGACGGCCGATGGCGCCGAGGGGGTCGAACTCGCCCTCCGTCTCAAGCCGGACATCCTGATCCTCGACATTCTCCTGCCTGGTATCACCGGCATCGAGGTGCTGCATCGCCTACGCAACACCCTCCCCGAACTCCGCGTCCTCGTCTTCTCCGGCAAGTCCGAGAAACAGCTGGCCCGCGGCTTGCTCAAGGAAGGCGTCCGGGGCTTCGTCAACAAGTCCGCCCCGCTCTCCGAATTGCGCAAGGCCATGGACGCGATCGCCGAAGGGGAGTCCTGGTTCAGCGAGGTCTACAACCGTGCCTTGGTCGAGGCCCTCAACAGCCCGGAGACGCGGGTCGACCAGATGGGTTCCGGCCTCACCGACCGCGAGCGCGAAATCGCCGTGCTGCTCGCCAAGAGCCATACGAGCAAGGAAGTGGCCGCCAAACTCAACATCAGCACCAAGACGGCCGAAAACCACCGCACCAACCTCATGCGCAAGCTGGGGGTCCACGATGTCGCAGGCGTCATCCGCTATGTCGTCCGGCAAGGCCTGTACGACCCCAGCGGCGAAGGCTGAGGCTTGCTAGACCTCAGGGGGCACCTAGGAAGGGGGTATGCCCCGCTTACTCCACCCCACCCTCTGGCTGGCCTTGGTGACCTGCCTTACGGCCGCCGAGACCGCCCCTGCCAAGACCACCGCCAGCGCGGAGGCTACAGCACCACTGCCGTTGCGCTACGAATCGCGGATTCTTCGTGGCTGGTCGGTCCTCATTCGCCTCGAACTCCTAACCGAAGAGAAAAAGGCCGAGACCGAGCGAGGGCTCGTGCTGATCGGCAAGCAGCTCGAGGACGTCGAGCGCCTTGTGCCGGCCAAGGCTGTCGCTCAGATGAAGAAGGTGACCCTGTGGCTTTCCCCTCCTTACGGCAAAGGCGCCGGGGCCGAGTACCACCCGGGCGCGGGCTGGCTCAAGCAGAACGGCCGCAACCCCGCCATGGTCAAAGGCGTCGAATTCTCGGGCGTCGCCAACCTCGACAAGGAGGTGCTGCGCATGCCTCTCCTGACCTTGCACGAACTGGCCCACGCCTACCACGATCAGGTCCTCGGCTTCAACCACCCCGAGGTCAAGGCCTGCTACGACCGCGCGGTCGCCAGCAAGTCCTACGACAAAGTCAGCCGCAAGAATTGGCAGGGTAAGATCACGGAGGGCGTCCGCGCCTACGCGATGACCACGCCGATGGAATATTTCGCCGAGACGACCGAGGCCTTCTTCGGGCAGAACGATTTCTTCCCTTACCACCGCGCGGAGCTCGAGGCTCACGACCCCGAGATGGTCGCGGTGCTGAAGAAGGTCTGGGGCGCGCCCTGAACTCAGAGCCGGATCCGCAGGCGGGGCGAGATCTGCCGCCCTCCCGGGCCGGCCTTCGGCTTATCGGGTTTGCCACCGCCGCCCGCGTCTTCGCCGAGCGCCTCCTCGAACTCCGCCGGCATCGGCGCGGTCGCGCTGAACTTCACGGTCTCCCCCTGCCAGGGAAAGCTCACCTCCGTCCGGTAGGCATGCAGGAACAACCGCTTGAAACCGCGGGCTGAACCCACGGCTTTGTTGAACTCGAAATCCCCGTAAGTACGGTCGCCCAGGATCGGATGGCCGTGCTGTGCCGTCTGCACCCGCAGCTGATGCGTGCGACCGGTCCGCGGTTCCAGGTTGACCAAGGACAGCGGCACCGTGGCGGCGGCCGCCCGCTCCCACTGATAAAGCGTCACCGCCGTCACCCCGCCGGACTCGGCCGTGGCGGAGCGCACGCTGTTGCCCGGGCCGCGGGATTTGACCAGCTGGTCCTGCCAGGTGCCGCGCGGCGTGCGCAACCCTCGGCCACGGACCAAGGCCAGGTATTTCTTCGAGACCTGGGACTTGGCGAAAAGGTCGCGCACATACGTGGCGACCCCCGCGTCGAGACAAAGCAACAGGACGCCGCTCGTCGGTGAGTCGAGCCGGTTCAACAGGTAGACCCGGCGGATGCCGCCAACCCCGTCCCGCACATGGAAGGCCTCCTCCTCCATCGAATAATTACCGCCGATGAGGACCTCGCCTTTCTCCGCGACCTCACCCGGATTGGGGTGCGCCAGGATACCTTCGGGCTTCTCGACCGCGAAAAGACCGCTGGCGTGACGCTCCAGCACGCGCACCCCGCGTCCGAAGGGAATCCAATCAAGCGGGTCCATGCCCCATCAGTGATAGAGGAAACGGATGGTGACAACATCCGCTTCGCCGAACTGCGCGACCATGTCCGGACGCCAGGCATCGAAGGGCGCGCAGGCGGAGATCGCATCCTTGCAGGCGAAGGTCGGCATGGTGCCGACGCCGGACTCGAGCACCGCCAGTTCGGAGATCGTACCGTCCCGGTGGAGCTTGAAACGCACGACCACGGTCCCAGGCTGGTAGTGCTCCATCCGCGCCCGGAACAGCAGGTCCCACCACGTCGACTGGATCGCCTCCATCATCCGCTGGGTGTAGTCCCCATAGTTGCTGAAGCGGGCATCGACCGCCACCCGCCCCACCCGGTTCACGCCGACGTTGTTGCGCAACAGGAAGCCGGTCGTGCCGGCGGGAGCGGACCTGAGTCGCGGCCGATCCGGGTCGGGCGCCGGGGCGGTGCTGTCCGAGGGGCGAGGCGCCTGCCCCACCTTGGGCATGACCCCGGCCTGCGCGGAAGCGGTACCGGCCTGACCTTCGGTCGGGGCTTGGGCCGCCTCCTCCTGGCTGCGGGGCTTGCCTTGGGCGACGCGGACGGCGGAAGCGTCCTCTCCTTGGGAAGCGGGCAAAGAGGACTTGGTCGGCGCCTTTTCGGGAGTGGGCTGGGCCGCACGCTGTGACCGGGCAGCGACGAAGGGCGTGGGATTCACCGGAGTTTCCCGGTTGGCCTGGGCATTGGTCTCGATGGGGATCTCGCGCATGGAGGGCGCCAAGCGGTGTTCGGGGATGACCTCGGTCGAACGCCGCACCTCGACCGGCATCCCGAGCGTCCACGCCACCGGCTGAAAATGCGCCGGAGCCAGCCAGACCAGGAGGAGGTGCAGCGCAAGCGAACACCCGGCCGCGAAGGCCATGGTCCGGAGGTCGCTGCGGGTTTCTTCCTTCACGCCGCCATGCTAGCGGAAAAGGCGGGGACTGCAAGGTCGGTCAACGCGACGGAAACTCGCGCTCCAAGGCGACCAGCGTCCGGCGGCAATCCTCGCGGGTGCCCAGCACGACAAAGAGCCGGAACGCATGGTCGCCGGGCGGGATGGGGTCGGACTGTCGCAAGCGGAAGACGCAATTCCACTTCACGACCTTGGCCGCGGGAAACTCGAAGCTTCCGTAGCCGACGGGAGGCTGGCCCGCGGGGGGCCGGTCGGGCGTGAAAACGCCCATCGCGTGATCTCCCGAAGGGGTCGAAAGCACGACCGGCTCGCGCAGTTCGCCATTGCGGCGGGAACGAGGGACCAAGGCGCCGACCTTGGCGTCGAAACTCAGCGCCTCGCTGAAGGCCGCCGGCATGTAGCCCGTCAAGGCCTCGAACTGGAGGAACCGATGCGGCCGATCGGCGGGCACCGTGAACGTCACCCGGTAATCGAGCACATGATCCATCCCGGGGCGGCCGATCCGCACCTGCTTGGCGAGCACATGGGCGGAAAGTTTCTCCTGGTTCTGCGCGAGGTGCCCATGGGACTTCATTCCCGGCACCAACCAATAGGCCATGCGGGTCCGCGTGGCGAGCACCCCGTCCTTCACTTGGAGGAACTCCAGCCGGCTCGTCGACCGCGGACCCAGCGCATCGAAGACCGAGCCGGCCTCGGTCGGGTTGTAGCACTCGGCATGGAAAACCCCGTCCACATCGGCGTTGATCGCCGATTGCAGCTGCCGCCCATGGTCGTGCGAATCGATGAACTCGACCCCGTCCCACTTCACCGAATCGATCGCCCCCGCGAGCCGCGAGGTGGTGCGGATGACGAGCGGCTTGCCGCCGACCACCCCGGTCAGCTCGGCGTCGCCGCTGACGACGGGCGTCTGCGCACCGACGGCCGCAGCCGACAAAAGCAGCCAGGCTTTCATGCGGTGAGCCTCCCGAGGACGCCGAGCGCGGCGAGTCGTTCCCGGACGAACTCGACCGGCAACCCCATGATGGTCGAGAGCGGCGCCTGATAATCCTCGATGATGATCTCGCGGCCCTCCTGGATGCCATACGCGCCGGCCTTATCCAAGGTATTCACCAAGGCCTGATAGCGCGTGATGTCCCCTTCGGACAGGGAACGGAAGCGCACCCACGCCGTGACGTCATGGACCTCGTCGATGCCCAAGGCCGGACCAAGCAAGCACACCCCGGTGTGCACGGTGTGCTCCCGGCCGGAGAGACTCCGCAGCATCGCGCGCGACTCCGCCAGATCCGCCGGCTTGTTCAAGGCCCGGTCGCCCAGGGCCACGGTGGTGTCGGCCCCGAGCACCAGCGCGTCCGGGTGCAAGCGGGCGACGGCGGCGGCCTTGAGCCGGGCGTTGTGCAGCACCATCTCGCACGGGTCGGTCCGGGGGTCCTCGTGCTCCGTCACGGCCGCCACCACGATCGCATGCGGGATACCGGCGGCCCGCAGCAATTCCGTGCGGCGAGGGGAAGCCGAGGCGAGGAGGAAGCGAAGCGGAACGGACACGCCTTACTGAAGAGCGTCCGGCGGCGTTTGACAATCCCGGCGTCAGGCCGTCCGCGGGTTTCCGCTTCCCTGCCCCCGCCGGACCGCCTTAATCGGCCACCATGGTTCGTCTGCTGCTCACCCTGCTCCTCACCTGCTCCCTGGTCGCCGCCGAGAAAGGGGCGCGGGACTTCCTGAAGAAACCCGACGCCTGGTTCGGCACGCCGGAAGCGCGGAAGGTCGCCGACGCCATCCTCAGCTACCAGACCGACGCGGGCGGCTGGCCGAAGAACACGGATACGGTGAGCAAAGCCTTCGCGGGAGACCGCGCCAAGCTGCAGCCGACCTTCGACAACGGCGCGACGCTGGACGAGCTGCGCTTCCTGGCCCGGATGCTGAACGCCACGAAGGACGCGCGCTACCGCCAGTCCTTCGACCGGGGTCTGACCTACGTCCTCGCGGCGCAATACCCGAACGGCGGCTGGCCGCAGTTCTTCCCCCTGCGCAAAGGCTACTACGACCGGATCACCTTCAACGACAACGCCATGGTGCGGGTGATGGAGTTCGTGCGCGAGGTGGCGCGCGAGGACGCCTACGCCTTCATCGACCCCAAGGTCCGCGCAGCCTGCCAATCGGCCTTCGACCGCGGCATCGACTGCATCCTGCGGTGCCAGATCGTCGTCGACGGCCAGCGGACCGTCTGGTGCGCGCAGCACGACGAGCGGACCTTCGCCCCGGCCAAGGCGCGCAGCTACGAGCTGCCCTCGTTCAGCGGCAGCGAGTCGGTCGGCATCGTCCGGCTGCTCATGAGCCTGGAACAACCCTCGCCCGAGGTGAAGGCCGCGGTCGAAGGCGCGGTCGCCTGGTTCGAGGCCCACAAGCTCACCGGCCTCCGCGTCGACACGGTGGACGACCCGAAAGCCCCCAAGGGCAAGGACCACGTGGTGGTGAAGGATCCCGGTGCCCCGGCGCTCTGGGCCCGCTTCTACGACCTCCGGACCGGGCAGCCTTACTTCTGCGACCGCGACGGCGTACCCAAGCCCGCCTTGGCCGACCTCGGCTACGAGCGTCGCAACGGGTACAGCTGGCTGGGAGCTTACGCCCGGGACCTGCTCGCGAAGGACTACCCCGACTGGAAGCGCCGGCGCTGAGGGCGTTCCGGCGGGGGCGGTTTTTACCCTTCCCAGCCGGAGGGCCGGGCTTATTCGTATTCTTCATAAGATGCCCCTCGGACTCCGCCATGCCCTGCTGCTCGGCCTCGCCGTCCTGCCCCTGCGCGGGGCCGATGAGCCCGTCGCGGAGCGGGCCGTCGCCTTGCTCGAGGAGCGTTGCTTCAAATGCCACAGCCACTCCGCGGGGAAGAACAAGGGTGGCCTGGTCATGGATTCCCTCGCCGGCCTGACCACCGGCGGGGACGGCGGCGCGGCCCTGGTGCCCGGCGACCCGGAGAAAAGCCTCTTCCTGCGGAACATCCGGTCCGCCGACCCTGAGATCATGATGCCGCCGAAGGGCGAACGCCTGACCGCCGCGGAGGTCAAGGTGCTGTCGGACTGGGTCCGGGCGGGCGCGACCTGGCCGGCCAGCCGCGTCACGGCGAAAAGCGACGCGAAGTACCTCCCCGGAACGATCGGCGCGAAGGAGAGAGCCTGGTGGGCCTACCAGCCGGTCAGACGGGCCGAGCCGCCGGCCGGCGCCGCCTCCCACCCCATCGATCGTTTCATCGCCGCCAGCCTGAGCGAGGCCGGGCTCACGCCGGCCCCGGCCGCCGAGCGGGCCACCTTGCTCCGCCGCGTCACCTTCGATGTCACGGGCCTGCCGCCGACGCCGGCCGAGGTCGAGGCCTTCGTCGCCGACCCGGACCCGCTGGCCTACGAGAAACTCGTCGACCGCCTGCTCGCCTCCCCCGCCTTCGGCGAACGGCAGGCCCGCGCCTGGCTCGACCTCGTGCGCTACGCGGACAGCGACGGATTCCGCATCGACGACTTCCGGCCGACCGCCTGGCGCTACCGCGACTACGTCATCGAGGCTTACAACACGAACAAGCCCTACGACCGGTTCGTCCAGGAACAACTGGCCGGGGACGAGCTGTTCCCGGGCGATCCCGCGGCGCTCACGGCGACGGGCTACCTGCGCCACTGGATCTACGAATACAACAACCGCGACGCCCGCGGCCAGTGGGAGACGATCCTCAACGACCTGACCGACACGACCGGGGACGTCTTCCTCGGCGCGGGGATGCAGTGCGCGCGCTGCCACGACCATAAGTTCGACCCGATCCTGCAGCGCGACTACTTCGCGTTGCGCAGCTTCTTCACGAACGTGCTGCCGGTGGACGATCGCGCCGCCTGGACCCCGGCGGAAGCCGCGGAGCACGCGCAAAAGCAGGCGGCCTGGGAGCAACGCACCGCCGAGCCCCGCGCCGCCCTCGCCCGGCTCGAGCAGAAATACCGCCGCAACGCCGAGAAAGAGGCCGTGGGCGTCTTCCCCGACGACATCCAGGACATGGTCCGCAAGCCGGCCGCGGAACGGTCACCGCTCGAGACCCAGATCGCCGCCCTGGCCTGGCGGCAGGTCGATTACAAGTTCAACCAGCTGATGAATTCCGTCAAAGGGGAGGACAGCGTGACGCAGGCCGACCTGCGACGGAAACTCGCCGAGGCGGATGCGCTGAAGCCCGGCCCGCCGCCCCTGGTGCTGGCGGTGACGGAAACGGGCCCGGCCGGCCTCGACGCGACCATCCCGAAGAAAGGCACGCTCGTCCCCCCGGCCTTCCTTTCCGTCCTGAGCGCGACGGTCCCGGCGCCGCCGGCGAAGATCATCCCGCCGGCCGACGGACGGACCACCGGCCGACGATCCGCGTTGGCGCGTTGGCTGACGGAACCCACCAACCCTTTCACCGCCCGCCTCGCGATGAATCGCCTCTGGCAGCAGTACTTCCGACGCGGCCTGGCGCCCAATAGCAGCGACTTCGGCCGCCTGGGCGAACCGCCCTCGCACCCCGAGCTGCTGGATTGGCTCGCCGCCGAGTTCATGGCGAAGGGCTGGGATCAGAAGGCGATGCACCGGCTGGTCCTGACCAGCGCGACCTACCGGCAGTCCTCCCGTCACCCGACCCCGCAAGCCGGCAACCTCCGGGATCCCCAGAACACCTTGCTCTGGCGTTTCCAGCCGCAGCGTCTGGAGGCGGAGGAGATCCGCGACGCGCTGTTCGCCGCGACGGGCGAGCTGAAACTGACCAAGCGCTCCGGCCCCGGCCAGGTCCATGGCGAACCGATCCGGAGCATCTTCACGCGGATCATGCGGAACAACCGTGACCCGCTGGCCGACGTCTTCGACGCGCCGCAATGGTTCGCGAGCACCGCCGCCCGCGACGTCACGACGACGCCCATCCAATCCCTCCTGCTGCTGAACAGCCCGTTCATGGTGAAGCGCGGGGAGGCCCTGGCCGACCGCCTGCGGAAAGAAGTCCCCGGCGACGAACCCGGCCAGATCCGCCGGCTCTACCAGCTGCTCTACGGCCGGGCGCCCGCCCCGGCGGAGGCGACCCGCGCCCTCGCCTTCCTCTCCGAGGTGCGCGGCCAGAAACCCGACGCCACCGCCCGGAACGCGGCGGCCATAGACCTGACGTCCGAGAAAGTACCCTTCCGCGACGGGCAAGGCCTGCGTCTCGAAGCCGGAAACACGAACCTCCTGACGGCCGAGCGTACGACGCGGCTCGATCTCTCGACCGGCTTCACGATCGAGGCGGTCATCGTGCCGCGCTCCGTGAGCGACAGCGGAGCGGTCCGCGCGATCGCCTCCCAAGGCGTGAAGAGCTCGAAGGAAGGCTCCTGGCAGTTCGGCCTCACCGGCCAGAAATCCCGCCGGGCGCCGTTGGCCCTCGTGCTCCAGTGCTTCGGCCAGCTGGCCGACGGCACGTTCGGCGAGGCGGTCTACTTCTCCAACCTGCGGCTCACGATGCACAAGCCCTACTACGTGGCGGCCGCGCTGACGTTCGCCAAGGACGGTCAGCCGGGCACCGTGGTCTTCACGCTCAAGGACCTCGCGAACGACGACGAACCCCTGCTTCATGAGCAGGTCACCGGACGACTGGCTCGGCTGGACACGGGCACCCACCCCTTCCACCCCGGCGGTAAGCATGGCGAACCGGAAGGCTCGTTCCATGGCGTGATCGACGATCTCCGCCTGAGCGCCGGCGCCCTGCCCGACTCGCTCCTGCTGTACGCCTCCGAGGACGCGCAGCCCTCGACGCTCGGCTTCTGGCGCTTCGAGAACAAGACCGGCCTGACGAAGGACTCGTCGGGCCAGGGTCGCGACCTGACCATCGCCACCGGCAGGAAACCGGTGGCGAAGAACGCCGACCGGACTCCGCTCGCGGCGCTGTGCCACGCCCTCCTCAATTCCTCCGAATTCCTTTACGTCGAATGAACGACCCCCGCTGCCATCGCGTCGAAGCGACGTCTTCCCGCCGCGACTTCCTCTTCAACGCCGGCCTGGGCCTGGGGGCCATGGCCTTCAGCGACCTCCTCGCCAAGGACCTTTCCGTGCCGGCCCCCGGCACCCCGCTCCAGCCCGGCGTCGGCCTGATCAAACCGCGCGCCAAGAGCGTCATCTTCCTCTTCATGGAAGGCGGTCCGTCGCAGATGGACCTCTTCGACCCGAAACCCCTGCTCAACAAACTCGCCGGCCAGCGCCTGCCGGACAGTTTCGGGTCCGTCATCACGGCGATGGGCGAATCAAAGTCGCCCCTGCTGGGTTCCAAGCGCGCGTGGAAGCAGCATGGCCAGTCGGGCCAATGGTTCTCCGACTGGATCCCGCACATCGCCTCCTGCGCCGACGACCTCGCCGTGATCCGCTCCTGCAAAGCCGACGGCATCAACCATTCCGCCGGCGTCTGCCAGATGAACACCGGCTCGATCCTCGGCGGCAAACCCTCGCTCGGCTCCTGGATCAGCTACGGCATCGGCAGCGAGAACGCCAACCTGCCCGCCTTCGTCGTGATGCAGGACAACCAATCCACGGTCATCAACGGGCCGCGCAACTGGAGCGCTGGTTTCATGCCGGCCGTCTACCAAGGCGTGCGCATCTCCGGCGGCGCCGAACCGATCCCGCACCTCAACACCCCGGAAGCCGTCAGCGCGGATCTCCAGCGGTCGAAGCTCCGTCTCATCACCGACGTCAACCGCGAGTTCGCCGGCCGCCACCCCGACCGCTCCGAGCTCGGCGCCCGCCTGGCCGGTTATGAGCTGGCCGCGCGTATGCAGGCCGAGGCCCCCGGCGTCGTCGACCTCACCGGCGAGACCGAGGCCACCCGCCGACTCTACGGACTCGACGACAAGACCACCGAAGGAATGGGCCGGCTCTGCCTGCTCGCCCGCCGGATGGTGGAGCAAGGCGTCCGCTTCGTGCAGATCTACCATGGCGCCGGTTCCAAGTGGGACGCCCACGCCAAGATCGAATCCAACCATGCCGGCCTCTGCGCCTCCATGGACAAGCCGGTGGCCGGCCTGCTCAAGGACCTCAAGGCGCGCGGCCTGCTCGAGGACACGCTGGTCGTCTGGGGCGGCGAGTTCGGGCGCACCCCCATGTCCGAGAAGGGCGACGGGCGCGACCATAACCCCACCGGCTTCACGATGTGGATGGCCGGCGGCGGCGTGAAGGGCGGCCAGACCATCGGCACCACCGACGAGCTGGGCCTGCGCGCCCAGGAGACCCCCTTGCACGTCCATGACCTCCATGCGACCATCCTGTGGCTGCTGGGCATCGACAACATGGGCCTGACCTACCGTTACAAAGGCCGCCCGGAACGCCCGACCCAGAACGAGGGCGAGCCTTATAAGAAGATTATCGGCTAGTTGCCGGCGAGAGGCAACCCACCCGGGATGCCGGTGTCCCAAGTAGGACACCTTCCGCGTTTGCAGTCCCGCTCGGGAAGGCCGTAAATCCTTCCCGTGGCCCACCCCCGCCCCATTGCCCTAGGCCTCCTCCTGATTCACGGAACGGGGAGCCTCGTCGCCGCCGACCTCAAACCGGCGGACGTGGAGTTCTTCGAATCGAAGATCCGCCCGGTGCTCGTCGCGGAGTGCTACGAATGCCATGACGCGAAGAAACAGAAAGGGGACCTCCGCCTCGATTACCGCGACGGTTTGCTCCAGGGCGGCGAAGAAGGAGCCGCCATCGTCCCGGGCGACGCGAGGAAGAGCCTCCTCATCCAGTCCATGGATCACACCCATGAGACCCTGCAGATGCCCAAGAAGCGTCCGAAGCTCGACGCGAAAATCGTCGCGGACTTCGTGGAATGGGTGAACCGCGGCGCGCCCGACCCTCGGGTCAAACCTCCCGAGGACTCGATCACTCCCGCGTGGTCCGACCTCCTGCAGGTCCGCAAGAGCTGGTGGAGTTTCCAGCCGATCACCACGCCGAGCATTCCTGCCGGCAAAGCCGCCAGCCCGATCGACCGCTTCCTCGACGCGAAGCTCGCCGCCGCCGGCATCATGCCTTCCGCGGCGGCCGACAAGGCCACGCTCCTCCGCCGCGCGACGTATGTGCTGACGGGGTTGCCGCCCTCCCCTGCCGAAATCACGGACTTCGAAGCCGACGCCTCACCGGAAGCCTATGCTAAGGTGGTCGACCGGCTGCTGGCTTCGCCCCGCTTCGGCGAGCACTTCGCCCGCCACTGGATGGACCTTGTCCGCTACGCCGACACCCACGGCAGCGAAGGCGATCCCGCGATCCCGCAGTCCTGGCGCTACCGCGACTACCTGATCCGTGCCTTCAATGCCGACGTGCCCTACGACCAGTTCGTCCGTGAGCAGCTGGCAGGAGACCTGCTGCCGACCCCGCGCCTCAACCCGGCCGAACAACTGAACGAGTCGATCCTCGGCACCGGTCATTTCCGCATGATCGAGCATGGCTTCCAGCCAGTCGACACCATCGACGAGCAGGTCCGTAACGTCGACAACCAGATCGATGTGGTCTCGAAGACCTTCCTCGGACTCACGGTCTCCTGCGCCCGCTGTCATGACCACAAGTTCGACGCCATCAGCCAGGCCGACTTCACCGCGTTCTACGGTATCTTCGCCTCCGCCCGCCCCGGGCAGGTGACCGTGGACTCCCCCGCCGTGCTCGACCGGCACCGCGCCCGCCTGACCGAACTCAAGCAGGCCATCCGCACCGAGCTCGCAGCCAAGTGGGTCCTGCAGGCCCAGGACCTGCCTGCCGCCCTCGAACGTATCCGCGCCCGCTCCAAGGAACGCGCCCGCCTGCAGGATGAACTGGCGAAGATCGAAAGCAGCCTCGCCGGCGAGGATTTCCGGCGGCGCCTCAATTCCGACCAGAGCGCCGGCCCGGCGCCGAGCCACTGGTGGACCTTCGAACAGGACGGCCGCGACCTCGTCGGTCGGCTCGACGCGAAACTCAACGGTGCCGCCGTGATCCGCGACGGACGCCTGATTCTCGACGGCGCGGATGCTTTCGCCGAGACCGGCCCGACCGCCGAGACCCTCGCGGCCAAGACGCTCGAGGCGTGGGTCGCCCTACCCACCCTCGCGCAGCGCGGCGGCGGCGTCGTCACGGTCGAGTCCATCGGCGGCGCGGTCTTCGATGCGATCGTCTTCGGCGAAAGGCAGCCGGCCAAGTGGATGGCCGGCAGCAACAACGGCGTCCGCACCCGGAACGTCGACGGACCGACCGAGACCGCGCAAGCCGGCGTCCTGATCCACTTGGCGATCGTCTATCAGCCCGACGGGCGCATCGAACTCTACCGCAACGGCCAACCTTATGGCCAGGGTTACGCACCCGCCAACGAAACGGCCGGACCGACCGCGTTCACGGCCGGCAAATCCCGCCTCCTCTTCGGCCGTCGCCACACCGGCGGCGGCAACGCGTTCCTCCGCGGCGAGCTGGAGGAAGCCCGCCTCTACGGCTTCGCCCTGACCGCCGCGCAGGTGGCCGATTCCTTCCGCGCCGGCACGCTCCGCGGAGAGATCGCGCCCGTCACCGCGAAGAACGGGGCGCTCGACGCGCTCCGCGCCGAGGCGAACCAGTTACGCGCACGCCTCGCCGCGCTGGGAGCCACCGACGCCAGACTCGACGAGGGACTGGTCAAAGGCGAGGCGGACCCCACCCATCCGCTGCATGCCGCGACCTTCCTGCGGGTCGGCCTTCAACCCAAGGAACCCAAGGCTCCGCGGAGCGAAAAGCCCGACTGGACCCTGAGCGACCGCACCGCCGCCGCCTGGCATCGGCATGGCAACGGCCTCGATGGTCGCTTCGCGCCCGGAGATTTCCGGGTCGAGACGAAAGGCGACGCCGTCCTTGCCCGCATCCTTCCCTCCGGCCTGCACTCCCACACGCTCTCGACCAAGCAGAGCGCCGTCCTGACCTCGCCCCGCTTCAAGGTCACCACGGACTTTGTCAGCGTCCAGGCGATGGGCAAGGGCGCGACGCTGCGGCTCATCCCCGACAACTACCCGCTTTCCCCCGGCGGTTCCCGCTTCCCCAAGGCATCCGTCGACTCGCCCAAGCCGGTCTGGGTCACCCTCGATACCGCGTACCGCAAGGGCTCCTACGCTTACCTTGAACTCACCCTGCCCGACGACTCCCCGAACCCGGACCGGAAAGCCGAAGGTCCCGACGGCTTCTATGGTATCCGCCAGGTGGTCTTCCATGCCAGCCGAGCCGCCGGGCCTTCCGGCGAAGCGATCGTCACGGCGGCACCGAAACTTCCCACCCTGGAGGAGGTTGTCAGCGCCCTCTCCGCCGCCGCCGTCGCCTGGGGACGGGATGAAGCCGACGAAGCCCAGGCCGCGCTGCTGGATGCCGGAGTGCGACATGGGATGCTCGACGCCTCCACGGCCGCGTCACCCCAGCTCGCCACCCTGACCGCCGAATACCGCCGGCTCGAGGCCGAGCTCCCCGTCCCGCGCCGCGCGCCGGGTTTCCTCGAAGCCGAAGGCATCGACATGCCGCTCTTCGTGCGCGGGGAATACAAGCAACCGGCGGCTGCCGTGCCGCGGCGCTACCTCGAGGCCTTCGACGCCAAAGCCTTCGCGACCACCGGCAGCGGCCGCCGGGAACTCGCCGCCAAGATCGCCGCGCCCGACAATCCGCTCACCGCGCGCGTGATGGTCAACCGGCTCTGGCATCACGTCTTCGGCCGCGGGCTCGTCGGCACCGTCGACAATTTCGGCCGACTCGGGGACCAGCCGACACATCCGGAGCTGCTGGACCACCTGGCCCGCCGCTTCATCGAACAGCAATGGTCGGTGAAGACGCTGCTCCGCGAGCTGCTCCTGACCGATGCCTTCCGCCGGGCCAGCACGCCCACGGCGTCCGCCCTGGCCAAGGATCCCGGCAACGACCTGCTGGGCCACGCCCACGTCCGGCGCCTCGCGGGCGAGGCGCTCCGCGACTCGCTCCTCACCCTCGCCGGGAAGCTGGAGCATCGGATGTACGGTCCGGGCGACAACGCCCTGGCCGCCCCGAGCCAGCAGGTCCGCCGCAGCGTCTACCTCACCATCCGGCGCAACTCGCTCAACCCGCTGATCACCACCTTCGACGGCCCCAAGCCCTTCACCACGGTCGGCCGGCGCGACGCGACCAATGTCCCGGCGCAGTCGCTCACGCTCCTCAACGACGGCTTCGTGATCGAGGCCGCGAAGCAGTGGGCGTCCCGCCTTGACCCGAAACAGGCCGACGCCGCCAAGGTGGACGCCCTCTTCGTCCAAGCCCTCGCCCGCCCGGCCACGACCGCCGAACACGTCGCCGCCGCCCGCTACCTGACCGACCTCAAGGCGACCCACATCGGCCAGCCCGCGATGGTCTGGGCGGACTTCGCCCAGTCCGTGCTCAACCTCCAGGAGTTCCTTTATCTCAAATAAGATGCACCCGCTCACCCGCCGCGAACTGCTCCGCCGCTGCTCCCTGGGCTTCGGCGGCATCGCCCTGTCTGGCCTCCTCGCCTCGCCCGCCTTCGGCGCCGAAGCCACCGGCAAGCGCCCCCTGAAGGCCAAGGCCAAGAACGTCATCTTCTGCTACATGTCCGGCGGCGTCTCGCACGTCGACTCCTTCGACCCCAAGCCCGCCCTGACCAAGCTCAACGGCAAACCGATGCCGGTGCCGGTCCAACGCACGGTCTTCAATAACAACGGCAACATCATGGGCAGCCCATGGGAAACCAGGCGCTACGGCCGGTCGGGCATCGAGATGACCAACCTTTTCCCGCAGATCGCCGCGTGCGCCGACGACCTCACGGTCGTCCGGTCGATGACCAGCAAGGTCAGCGAGCACGCCCAAGGGAACTACTTCTTCCACACCGGCTTCCCCTTCATGGGGCACCCCAGCGCGGGCGCCTGGATGAACTACGGCCTGGGGACGGAGAACCAGAACCTCCCCGGCTTTGTCGTCCTGCAGAGCGGCAACGCCGGCGTGCCGCATGGCGGCGTGGGCCTGTTCAACAACGGCTACCTGCCGGGTCAGCATCAGGCTTCGATCATCAAGGCCGACGGCGCCCTGCCCCTCGCCAACATCAAGCCCGGTGAAGCCGACGCCGCGCAGCGCCGGCGCCTTGGCTTCATCAGCGAAGTCGACCGGGCCTTCGCCGAAGCCTCCCGCGAACCTCAGGTCGAGGCCGCCATCCGCAACTACGAGACCGCCTATCGGATGCAGGCCGCCGTCCCCGAGATCTGCGACCTCCGCGGCGAATCCGCGGCCACGCAGGCCATGTACGGCATCGACTCGCCGGATAAGCTCACCGCCGGCTACGCCCGTCAGGCGTTGCTGGCGCGACGCCTCGTCGAACGCGGCGTCCGGTTCGTCGAGCTGAGCTGCCTCTCCGCGAATCTCGGCGGCGGCAATCCCGCCAACCCATGGGACCATCATGGCGCGATCGTGAAAGGTCATACCCAGATGGCCCACCAGGTCGACCAGCCTATCGCCGCGCTCCTCAAGGACCTCAAGCAGCGCGGCCTCCTCGATAGCACCATCGTCATCTTCTCCGGCGAGTTCGGCCGCACGCCGTTCTCGCAAGGCGGCGACGGACGCGACCACAATCCCTATGGCTTCAGCTTATGGGTCGCCGGCGGCGGCTTCAAACCCGGCACCGTCTTCGGCGCGACCGACGAGCTCGGCTACTACGCCGTCGACAAGCCGCTGACGGTTTACGACTTCTGGGCCACGATCCTCCACCAGCTCGGCATCGACCACGAGAAACTCACCTACCGCTTCGGCGGACGCGACTTCCGCCTCACCGACGTACACGGCAACGTGGTAAAGGACATCATCGCCTAGCACTGCGACCGTCCCCTGTCCCTGACCCTTCCCCCCTCCTTCCGCCCTCCGTACTCTGCACTCCGTACTCCGTACTCCGCCCCCTTACCATGCTCCGCCTCCTCCTGCTCCTTGCGGCCGCCTCCCTCTCCGCCGCGTCTGTCTCGACCTTCGCCGGTACTGGCGAAAAGGGCTTCGCCGGCGACGGTGGTCCGGCCACCGCGGCGAAGATGGACAATCCCTTCGGCGTGGTCCGGGGTCCCGACGGCGCGATCTGGTATTGCGAATATGGCGGCCAGCGCATCCGGCGCGTGGACAAGGACGGCCAGATCACGCTGATCGCCGGCACGGGCAAGGCGGGCTACTCCGGTGATGGCGGCCCCGCCAAGGCGGCGACCTTCAACCTTCCCCACGAACTGCGCTTCGGCCCGAAGCGCGGTAATCTCTTCGTGGTCGACATGCAGAACCACGCCGTCCGCAAGATCGACGTGAAGACGGGCATCATCAGCACGGTCGTCGGCACGGGCAAACCAGGCTACTCCGGCGACGGCGGACCGGCCGATCAGGCCCAGCTGAAGCAGCCGCACAGCATCCAGTTCGACGGCAACGGGGATTTGTTCATCTGCGACATCGGCAACCACGTGATCCGCAAGGTCGACATGAAGACCAAGCGGATCAGCACCATCGCCGGCACGGGCCAGCCCGGCGCCACGCCCGACGGCGCCCCGGTCAAGGGCACGCCGCTCCGGGGGCCGCGCTCGATCGACTTCGACGCCGCCGGCAACCTCTGGGTCTGCACCCGGGAGGGCAATCAGGTCTTCAAACTCGATCTGAAGGCCGACAAGATCACTCATATCGCCGGCAACGGGAAGAAGGGGTTCACCGGCAACGGCGGCCCGGCCAAGCTCGCCACCCTCAGCGGGCCCAAGGGGGTCGCCATGGACGCCCAAGGCAATGCCTGGCTGGTCGATACCGAGTCCCACTCCATCCGGATGGTCGACGCGAAGACGGGGAAACTCGAACTGATGCTCGGCACGGGCGCCAAGCACGACGGGCCGGACGGTGACCCGCTGAAGTGCGGTCTGGCCCGCCCCCACGGTATCTGGGTCGACCCGGATGGGACGGTCTTCGTAGGCGACTCCGAGAACCACCGCCTGCGCGTCCTGCGTCGCTGAGCGATGGCCCGACGCCGTGACTTCCTCCGCCAGGCCCTCGCGCTCGGAGTTTGGTATGGCGCGGTCGGCCGGTCCTTCGCCCAGGCCTCGTCGCCCGAAGTCCTCGGCCAAGGCGACTTCAGATACCGGGTGGTGCCCGGCTGGGGTGTGCTGAACGAACAGACGCCCGTCAACGACTGTCACGGTCTGGCCCGTACCGCCGACGGACAGATCGTCCTGCTGACCAATCACGTCGCCAACAACGTGATCTTCTACGACCCAGCCGGCAAACTGGCGAACAAACTCACCGGGCCGAAGTTCCCGGGCGCGCACGGCCTGTCGCTCGTCCGCACGCCCGGCTCCGAGTCGCTCTTCATCACGGACCTCAACCTCCACCAAGTCACGCAGCTATCCCTCGCAGGGAAAACGCTCGGCGAATGGCGCCTCCCGGCAGGCACGGGCAAGTATGCCAAGGAATCGGAGTACCGCCCCTCCTGGACGCTGCATCGCGCCGACGGCGAGTTCTACGTGCTGGATGGCTACGGGAAAGACTACTTCCTGCACTACGCCGCCGATGGCTCGTTCCGGCGACTCCTCGGCGGACCCGAGGGCGGGATCGTCCATTGGGGCCCGCACGGCGGCACGATCGATACGGCGGCCAACGGCGACGAGACGATGCTCATCGCGATGAGCGACCGGCAATACCTGCTGCGACTCAGCCTCGACGGCAAGAAACTCGGCCAGACGGACCTCCCCGGCGGTAACCCCCGTCAGATCCGCCGCATGGGCCAGCACTACGTCGTGGCCCACCTCGCCGATAACTGGCCCAAGGATCGCGGGAGCCGCGGCTTCCTCTCCATCCTCGACGCCGACCTGCGCGTCGTCTCCAACATCGCCGGCTCGGCGCCGGTCTACGACCTGGCCGGCAAGCTCCGGCCGATGAAGCACACCGCCGACGTGTTCCGGCATCCCCATGACGTCCTGGCGAACCCGGATGGCTCGCTGATCGTCGCGCAGTTTGCCTCCGGTCAGACCTACCCGCTCAAACTGGAGCGGCTCTGAGCCGGCTCAGTGCTTCCAGTTGAGGCTGAAACCGACGGAGTCCTGTTTCATGCGCAAGGCGATGGGATAAGGCGAGACGCCCGCGACGGTCGCGTCGAACGCGTGCGCATAGAAGAAGGACAGCTCGGTCTTGGCCGCGACCTGCCAGGTCGCGCCCAGGGTGGCATGATGACGGACGACGCCGGGGGCCAGCTGGTTGAAGTAGACTTCCGACGCGCCGATCGGCTGCGTCGTATGGTTGTACCCCACGCGCACGGTCAGGGTCGGCGAGACTTCATAGGCGAGGCCGGTCTTGATGACCGTGACGTCCTTCCAGCCGAAACCAGGGCCGTTGGCGGCGCCGAAGCCACCGGGCGAGGAGCCGGGGTTGCCGACGGAGTTCACTTCGCTGTAACGGATGCGCTCGACATCGAAGGCCCAGGTCAGGGACGCCGCGGCCTTGTAAGCGAAGCCCACGGCGTAGTTGGAGGGGATATCGAAACCGCCGCGCTCGGCGAAGAGGCCGGCATACTTGTCGAACGAGGACATCCACAGGCGGGACTGGTAGGTCGCGCCGACCTTCAGCTCCGGGGAGGCCTGCCAGGTCCAACCGAACCGGGCGCCACCACCGACGGAGCTGTCGTAGCCGGCTCCCGCGATGCCGAACTCCTCGAGACCCGTGGCCTTGAAGCGCTGCCCCGCGAGGATCGCGGAGACGCCGAAAGCATGCCCACCGTCGGCGCGCCAGGACCAGGTCGGCGCGATGAACAGCTGGGACATGTCCATGGAAGTCCGGGAAGGAGACCCCGGCGCGGGCGTCTCAAAAAGCGGGACCTGATAGCCCGTGTTCATCCCGCCGTTGCCAAAGATGGCCAGACCATAGGCGACACCGTTGGCGAGCGTGGTCTTATAGCCGAAGTCCGGGATATAGAAACTACCGTCGGCGTTACCGTCGAAGGACGTGCCATTGGCCGTGACGCTGCGATCCGGAGCGAACCAGGTCAGGCCGAACTGATGGCTGTCCGCGACCTCGACCAAACCCGCCGGGTTGGTCGCCGCGGCGAGGGAGTCCTGGGCGAAAGCGACGCCCGCGCCGCCCAGGCCCTTGGCCTTGACGCCATAGCCGTGGTCGAAATAGCCGTCGGTGGCGAAAGCGACCGAGGCAGTGAGCAAGAACGAGAGCGTGATCGGGTTGCGCATGGGAAGGGCTTTGATTCTTAATCATCATATCATTAGTAATAATGTAAAGAATAAAATGGTTTTAAGCCTTTCTCGGGGGCGCGGCTATCCCCGACCCTGGGCCTGCGGCGACGCATAGAAGGGGGGGTCGGCCGAGCAAGCCAACCGGGTGGCCAGCACCCAGCTAACCGGGGTGGAATGGGTTGGAAAGCACCGGAGGCTTGTTTTCATTCATGTCATGCTAACCCCCGGCATGAACCTCTGCCTGCTCGGCGTGCTTCTGGCCGAACCTCTGCAAGCCGCCACCCCGCTCCGCGTCGAGACCTCGCGGGATGCCTGGATCTCCTCCTTCCCCACGGAACAGGAAGGCAACAACGGCGGCTCTCCCAAACTTAAACTGAAGGGCACGCAGGAATTCTTCCTCATCGACTTCGACCCGACGAAGTTCCGCGGCAAACGGGTCGTCCGGGCGACGCTCCACCTGCACCTGGAAGCGGCGCCCATCCTCGGCCGGACGACGGTCTCGACCATCGCCCAGGAATGGGTCGAAGGCAAAGGCACCAGCTACGCCAAGGAGCCCGGCGCGAGCAGCTTCCGCTGGGCGCGTACCGGCGAACAGCGCTGGAACGGCGACGGTAAGGACGTCACCGCGGTCTCCCTCGGCCTCGGGGGTTCGCTCTGGGGCTTCGGCGACCCGACCCCGCCCGATGAGAACCGCTGGCAGACGATCCCGATCGAACCCGCGGTCGTCCAGGCCCGGCTCGACGGCCGGAGCTTCGGCTTCCTGGTGATGGATGACGTCGGCAGCGAATACCGGCGCGACGGCGACCAGTTCACCTACGCGCTCTTCCCCAACCGCTACGTCGCCAGCAAGGACAGCAACCGGAAGTCCGCGCCCTATTTCACGCTCTGGCTCGAGGACGGGCCAGCCCCGACGGCGGCCTTCCCGCTTGATCCGACGCTCAAGCCCGCGAAAGCCGCGGAACTCCCTCCCTTGCCTAAGCTCACGACCGAAACAACGACGGTGAAAGCCACCGATGCGACCGGCCTGCCGATCCCCGGCCTGAAGCTTTTCGCGGCCAAGGGCGAAGCGGTGACCATGCTGCTCGAGGAAGCCCCGCAAAGCGTCGTCCTCGACCTGCCGGTCCGGCGCTACGACGTCCGCAAGGTCGGCGCCCACCAAGACCCGCTGGTACCCTCGCCGAACGGTCGCCTCCTGGAATTCCAGATCCCGAAGGACGCCCAGCCCGGGGAACACCGGGGCACCCTGCGCCTCGGCGGCAAGGATGTGCCTTTCACGGTCACGGTCTGGAATTTCACCCTCCCTGACCGGTTGTCGTTCATCGCGCAGATGAACGGGTACGGCATGATGGACCAGGAACGCCCGTGGTTCCGCCTCGCCCATGAGCATCGCCTGACGCTCAACATCCTCACTTATGGTTGGAGCGGCCGCGTCACCGCCGCGCCGAAGCTGCGCCCCGACGGCTCCTTCGACTGGACGGCCTGGGATGCCCGCTTCGGCCCGCTCGCCGATGGTTCGGCCTTCGCCGACCTGCCCCGTGGCAAAGTACCGACGGAGGCCCTCTACCTGCCGCTCAACGAGAACTGGCCGATGGACCACGAGAAGCACTTCAAGGGCGGCTACTGGATCGAAAACGCCTTCGGGCCCGACTACTGGCGCGAGTTCGCGACCGCGGCCGCCGGCTTCGCGCGCCACTTCTCCGACAAAGGCTGGGACGAGACGATGTTCGAGTTCTACCTGAACAACAAAGTCTACTTCAAGAACGGCAAGAACGGGAAACCCGGCAGCTGGAAGACCACCTCGGCCACCTGGATCTACGACGAACCCCAGCACACGCAGGATTTCTGGGCGATCCGCCGCTTCGGCGAGGAATTCTGGAAAGCCACGGCGCCTTATGGCGATGTCCGCAAGGCCTTCCGCATCGACCTCTCGCGCCCCGAGTGGCAACGCGACCTCCTCGACGGCGTCACCAACGTCGACGTGGTAGCCGGCGTGCTCCGTGAGTACCCGCAGCGCGTGATCGGCCGCAATCGCCGCGAAGGCAAGCTGACCTACATGTACGGTAGCGTCACCAAGCACGGCCAACCCCTCCTCGGCAACGTCGCCTGGTGCGCGGAGACATGGGCGCTGGGCGCCGACGGCGTGGTACCCTGGCAAACCATCGGGACGAAAGAATCCCTGATAAAGCCCGATGACCTCGCGGTCTTCTACCCCGGACCCGACGGCCCGATGCCCAGCCTGCGCCTCAAGGCGTTCCGCGCCGGGCAGCAGCTCGCCGAGTACCTCGCCATCTACGCGGCCGCCTCCGGACAGGACCGCGATGCCGTCGGCGCCGCCGTGCTCGCCCTGCCCGGCTTGCGGGCCGGCACCATCAAGACGTACGCGGACGACGCCGGCAGCTCGGCCTTCGGCGACGGCGCCGCCCGCTCGGTGGCCGAACTCCGTCTGCGTCTCGGCGCCTGGCTCGACGCCCAGGCTCCGGCACCCCGCGTCCGCTGGCATGACCCCCGCCCGCGCGCCCAGGATCCAAGTCACCTGAAGCCGATCAGCGCCCTCCCTCCGCCTACCTCGAACTGACATGCCCCTCCGTCGCCTGACCCTCCTCGGCCTTCTCACGCTCACGCTGGCCGCCGCTGAACCGCCCGCCCGCGATGACGCGGCCTGGCTCAAGGAGAAGGGCAAGCTGCTCTTCGCCGACACCTTCGACCGCGAGGAGACCGGCACCGGACTCAAGGCCCTCGGCAACGGCTGGGAAAGCGCCACGGCCGACCGGGTGCCGAACATCAAGCAGGCCGACCTCGACGAGGGGATCCTCAAGGTGAGCAGCGCGACGAAGGAGGCCGGACACGCCATCCACATCCACCATGACGCGGGCTTCGCCGACGGGGGCGTGACGCTGCGCTTCCGCTTCCCAGGCCTGAACAAGGGAGAGACGCTGCAGCTGGGCTTCGTCGACCGGTCGCTGCCCGGCGTGCATGCGGGACATCTCGGTTATGCGATCCTCTCCCCGACCCAGCTGACCCTGAAGGACAGCATGACGGGCGAGATGAACCTCGCGATCCGCAAGCAAAGGGAGGCGGCCACCGCGGCGAAGACCAAGGTCGCTCCCGAGCTCGAGGCTCTCCTCCGGACGAAGCAACTCACGGTGCCGCTGAAGGCGGATAACGCGTGGCACACGCTGACGCTCGTGACCGAGGGCGACGAGATGCGCTGCTCGCTTGACGGCAAACTGGTCTCCCGCCATCGCTCGACGGGCTTCGCCCACCCGATGAAACGCTGGTTCAGCTTCCTGGCCCCGAGCACCGTCTGGATCGACGACGTGAACATCTACCAAGTTAAGTAAAATGCTTCGCCGCGACTTCCTCGCCTCCACCCTGCTCGCCACCCTGGCCGCCGGCTGCGCCTCGCCGGGCCGCCCGCCCCGGATCCTGCTGCGCTCGTCCTGGCAGACGGTGAACATCGGCGACATCGCCCACACCCCGGGCGTGCTCGCCCTCCTCGAACGGCATCTCCCCGCCGCCGAGGTCACGCTCTGGCCGGGCGACGTCGGCAACGGGGTCAAGGACATGCTGCAACGGCGCTTCCCGGCCCTGCGCTTCGCCCAGACGACCGCCGAGCTCACCGAAGCATTCGCCCGCTGCGATTTCCTGCTCCACGGCTCGGGACCTTCCCTCGTGGGGGCCGACGCCGTCGAACGCTGGGTCAAGACCACCGGCAAACCCTACGGTGTCTTCGGCATCACCGTGGTCGAAGCCTCCCTGCCGGAAAGGGTTGTCCGTCTGCTCTCCGGCGCCCGCTTCGTCTACTTCCGCGATAGCGCTTCGCTCGCCTTGGCCAAGGCCAAGGGCGTCACCTCGCCCCTCATGGAGTTCGGTCCGGACGGCGCCTTTGCCGTCGATCTCGCCGACGATGCCCGGGCCGAGGCGCTCCTGCGCCGCTTCGACCTGCGGCCCGGCAAGTTCCTTTGTTGCCTGCCCCGCTACCGACAGACGCCTTACTGGACGATCACCCGCAAGAAGGCGGCCTTCGACCCGGCGAAGCAGGCGTTGAACGATCGCCTGAAGGACCATGACCACGCCCCGCACCGCGCCGCCATCGAGCGGCTCGCCCACGAGACGGACCTGAAGATCCTGCTCTGCCCGGAGGACGAGACCCAGATGGCGCTGGGCAAGGAGATGATCCTGGACCGGCTGTCCCCGACGGCCCGCGCGCGCTGCGCCTGGAAACCGGACTTCTGGCTGACCGACGAGGCGATCAGCGTCTACCGCCGGAGCGCCGGCCTGTTCGGCAACGAGATGCACAGCCCGATCATGGCCATCGGCAACGGCATCCCCGCCCTCGTCTGCCGCTGGGAAACCCAGACGACCAAGGGCCTGATGTGGCGCGACCTCGGGCTGGGCGATTGGTTGTTCGACTTCGACCAGGAGGCCGAGGTGGCCCGCCTGCCCGCCGCGGTCCTGGCCATGGCCAAGGACCCGGCGGGAGCCCGCGCCAAGGCCGCCACCGCCCGTGCCCTGGCCGCCGCGCTCCACCGGGGCATGGTCGGCCAAGTCGCCCGCGCCGCGGGCTGACCGGGCTTACCAGGTGCTGCGGATGGTGTAAGTGACGACCTTCTCCTCGTTAGGCTGGAGCGGTACGGCGAATTCGAAGGTGGTCGCATCCAGCTTCTCGTGCGGCTGGCTCTGCGCGGTGAGCGTCCACTTGCCGCCGCGCGTCGCGTGCTCGCGGACGCGGATGACCACCGGCTCGGCCTTGCGGTTGCGCAATTTGACTTCGATCGTCTGGGTGGCCACACGGTTGGCGCCATCCTCGGTCTGGTTGACCTGACGGCGCTCGCCGACGAGGTCGAAGCTGTTGCCGGTCAGCACCCGGATGACCTCGCCCTTCGGGGTGTGGTCGATGGTGTTCTCGCCGACGAACTCCAGCTGGCGGTCACCGTCCTGCGAATAGAAGCGGACCTTGCCCTTCGGTAAGGCGAGGCCGAGCTTGTTGGCCTCGGTATTGCGGAACTCGCGGAAGACCTGGACCTTGCCCGGCACGCCCCGGCGGGTGTTACCTCGGCCCTCGAAGACGTAGATCCGCTCGGCCTTGACGCCGGTCGCGCGCACGAACTCGACCTGCTTGGTCTCCTTGTCACGCAGGGTCGCCGGATGGGCGAGGGTATAAAGATGAAACTCGTCGAAGGCCTTCTCCGTGACGACCGCGGCGTCCATCGCCACGCCCCCGCGGGCCGCGGCCATCGCCATCGGCGGCAAATTCTCCGTGACGCGCTGGACATCCCCGGCCATGAGCTTGATCCGCGCCTCGGGGAAGGTCATCCCGCTCTGGTTGTTCATGGTGATCCAGCCGACCACGTCCAGGGTGTCGCCCTTTTCCTCGGCGACGAGGTTGTAGCTGGCTTCCCACGTGAAACCGCGGCTGAGGTACGCGACCTCGGCCTCGAACTTGCCCGCGGCGGCGGCTTGCAACTTCCAGTTCAGCGTGGGCTTGAGGATGTTATCCGACCCCAACGACGGGAAGATCGGCTCCCCGGGAAGAGAGAACTGGAGTTTGCCGTCCACCTCGATGATGGGCTCCACGAACTGACCGCCCGGGACGAAACCGCTGCGCACGACCTTACCGGCGATGGTGCGGTCCGGCTTGTTCGCCTCGTGGCGGACGAACTCGAGGGTCTTCCCTTCGAAGAGCGAAAGCAGCATCGCCTGGGACACCGGGTCGTTGCGGTAGGACTGCTCCAGAATCCGGAAATCGACCTTGCCCGCGAGGTCGCGCAGGATGACGGAGTCGGGCTCGACCTGCGAGGTGGCGCCGGCGAAGGAGGCTTGGTTGACGCCGGCCTTGAGGTCGAGCGGCAGGGTCTCCCGGACGACCGCGTAGCCGCCATTGTAGATCGTCAGGGCGGGGTCGGTGGCGAGCAGGTTACCGGCGGCCACCAACAAGAGGAGCGAGGGTTTCATAGGGGGTAGTCCTAGGTTGCCCACCCTGAGCCAGCCTTCAACCCTTCGATGAGCGGTACTGTATTTAAGATTGAACCGCCCCCCAACCACCTTGTCCTAGCTTTAACCATGCCCCTGGCCCGACTAGGTCTATTCGCATGCCTGGCCACCGGCCTGGTGGCTCAGGACACCCCCGCCTGGACGTTCCAAGGCGAGACCCGGCCCGACCTGGTCGCCGCGGGCGGCGTAGGCTTTGTTCAGCCCGGCCCCCGCCGACCCGACTACCCGACATTTGATCTGAAGAACCAAGCGGCGCGGTTCGACGGCAAGGGCGCCCGTCTGATGCTGCCGGACTCCCCGGACCATCGGTTTGACTTCACCAACGGAGACGCGATCACCTTGGAGGCTTGGGTGAAACTGGATGGTCTCCGCAAGGGCTCCAATGTCTACCTGATCGGCAAAGGCCGGACGAAGGCGGGCTCCTCCAACCAGAACTGGGCGCTCCGCCTCCGCGAGATGTACGGCTCCGCCTGCCCGAGCTTCCTCTTCGCGACGACCCCGGCCGCCGGCGACCAAGGTGATGACCGTTGGCACCGCTGGACGACCAAGCGCGGCCTCATCGACGACGGACGCTGGCATCACGTCGCGGTGAGCTACGTCTTCGGGGACCCGGCGAGCGTGCGTGGTTATGTCGACGGACAGGAAATCCAAGGGGCTTGGGACATGGGCGGGGCTACGCGGGAAGCCCCCCTCGTGGACGACGATGCCGTCTGGCTCGGCTCCTCGATGGCGGGTAGCCCGAACAACAGCTTCTCCGGGTGGCTCGATGAGGTCGCCGTGCATCGGCGGGCGCTCTCGGCCCAGGAACTCACCGGACGCTTCCGGACCACCCTGCCCCCGCTCGCCGTCGCGGTCGCGGCGCCGCGCGATGCCAGCGCGAACGCCGGCAACGACAGCACCGCCACGACGGGCCACAAGGCCACGCAGGGCGCGGCCCCCGCGGTCAAGGCAAGTTCCTTCACCGCCTGGGACCAAGTGAGACCGGGCGAGGTCCTGGTCCAGCTCGCGACACAATGGAAGCCGGAGAAGAACGCCTGGCCGGGCGAGGTCCTGCCGACCACGGAAAGCTACGCGGCGCCGGCCTTCGGTTTCTTCCGCCCGCCCCACCTTTACGTCACGACCGGGGTCCGCGGCGACCGCGGCAGTCCCTATTTCTTCCGCGCCGGCGCGAAGGTGACCTTGCCGGCGGGCAGGCACCGGCTGCTCCTGCGCGGGCGCGGGGCTTCGGCGCTCTTCATCGACGACCGCCTGGTGCTGACCACCCCCTTTCCTCCCGGTGGCTCCGACGACAAGCCGGTCAAGGTGCAGGACAAGTTCCTCGACCTGGGGCCGACCTTCCGCTTCGCGCCCCCGGGCAACCGTGAAGCCTGGTGCGAATTCACGAGCGACGGGCGCGAACACCGCATCGCGCTCGAGACGGTCGTGGGCTACGTGATCAACCCCAAGTCACGCCGACGCGCCGAGCTGGGCGAGACGGTCGCGGCGATCTCCTTGGCAGGTAGCCGGACCTGGAGCCTGCTGGGCCCTGGCTCGACGCCACCGACCTACGATGACGACGGCTGGTCCCGCTACGCTGCGCAGGAGGAGAACCGTCTGACCGCCCTCGACGACACACATCGCGCCGCCGCCCGCGCCACGGAGGCGGACTACTGGCGGAGGCGCCGCGAAGCCGGTCAGGCCTGGCTGCGGTCCACCCCCGAGATACCGGTCCCCGCCGGCTTCGCGGCCCATAACCCCGTCGATGCCTTCATCGCCGAGAAACTGGCCGCCTACCGCGCCGAAGTCGGCCGCCCGTCCGACCTCGACTTCCACCGGGAGGTCTGGCCCATCCTCGAAAGCAAATGCCTCGAGTGCCACCAGGGCGGGAAGGCGAAAGGCGGACTGCACCTGGACACCCGTGCCGGTGCGCTCCAGGGAGGAAAATCCGACGGCCCAGCCATCGTGCCGGGTGATCCCTCGAAGGGCGCGCTGCTCGCCCGTATCTGCTCGACCGATGACGAGGAGAGGATGCCGCCGAAAGGCCCGGGACTCACGGTCGCCGAGCAGACGCTCCTTCGCCGCTGGATCCAGGACGGCGCCCACTGGCCGGAATTCCGCCCCCAACCGACGCAGGTCGCCCCTGTCTGCTCCGACCTCGCCTTCCTCCGCCGCGTGACGTTCGACGTCGTGGGCGTGCCGCCGACGACCGCCGAGATCGCGGCGTTCGAGGGGGACCGCTCGCCTGACAAGCGCGCCAAGGTCATCGACCGCCTGCTGGCCGACCCGCGCGCGGCCGACGCGGCGATGGGCTACTGGCAGGATCTCCTCGCCGAGAACCCGAACATCCTGAACCCGACGTTGAACAACTCGGGGCCGTTCCGCTGGTGGCTGCACGAAAGCCTGCGCGACCACAAGCCGCTCGACCTCATGGTGACCGAGTTGGTCCGCCTGCAAGGTAGCGAGCGGTTCGGCGGACCGGCCGGCTTCGGCATGGCCTCGCAGAACGACGTCCCCATGGCCGCGAAGGCCACCGTGCTGACCGCGGCCTTCCTCGGGATCGACGCCAAGTGCGCGCGTTGCCATGATTCGCCCGCGACCTCGACGAAGCAGGAGCAGGTCTTCGCGCTGGCGGCGTTGCTCGAGACGAAGGGCGTGAAGGTGCCCGCCACCAGCAGCGTGGCGTTGGACAAGCTCCGCGAAGGCGGCCGCAAGCCGCTCATCGAGGTGACCTTGGCCCCGGGCTCGATCGTGCAGCCGCATTGGCCTTTCCCGGAGCTCGCGACCGAGAGCGTCGCGGATGAGCTGGCGCGCGACCCGCATGACCCGCGCGACCGGTTGGCGACCTTGCTGACCG
>JACCDX010157609.1_pt1 | contig 30535 bp, 19 predicted proteins | sample 7449681 | NCBI WGS metagenome assembly JACCDX01 (sample SAMN15323450, study PRJNA562643) | freshwater metagenome | isolation source: river surface water | place: USA:Blue River Watershed | collected 2017-08-18
AGGCCAGTCGGAGATGGTGTCGTAGTGGCCCTGAACATCAAAAAGGCCCGCAGCAGGCGAATGATCGGAAGGATGGGTCTCATGGCGCAGACCAGGGGAAGGCTTTGAAGCCGTGGCCCCCGCCCCGTCTGATTGCCCATCCATGCCACGCAGGCTCCGATCAAGCTGCTAGCTCTCTCGTAACTCACTGATGACATCGAGCTTTAAGGGCCGAAATGTCAGTGCCTCATCAAACGTGGTGACCACGCCCGAAAGATCACAATCCGTTTTAACAGTCACCAGCTTTCGAGCCGTAGGCAGCCACTCCAACGCTTTGCGCAGATTCTCGCCGACCACCCCTGAAATAGAGGCAGCATTCGCCACGACCGCATCAAGTGACCCATACTGGGCGAGCCACTTGGCTGCTGTTTTCGGGCCCACTTTTTCAACGCCTGGTACGTTATCGGATGTGTCGCCCACCAGCGCCAGGTAATCCACAATCAGCTCAGGGGGAACACCGAATTTCTCGATCACGGCATTGCGATCCGAGACCTTGGCAGGACCACCGTCGCGGCTCATGGTGTCAATCAGAATCACCTGATCATTGACCAGCTGCGCCAGGTCTTTGTCTCCCGTCACCACCACCGAAGGAATTCCCTGGGCGGCAGCAGTCACCGCCAAGGTGCCAATCACATCATCGGCCTCCACGCCAGCAACCTGCAGAATCGGCCAGCCCAAGGCATCCACAGCCTGGAAAATGGCTGGAATCTGAGCAGCCAGGTCTTCAGGCATCGAGGCGCGGTTGGCCTTGTAGTCGGCATAAATTTCATCGCGAAACGTAGGGCCCTTCGGGTCAAAGACACAGGCAACATAGGCCGAAGGCCACTCTGCACGCACCCGGCGCAGCATATTGACCATACCGGTCAACGCACCCGTGGGCAGCCCAGAGCGCGTACGCAAATCGGGAAGCGCATGAAACGCCCGATAGAGGAAACTCGAGGCGTCAATCAAGAGCAGCCGATGGGCGGGTGCAGCAGTGTGAGGATCGGTGCTCACCAGAGGTGTCCAGGGTTTAAACGCAAGGGATGAATGAGATTGTAGGCGGGTCGTGATCAAGCGCGAGTGTAGCTAAAATTAGGGTTTCCTCCGCCGCGCACCCCATGACAAACGCACCCACCCCCGCCCCGGTCAACTTTATTCGCCATATCGTCGATGCCGACCTTGCGGCAGGCCGTGTTCAAGGGGTCGTCACCCGCTTTCCTCCGGAGCCCAATGGCTACCTGCACTTTGGCCACGCAAAATCGATTTGCCTAAACTTTGGCTTAGCACGGGATTACAACGGCCGATGCCATCTGCGCTTAGACGACACCAACCCCACCAAAGAAGAGCAAGAGTACGTTGATGCCATTGAGCAGGCCGTGCGGTGGCTCGGCTTTGATTGGGGCAGCCACCATTATTTTGCAAGCGATTACTTCGAGAGGCTTTACGCGTTTGCCGAGGCCTTGATTTCAGCAGGCTGGGCCTACGTGGATTCACAGTCAGCCGAGGAGATGCGCAGCAACCGCGGCACGCTGACACGGCCGGGAAGCGACTCTCCGTTTCGCAATCGCAGCAGCGATGAAAACCTGAAACTCTTTCGTGACATGCGCGCCGGAAAACACCCCGACGGCAGCCATGTGTTGCGGGCCAAGATCGATATGGGTTCGCCCAACATGAATATGCGTGATCCGGTGCTCTACCGGATTCGGCACGCCGAACATCATCGCACCGGCAATGCATGGTGCATTTATCCGATGTACGACTATGCCCATCCACTGTCGGACGCCATTGAGTCGATCACCCACTCGATCTGCACCCTGGAATTCGAAGACCACCGGCCGCTTTACGACTGGTTATTGGAAAAAGTCGCCGCCTGCGGACAACTCGATCCAAACGCCCTGCCGCATCAATACGAGTTCGCACGCTTGAACCTGACCTACGTGGTGCTCTCCAAACGCAAACTCGTGGATCTGATCAACGCCAAGGCTGTTCAGGGCTGGGACGATCCCCGCATGCCGACCCTGATGGCTGCACGCCGACGTGGTTACACGCCTGAAGGCTTTCGCCGCTTTGCCGAAATGATTGGCGTGTCAAAGTCTGACGGCTGGATCGATTACAGCGTGCTCGAAGAGTGCATGCGCGATCACCTAAACGACACCGCGTTACGCAAAGTGGCCGTACTTGACCCACTCAAGCTTGTTCTCGAAAACGTGCCTGAAGGCCACTCAGAGGATTGCTTTGCGCCCAACCATCCCCAGCAGCCGGACACAGGCAAGCGGGCCATTCCCTTTGGGCGCGAACTCTGGATTGAACGCGAGGACTTCCAAGAAGCACCTGTGAAAGGCTTTTTTCGACTCAGTCCCGGCGCCCAGGTGCGTCTGCGCTACGCCTATGTGGTGGAATGCACTGGGTTTAAAAAAGACAGCGCCGGGCAGGTCACGGAAGTGCATGCCAAGATCTTCCCCGACAGCAAAAGCGGCACACCGGGCGCAGACCAGTACAAAGTAAAAGGCAATATCCACTGGGTAGCGTGCGCCCATGCCTACATGGGCGAAGTGCGACTCTACGATCGGCTGTTTTCTCATCCCACCCCGGGCGCTCGACGCGAAGGCGACCCGCCTGAGCTTGAGCGCAACTTTCTGGATGACCTCAATCCCCAGTCACTCACCGTCATTCAAGCAGCGATGGAGCCTAGCCTGCGTGACGCAAAACCCGAAGATCGTTTTCAATTTGAACGGCATGGCTACTTTGTGGCCGACATGAAAGACTCCACAGCCGGCCAGCCGGTGTTCAATCGCACGGTCACACTCAAAGACGCCTGGAAATAAGCCATGCGGGTCATTGCCCATGATGTCGCCACGCAGGCCATGACGCTTGCTGAATGCCCCATACCAACCCCCTCCGCCGGCGAGGTGTTGATACGCGTGGCATACGCGGGCGTGAATCGTCCCGACTTACTGCAGCGTAAAGGGCTCTATCCGCCGCCTGCAGGCGCAAGCCCAACCCTCGGCCTTGAAGTCAGCGGCACCATCGCGGGGCTTGGCCCCGGTGTTGATGCATTTAAAGTCGGGCAATCGGTGTGCGCATTAACGCCAGGCGGTGGTTATGCAGAGTACGTGATCGCGCCGGCAGGCCACTGCGCCCAGATACCCACTGGGCTGGATTTTTTGCATGCGGCCGCCGTTCCGGAGACCTACCTCACGGTCTGGGCAAATCTGATTGAACGGGCCAAGTTAACAGCTGGCGAATCGGTGTTGATCCACGGCGGGTCCAGCGGCATCGGTGTGACGGCCATTCAGCTCGCAAAATTCTGGGGTGCCAAGGTCTTCACCACCGTTGGCAGCGATGAAAAGGCGAATGCCTGCAAACGACTGGGTGCCGATATCGCCATCAACTACAACACCCACGATTGGGCGGCCGAGATCAAGGCGCAGACCCAGGGCAAGGGCGTGAACGTGATTTTGGATATGGTGGGCGGCCCGTACATCGAAAAAAATATCAAGAGCCTTGCCGTGGAGGGCCGATTGGTTCAGATCGCATTCCTGCAAGGAAGCCGGGTCGACATGGATTGGATGCCGCTCATGATGAAACGGCTTACCTTTACCGGAACAACGCTTCGGGCCCGCCCCGACCATGAAAAAGCCCGCCTGATGCGCTCACTGGAGCTGACCATCTGGCCAGAACTGGCAAAGGGCCGGCTGCTGCCGGTGATTCATTCGGTATTTCCCTTGGCGCAAGCTGGTGACGCCCATGATCTAATGGAGTCTTCACGCCATATCGGCAAAATCATGCTGAAAGTCTCTGATGAATCTGCCCTCACCTAGCGCCGGTGCACGCACAAAACTGCACGTTTACACATCAAACTCCCCAGCACTGTTGCTGCGCGTCGTTCGGTTTTTGACACAACGTCAAGTGCCTGTCGAGGTAGGGAATAATTTTGTAAAGTTTCCTCGGGCCGAGACAGTAGCCGACCAAGCTGCCGCCGACCTGAAGGCGATGGGATTTCGGGTGCTCACCAGCATGGATCAGTTCACGGCCGACACCGACCACAATATGGCCGAGAGCTCTGCGGCGTTACTCGCCCAGGAAAATACCCCCAAAGGCCACGTGCACGGGCCAGGCTGTGGACACGATCATGCACACGGTGAAGCCTGTGATCACGATCATCACCACGATCATGGACACGATCACGACCATGATCACGGCCACCACCATCACCACGACCACAAGCATTAACCCATGGGTTCGCCCAAGGATCAGGTCCGTCGTGTAACGGGCCACGGCGCTATTCGTATTCGCGGCGCCCGGCAAAACAATCTCAAAAACATCGACGTCGATCTGCCTCTGGGCGAGCTGATCGTTGTCACAGGCGTGTCGGGGTCAGGCAAAAGCTCCCTGGTATTTGACACGCTGTATGCCGAAGGCCAACGACGTTACGTCGAGACGTTCTCGGCCTATGCCCGACAGTTCTTGGATCGGATGGACAAGCCGCAGGTCGACCGTATTGAAGGCGTACCACCGGCGATTGCGATCGACCAGACCAACCCGGTACGTACATCACGCTCCACGGTGGGCACGATGACCGAACTCACCGACCACTTCAAGGTGATGTTTGCACGGCTGGCAGAACTGCACTGCAAGCAATGCAAAAAGCCCGTCCGTCGTCATACAGCCCAAGGCGTTGCTTTGTTGATTCAATCCAGCCCTGCAGACACTCGGATTGAAGTCAGTTTTCCTATCCATACACCCGAGTCATTGCCCGACGAGCAGGTGGCTGACTGGCTCTCTGCCCAAGGCTTCACCAAAATTCAATCCCGCGAGGGTGACACGCTGCATGTGATTCAAGACCGCTGGATGCAACGCGCCGATACCCCGACCACACGCGCCAGCGAGGCCGTGGAATCGGCGATGCGATTGGGTCACGGCCGATGCCGAGTAAAACTGGGCGAGGCCACGCACGACTTCACCAGCGCACTCACCTGCGCCGAATGCACGATCCACTACGCCGAGCCGCGGCCTGCGCTGTTTTCATTTAATTCCCCTATCGGCGCCTGCGAAACCTGCCGCGGATTTGGCCGAGTGATTGGGATTGACCCCGGTCTCGTCATTCCCGATGAGCAAAAAAGCCTGGCTGCCGGGGCAGTCAAGCCGTGGCAGACCAACGCCTATCACGACTGCCAAAAAGAGCTACTCAAATTTGCCGCCAAACGTGGTGTGCCCACAGACATTCCGTTTCAACGTCTTTCGCAGGCAGACAAAGACTGGATCTTTGATGGCGATGCCGACTGGTCGGGGGACTGGAATCGACAGTGGTACGGGATCTACCGATTCTTCGAGTATCTGGAAAGCAAGGCTTACAAAATGCATGTGCGGGTCTTGCTGTCCCGTTACCGCAGCTATACCGAATGCCACCAGTGCAAAGGCACCCGTCTCAAACCCGAGGCCCTGCAGTGGACCATTCTGGGTAAAACGATTCACGACATCATGCTGCTGCCCATTGACAGGGTGCTGGCATGGGTCCACTCGGCCTTTGATGCCAAGATCAACAAAACCGCCGCCCAGGTTGCTGCGGGCGACATGGTCGCCAAGGAAATTCAGTCACGGCTCGGATTTCTGGTTGATGTGGGGCTTGGCTATCTGACCCTGGATCGTCAGTCGCGCACGCTCTCGGGTGGCGAAGTCCAACGGATCAATCTGACCACTGCGCTCGGCACCTCACTGGTCAACACACTGTTTGTCTTGGATGAGCCATCGATTGGACTCCACCCGCGTGATCTGCATCGGATCGTGCAGGTCATGCATAAGCTGCGCGACGCAGGCAATACGCTGGTCGTGGTCGAACATGACCCCCTGGTCATGCAGCACGCCAACCGCATCATAGACCTGGGCCCGGGGCCTGGTGAACACGGCGGATCAATTCTCTTTAACGGCCCCTACAGAGCACTGCTCAATGCCGATACGCTGACCGCCCGCTATCTGAACGGGCAGCTTACGGTTCACGAGGGCAGCCCAGGCACGTCGATCATCGCCGAGAAGAGACTTCGACTGGCCGATGTGCACGCGAACAACCTCAAGCACATCGATATTGACCTGCCACTGCAGCGGCTGGTCTGCATCACCGGCGTGTCAGGAAGCGGGAAATCCACACTCGTGCAAGACGTGCTCTACCCCGCTCTCTGCAAAGCGAGGGGCAAGCCCACGGAAAGTCCGGGTGCGTTTGGAGCACTTACGGGTGCAGAGCTGATTCACGATGTGATCTTGGTGGATCAATCCCCCATCGGAAAAACCACGCGCTCCAATCCGGCGGTCTATGTCGGCGCCTTTGATGCAATCCGCGCCCGATTTGCGGCCCTGCCCGAGGCGAAACAGCGCCAGTACACCGCCGGCACGTTTAGCTTCAATGCGGGCGATGGGCGCTGCCCCAGCTGCGGTGGCAATGGATTTGAGCATGTGGAGATGCAATTTCTTTCCGATGTCTACCTGCGCTGCCCCGACTGCGATGGAAAGCGGTTCCGCAAAGAAATTCTGGAAGTCACACTCAACGGCAAATCCATCGCCGATGTCTTGGATCTGACCATCAGCCAGGCCTTAACATTTTTCGCTGACGACAACGCCATAGCGCAGCGGCTCCAGCCCCTGGTCGACGTCGGGTTAAGCTACCTAACCTGCGGCCAGCCCGTGCCCACTCTTTCAGGCGGTGAGGCCCAACGTTTGAAGATCGCTGGCCATCTGGCCGAAGCGCTTGATAAAAAAATCAAAGGCGCTCTGCTGATCTTTGATGAGCCCACCACGGGGCTCCACTTTGATGACATTGCAAAGCTCTTAAAAGCGCTTCAGGCACTTAAAGCAGCAGGCCACAGCCTCTTGGTGGTCGAGCACAACGTGGACGTTATGGCCTGCGCCGACTGGATCATCGATCTCGGTCCCGAGGCGGGCGACGCCGGTGGACACATCGTTGCCCAAGGCACGGTGGGAGACATCATGAATGCTCCCGCATCCCACACCGGGCGCGCATTGCGCGATGCGCTAAGCGCCGCCCAACACCCCTATCAGGTCGCCGAGCCGCGAATGGGCAACGAGGATGGGCGGACGGCATCGAAGTCGACGAATGTTGAACCCTACGCAGACATCGAGATTCATGGGGCCCGCGAACACAACCTCAAGAATATTGATGTCGTTATCCCACGCGAGCAGATGACCGTGATTACTGGGGTGTCGGGCAGTGGCAAATCCACCCTGGCCTTTGACATCTTGTTTGCCGAAGGCCAACGCCGCTACCTGGAATCACTGAACGCCTATGCCCGGCAGTTTGTTCAACCGGCCAGCAGGCCCGATGTGGATGCTGTCTTTGGCATTCCACCCACGGTTGCCATTGAACAGCGCACCAGCCGTGGCGGCCGAAAAAGCACGGTAGGCACGCTGACCGAGATTCACCATTTTCTGCGGTTGTTGTTTGTCAAAACCGGCACGCAGTACTGCCCCGACTGCAACGTGGCGATCGCACCGCAGAGTCTGGAATCCATTGTTCAAACGCTCTTTACACGTTACCGCGGCAAACGCATTGGTGTGTTGGCCCCACTGGTGGTCAACCGTAAAGGCATTTACCAAGACCTGGCCAAATGGGCCTCAGGCAAGGGCCACACCCATCTGCGAGTGGACGGCGCATTTGTGACCACCGCCGCATTTCCCAAACTTGATCGCTTCAAAGAACACAACATTGAACTGCCGGTCGGCGACACTGTAGTCAAGCCTGAGAATGAACCGACACTAAAGCACCTGTTGGAGCAGGCGCTCAATTACGGCCAAGGTGTGGTGCAGATCTTGGCGCCGCTCGACAGCGCCTCCCCGGCACTTACGGTGCTCTCGACCAAGCGGGCCTGTCCATCGTGCGGTACCGGCTTTTCCGAACCCGACCCCCGATTGTTCTCGTACAACTCAAAACATGGCTGGTGCCATTCCTGCTTCGGCACAGGGCTTGAATTGCCGCAGTTTGATGAGGAACAGACGGGTGAAGAAGATGTTTGGCAGGCCGCGGCCGACGAAGATGCCGAGGCCCCTGAAGAGCATATCTGCAGCGCCTGTGATGGTGCGCGCTTGAATCCAACCGCGCTTGCAGTTCGTCTAAACAGCCGGAACATCGCCGAGGTCTCATCGACGGCCGTGAATGAGCTACCAACGTGGCTCACGCAACTTGATCGGGCACTACCGGCCCGCGAGAAGGCGATTGCACAGGACCTGATTACAGAGATTCGTGCTCGGCTTGATTTTCTGGCCGAGGTGGGACTGGGCTATCTATCCCTTGATCGTGCGGCGCCCACATTGTCGGGAGGCGAGGCTCAGCGCATTCGGCTGGCAGCGCAGCTCGGCTCGAACCTGCAGGGCGTCTGCTACATCCTGGATGAGCCCACTATCGGACTTCATCCACGTGACAATCAGGCACTGCTTCGGCTACTGGGCGCCCTCAAAGAGAAGGGCAACACACTGGTGGTGGTTGAGCACGACGAGGACACCATCCGCCTGGCCGACCATGTGATTGACATTGGGCCTGGTGCCGGCACGCGAGGTGGCCGCCTGATTGCTCAGGGCACCCAGGCCGATATCTGCGCAGCGTCGGACTCGACCACTGGCCACTACCTGCGGACTCCCCTTCAACACCCCAAGCAGGCGGTACGGCCGGTGGCGAACGAACACCTGTCGATTCATGGTGCAAGCCTCCACAACCTAAAATCCATCGACGTACAGATTCCCCTGCATCGCCTAACTGTAGTCACCGGTGTATCGGGCTCTGGAAAATCAAGCCTGGCTCGCGATGTGCTTCTGGCAAACCTGCGCCATGCGGTTCGTGAACAACGCACTGCAAAACGCACAGGTAAAAATAGTTCTTGGCTTGGATGCAAATCAATCCGTGGCTGGGAAGCCATTGATCGCGTGCTCGAAGTCGATCAGACCCCGATCGGGAAAACGCCTCGCTCAACGCCTTCCACATACATCGGCTTTTGGGACACTATTCGAAAGCTGTTGACCGAAAGCGAAGAAGCACGCATGCGTGGCTGGAAGGCCAACCGATTCTCGTTCAATACCGGCGATGGGCGATGCAGCCTGTGCGAGGGCCAGGGCTGGCAGAAAATTGAAATGAACTTCTTGCCCGATGTCCGCGTGCTGTGCGACGGCTGTGGCGGAACCCGGTTTAACAGCGAGACGCGATCCGTTTTATGGCGCGGCAAGAACGTGGCAGACATTTTGGCCATGAACGTGGATGACGCCATTGAATTTTTTGAGAATCATCCGTCTGTTCAGCGGCCGTTAAAGCTTCTGCAAGACGTGGGTCTCGGCTACCTCACGCTCGGGCAGCCAAGTCCGACGCTGTCGGGCGGCGAGGCCCAGCGTATCAAGCTGGTCACGGAACTGGTCAAGGCCTCTGCTGTGTCGGGCAAGACATCGCAACACACCCTGTATGTCTTGGATGAGCCCACTGTAGGCCTGCACATGGCCGACATTGAGAAACTGATTCATGTGCTGCATCGCCTGGTCGAGGCAGGCAATACCGTTGTAGTGATTGAGCATCAACTCGACATCTGGGCCCAGGCCGACTGGATCATTGATCTTGGGCCCGAGGGCGGCGCCGGCGGCGGAACAATTGTGGGCCAGGGTGCGCCGCAGGACATCGTGAAATTAAAGACGCATACCGGCGCGGCGCTCAAAGCGTTCTTGCGGGAACGCGGCAAAGGTTAAGCACCTCGCATCTATCGACTATGCCGGCCTAGCGTTGGAGCCGATGGGGTATTCGGCGACCGCGACGAGCGATGGCACCAGTGCTGGACCCCGAGCCTACGAGAGCACCGACGCTAGGCCGGCGCCACCGACGCTCACTTTTTGGCGAGGTCCGCCGCAGTCGTAAACGCGTCGGCGAAGAACTCTTCCTCTGGTAATCCACACGTCGCCACGAAATCTTGCTTCGCCGACTGGACCACGATCGGCGCACCGCAGGCATAAACCTGGTGACCCGAAAGATCGGGGAAGTCTTCCATCACGGCCCGATGCACGAAGCCCGTGCGCCCTGACCAGTGATCTTCCGGCATGGCATCGCTGACCACTGGCACGAAACGGAAGTTTGCGAGTGTCTTCTCCCACTGATGGGCGAGATCGGTCTGGTACAGATCGTGAGGCCGACGGCCACCCCAATACAGCACCATGGGGCGCTGTATGTTCTTGGAGGCAGCGTATTCGATCACCGCCTTGATGGGCGCAAACCCCGTTCCACTGGCCAAAAGAATCATGGGCTTTGCACTGTCTTCGCGCAGGAAGAAGGTGCCTTGAGGGCCCTCGAAACGCAGGATATCTTTTTCCTTCACCGCATTCGCTGACGGCGTGCCGGTACCAAAAATCGCATCGGTAAACGCACCGCCCGGCGTATGCCGAATGTGCAGCTCCACCACGTTATCTTGGTGGGGGGCGCTGGCCATGGAATAGCTGCGACGCTTGCCGTCTTTAAGCAGGATATCGATGTATTGGCCCGCGAGGTAATCAAATTTTTCATTGGCCGGCAGCTGCAGCTTGACAATCGCCACATCAGGCGCTGCACGGGCAATGCTCTGCACGCGGCATGGCATTTTGCGTACAGCAATCATGCCCTCGGCCGCCACCACACGGGCCTTGACCACCACATCGGTCTTCGCGGTCGCGCAGCAAATCAGCACTCCACCTTGTTCCCGCTCAGCATCCGACAGCGCCTTGCGTTGATATGTGCCGTAATCCACCTCGCCTTCGACCAGCTGAGATTTGCACGAGCCGCAGGCGCCGTCTTTGCAGCCATAGGGTAGAACGACGCCCGCGCGCAACGCCGCCTGCAGAATGGTTTCGCCATCATCAACCGGAAATTGGCGACCCGAGGGAACGAGAGAACACTGATGCGTCAAGATAATTGCCTTCCTAAAAACCGGCAGTTTACCGGTACTGAACCCAGACGAAAAAGAAGCCTGCGGCGAACAATGCCACCAGGCTCGGGAACAACGCCATCACGGGAGCAGGCCACGTGTTTAACACCCCAAGATGAGAAAAAAGACTGTTGAGCATGTGGAACCCGACACCCACCAGAATGCCCGCAAAAACCCTTGCGCCCACTGCGCCCGCTCGGGCCTGCAAAAATGCTGCGGGCAGCGCCAGAAGCATCATGACCCAGATCACAAACGGATACACAATCCGCTTCCAAAGTGCAATTTCATAGCGATCTGCCTGCTGTTTGTTTTGCCTCAAGTATTGAACATACCGAAAGAGATCCAGAGACGACATACGGTCTGGATTGACCACCAATGCGGTCAATGTCGTGGGCGACAGCTGAGAGATCATCTTGAACCGCTCGAACTGTTGTTCACTTACGCTCCCATTTTCGGAAAAAATAATTTGACGAACGCCACGAAGCTCCCAGATGTACTCCTCCCGTGACTGCCCAACAAACCTCGCGGACTCTGCCTCCATGCTCATCACGAGCCTCTGGCTCTGGTCAAACTCATAGATTTGAGGCCGCTCAAGCACCCGCTCAGAGGCAAATCGGCCGGCATTGATAAAACGGGATCCGCCAGTTGCACCGGCATCACGCGAAGACGAAACATCGCGCACCCATAAGCCTGAACGCATTTGGCCTGAGGATGCACCCTCCCGAAGCCCCACACGGTAGTCCTCGGATAACGGCACCATGAGCTCAGAGAAGAAAGCCGTCAAGATGACCATGGGCACGCCCACACGAAGAATCGCCTTGATCGAGGCGCTCGGCAACAGCCCAGACACGCGAAACACTGTGAACTCGGAATTGGCAGCGCTCTGCGAGAGCGCCCACAGAGTGCCAATCAATGCGGCAATTGGCGCAAGCTCTACGAGACGACTCGGGAGTCCGAGCACGACAAAAACAATGGCGTGTTGGATTCTGTAGCCGCCCACACCGATCTCATCGAGCTCCCACAACAAATCCAAAAAAAGAAACATCGCCAAAAAACCAGCCAACACAAATGTGGTGGCCGCCCAGATGCCCCTGCTCAAGTAGCGCTCAAAGATAGTGAACCGCAGCCCCATGCTTAGGCTCCTCTCGCCCGCAGCCAACGCATCCTGACCCATGAGAGCAACTCTGAAGGCCCGGGAGGCTGGGTCGTTCGCCACCAAAACATCACAGCAGTGATTCCAAGAACAGCTGTGGGAATGATGCCGAGCGCCAGTGCAACATGCATTTTGTCCTGCGTGACTGCGCCTTTTGCTGCGCCAAACAAATTACTGGCAATCACGTAAATCAACAACGCCAAAAGAAGGTTCACTGCCCGGCCGGATCGCACGTTAGTAAATGACAACGGGATCGCTAAGAATGCCAGCGTCAGCGTGAGCAACGGCAACCCGACACGAATTACCAGTTCACCCTGTGCGGATGGATCTGTACGTTGAGCCAAGTCCATGATTGGCATCGACCGAACAGTCTCCTGTGACCGACCCACCGGCGCACCCTGATCAAGCCGAATCCGATACACGTCGAACGCCGTGGAACGTGATTCCAATGTTCCTGGTACGAGGTCATTTCGATACCCCCGCTCAAGCACCACCCAAGAGTGGCCCTCTGCATCCTGCTCAAAGCGGCCCGTTGAAGACAACAGAAGCACGCGGCGGCCATCGCCCTCGTCTGACCTCACAAATACTGTCCCGATCCTGCCGTTCTCGTCGTCTGGGTTCTCCACAAAAAATACCCGTTTCCCCGACAAGGACTCTCGAAACTGCCCAGGGCTAACGCGTTGGGCATCTCCACGGTTTTTAATTTCGTCCTCAAACGCCGTGATCTGCTGCCTAGCCCACGGGGCCACCACGGTCGAAACGATCGTAATCAGCACAAGCATGGGCCAAAGAAAGCGCCACACCGGCCGTATCAGATCGGTCAGACTCCGGCCCGAGGTAAGCCAGATCACCATCTCAGAATCTCGCCACCACCGGGAGAGCACCATCAACACCGAGATGTACACGGTCAGCATCAGGACCGTGCTCATCAAGGCGACCGTGTTGAACACAATCAACGGCACCACAAGCTCCCCGTCCACCCGGCCCGACGCCGCACGTCCCAACGCCCGGATCAGAATCACGGTCAAAAGGGTCGTCATCAGAACGGCCAAAACCCCGCCGGCAGTGGATCGGAGCTCCCTGAGCAGGGATTTTTGAAAGAGCATTTTCTTTATAATGACGGGTTTCTGGATTTAGGCATTTTGTCATGACTGCACCCGTCGCCCCCAAGGATACGAAGGAAGTGAAGGACCCCGGCGAACACCGGGAGGCCGCCCAATTTATCGCCAGCAACAAACCCGTGGACCGGGCATCGGCCGACTGCGTCTGGGTCGGCGTGTTCGCCACCAGCACGGGTGCCGTGGAGCTCTCCAACGCCGCCAAGGTACTGGACAAGGTCTCCAATGGCGCGGTCGCGCGGGCCATCAAGGCCGGTGATATCGACGGCAAAGTGGGCAACAACCTGCTGCTGCGTGACCTCACCGGCATCCCCTCGCCCCGCGCCCTGCTGGTGGGCTTGGGTAAACGTGACGACCTGAATGAGAAAGTGTTCACCGATGCCCTTCGCGGTGCCGTAAAGGCCGTGAGCAGCTCCAAAGGCATCAAGCGTATTGCATCGTTTTTGACCGATGTTCCCGTGAAGTCCAAAACTGGAGAACGTTCAGGCAGCTGGCGTGTTAGCGCCCATGTCACGACGATTCGTGAATGCGGCTATCGGTTCGAGCGCTTCAAAACCAAAAAAGACGACGCCAACACAGATACGCCAAAGACCAAAACAACGGCAAAGCCCAGTGCCGAGGGCATCACGCATGTCGAGATGCTGCTGCCCGGTGATATGCGCCCCACCGAAGCCCCCAAGATCATCGAGGACGCACAGGCGCTGGCCAACGGCCTGGAACTCACCAAGGATCTGGCAAACCTGCCGCCCAATATCTGCACGCCAACCTATTTGGCCAATCAGGCTAAGACCTTGGCACGCGAATTCCGGCTCAAGATCGAAGTGCTCGATCGCGCTGCCATGGAAAAGCTCGGCATGAACGCACTGCTCGCTGTTGCGCAGGGGTCGGCCCAGCCGCCGCAATTCATCGTGCTTCAGCATCAAGGCGGCACCGCTAAAGATGCACCCCATGTGTTGGTAGGTAAGGGCATCACTTTCGATACCGGTGGTATCTCGCTCAAACCCCCCGCCGATATGGACGAAATGAAGTACGACATGTCGGGTGCGGCCACCGTGCTGGGCGTAATGCGCGCCGTTGCCGAAATGGGCCTTAAGCGCAACGTGGTCGGCGTGATCCCCACGTGCGAAAACATGCCCAGCGGCACAGCAACTCGCCCTGGCGATATCGTCACCTCGATGTCCGGCCAGACGGTTGAAATTCTCAACACCGATGCCGAAGGCCGCCTGATCCTGTGCGATGCGCTCACCTATGTCGAGCGCTTCAAGCCCGCATGCGTGGTGGATATCGCGACCCTGACCGGTGCCTGCGTGATTGCACTCGGTGGCGTCAATTCAGGCCTTTTCAGCGCAGACGATGCCTTGGCAGAGGCGCTGTCCAAAGCCGGTCACGATGCTCTTGACACAGCCTGGCGTATGCCGCTGCAAGAGGAGTACCAAGAGCTCCTGAAATCTCCGTTTGCCGATATGGCCAACGTCGGTGGCCGCGCCGCCGGCAGCGTGACAGCAGCCTGCTTCCTATGGCGCTTTACAAAAGCCTACCGCTGGGCACATCTGGATATCGCGGGAACCGCATGGAAGTCTGGGGCCGCCAAAGGCGCTACTGGCCGCCCTGTGCCGCTGCTCGTGGAATTCCTGAAAAACGGCCTGGAGTAAATCCCATGCTCCCAGGCCATGACGTCGATTGATTTTCATTTCAACACGCCGCATCGACTTGAATACGCCTGCCGGCTGTCCCGAAAAATCCTAAACGCCGGGCAGGCACTGCCCGAGGCGCCACTCGTGGTCTATTGCTCGGACCGCAAGCGTCTTGATGAGTACGACGATCTGCTCTGGAGTCTGTGGCCAGAAGAATTTCTGCCCCACGCCCATAGTGAACTGCCCGAGGCCAGTGAGTCGCCGATTGTGCTGATTCACGAGGATGTAAAGCTTGCCAGCCACACACTGCTTTTAAATCTCGACGACGAGCCTCCATCGTTTTTCGCCCGATTTGTCCGGCTCTTTGAAGTCGTATCGACCGATGATCACGACCGCCAAAAGGCCCGTGCACGATTTAGCTTTTACCGCGATCGCGGATATGCCATCAACAATTACGACTTATCCAAAAAATCATCATGAACGAACCGGTCAAATCCGAACTCGCTAAATCATTTGAGCCCGCCGACATCGAGCGCCGCTGGGGACCGGTCTGGGAATCTAAAGGACTGTATCGCGCCGGGAAGGCCAGCGATCGGCCGGCCTTCTCCATTCAGCTCCCCCCGCCCAATGTCACGGGCACGCTGCACATGGGCCATGCGTTTAATCAGACGCTGATGGACACCCTGACCCGCTGGCATCGCATGAAAGGCAACAACACGCTATGGCTCCCCGGCACTGACCACGCCGGCATTGCCACACAGATTGTGGTGGAACGGCAGCTCGATGCCAAAGGCGTATCGCGTCACGACCTGGGCCGCAATGCCTTTGTTGAGCGGGTCTGGGAATGGAAAGAAGAATCTGGCTCCACCATCACGCGGCAGATGCGGCGCCTGGCGGCGAGCTGCGACTGGGATCTGGAGTACTTCACCATGAACCCCCAGTGCTCCGAGGTCGTAAAAGAAGTCTTCGTCGCACTCTTCGAGCAAGGCTTGATTTACCGCGGTAAACGGCTGGTCAATTGGGACCCACAGCTGCTGACCGCCGTATCCGACTTAGAGGTGGTAAGCGAGGAAGAGGACGGCCATCTGTGGTCGATTCACTACCCGATGTCCGATGGCAGCCAGGGCCTGGTGGTCGCCACCACCCGGCCGGAGACGATGCTGGGCGACGTGGCCGTGGCCGTGAATCCCACCGATCCCCGCTATCAACATCTGATTGGAAAGAGCCTTCGACTGCCCCTGGTGGGCCGAGAGATTCCGATCATTGCCGATGACTATGTTGACGCCGCCTTTGGCACAGGCTGCGTGAAGATCACACCCGCCCACGATTTCAACGACTACGCGATGGGCGAGCGTCATGGGCTCGACAAAATCAACATTCTCACGCTCGATGCACGGATCAATGAACACGCACCCGTCCAGTACCAGGGACTCGATCGCTTCGACGCACGCAAAAAAATCCTCTCAGATCTCGAATCCCTCGGACTGCTGGTCGAGATTAAAAAACACAAACTGATGGTGCCCCGTGGCGATCGCACCAATGCCGTGATTGAGCCTATGCTGACCGATCAGTGGTTTGTGGCGATGAGTAAGCCCGCCCCGGCGGGCACGCACACACCCGGCAAAAGCATTGCGGGCCGTGCACTGGAGGTCGTGGACAGTGGCGAAGTGAAATTTATCCCCGAGAACTGGACATCCACCTACCGTCATTGGCTCGACAATATTCAAGACTGGTGCATCTCGCGGCAGCTCTGGTGGGGCCATCAAATCCCCGCCTGGTACAAAGCCGATGCGCAAGGACAGCCCATTCACGACGGCGATGTTTTTGTGGCCCGCACCGAAGATGACGCCCGGGAACAAGCCAAGCAACAGGGCTGGTCGGGGCCGCTGGTGCGCGATCCGGATGTGCTGGATACCTGGTTCTCATCCGCATTGGTGCCCTTCTCCACGCTTGTCGACCCCAAGGCGGTCTGGGACCATGAAAAAGGAATGCCTAACCTTCAGGCAAGCCTTCAACAGTTCCTTCCTTCAAGCGTGCTTGTGACCGGCTTTGACATCATTTTCTTCTGGGTCGCCCGAATGATCATGATGACCTGCCACTTCACAGGCAAGGTGCCTTTTCATCATGTCTATGTGCATGCCCTGGTGCGCGATGCCGAAGGCCAGAAGATGAGCAAATCCAAAGGCAATACGCTCGACCCGATTGATCTGATCGACGGGATCGCACTCGATGCGTTGATTGCGAAGCGGACCACCGGGCTCATGAACCCTAAACAGGCCGCCCAGATCGAAAAGAAAACCCGGGCCGAGTACCCCAACGGCATTGCGGCATTTGGCACCGATGCCCTGCGCTTCACATTTGCAAGCCTGGCCACACCCGGCCGCAACATCAACTTTGATCTACAGCGCTGCGAGGGCTATCGGAACTTCTGCAACAAACTCTGGAACGCAACACGATTTGTTCTGATGAACTGCGATGGGCAAGACAACGGCTTAGACGTCTGCGCCGGCGACTGCGGCCCCGATGGGGTGCTGAACTTTACGTTTGTCGACCGCTGGATTGTCTCGCAGCTCCAGCGGACCGAGGCCTTGGTCGACCAGCACCTCACCGACTATCGCTTCGATTTGGCTGCGCGTGAAATCTACGAATTTGTATGGAACGAATTCTGCGATTGGTACCTAGAGCTTGCCAAAGTGCAGATCGCCACGGGCAAACCGAACGCGCAGAAAGCGGCCCGACGCACATTGCTGCGTGTGTTGGAGGCAACACTCCGTTTGGCCCACCCCATCATTCCGTTTATCACGGAAGAGCTCTGGCAGACCGTAGCAAAAGAAGCCAAGCGCTCGACCAAACTGGAATCCGGCGCGTTCGATTCCATCGTGACCGCCGTGTACCCCGTATCGGAGCCGGGCAAGATCGATACGCTTGCCGAGGCGCGTATCGCACAATTGAAAGACATGGCGGGGGCCATTCGCGCTCTGCGATCCGAGATGGCGCTCTCACCGGCCGAGAAGGTACCCCTGCGCATAAGCCTTGAGAACATCGCAGCCATCAACGCTGCCACAAAGATTGATCTTCGGCTCGACGGGCCCGAGCGCCAACAGATTGCAGCAAGCCTGAAAGCGCTGGCGAAGCTTAGCGATGTGACCTTTGAAAAATCACTGGGCGAGGATGCCAAACGGGCCCCGGTGCAGATCGTGGGTGATCTCAAACTGATGTTGGTGGTTCAAATCGATGTCGAGGCCGAGCGAGCCCGGCTTTCAAAAGAAGTCGCCCGCCTCGAGAGCGAGATTGCAAAGGCAAAAGGCAAGCTTGCCAACGAGAGTTTCGTCGCTCGCGCTCCGGAGGCGGTCGTCGCGCAGGAAAAGCAGCGGCTTGCCGACTTTGAGACCTCGCTTAAGCGGATCAATGATCAGCTGTTGAATTTGTAAACACACAAAAGAAAAGGGCGCTGAACTTCAGCGCCCCAAATGATCGTCACTCCCTCAAATGACGATCCCTCCTCCTCAGCCCGCAGTCTAATCCTTTCTGCGGACCATAAAAACAAATTCCCCTTCCAACTCAGTAGTTTCCATGAGCGTATGGCCGGTGTGCTTGCAGAAATATTCAAAATCCCGCACTGCACCAGGATCGGTGGCCAACACCTTCAACACCTGAGCAGGCGCCATGTCATTGAGGGCCTTCTTGGCCTTCAGTATCGGCATGGGGCAGTTTAATCCTCGCGTATCGAGCACCCGATCGACGCCAGTTTCCTCACTCATCCGAGTTTTTGCTCCACGAATGTCTTCACGCTTTGCAGTGCAGCAGGAAGTGCTGCGGGGTCGGTGCCCCCGGCCTGCGCCATATCGGGCCGCCCACCGCCCTTGCCCCCGACCTGTGTGGCCACATGATTCACCAGCTCTCCGGCTTTTACTTTGGCCGTGAGATCCGCGGTCACACCCGCAATCAGTGACACTTTGCCGCCGTCCACAGATGCCAAAACAATCGCGGCTGACTTCAGCGCATTTTTTAACTTATCCAGGGTTTCACGCATGGACGCAACGTCGGCACCATCAAGCGTACATGCCAAGACCTTCGCGCCGGCCACATCGATCGCTTGCGCGGCCAGGTCATCGCCCGCCGAGGCCGCAAGCTTGGACTTCAGCCGAGCAATCTCTTTTTCCATCGACTTCACGTTGTCCATGATCTGCGCAAGACGCGCCGGCAACTCAGAGACAGGGGCCTTCACCAACGCAGCAGCCTGCGTGACCCGACTCTCTAATGTCTGCAGCAACGCCAAAGCATTTTCGCCAGTCACGGCCTCGATACGGCGAATGCCCGCCGCCACACCGGATTCGGCTACCACTTTAAACAATCCAATATCGCCGGTTCGGCTGACATGGGTACCACCGCAGAGTTCGCACGACGAGCCGATATCAAGCACGCGCACCTGATCACCGTATTTCTCACCAAAAAGTGCCATGGCGCCGTGGGCAATAGCGTCATCAAAGGCCATGACCTGGGCCTTTGTTGCCTGATTGGCCAACACCTCGGCATTCACGATCTCTTCGATGCGACGGATTTCGTCATCGGTGACGGGCTGGTTATGCGAAAAGTCAAAGCGTGTCTTGTCTGCGTCGACCAGCGAGCCCTTTTGCTGAACATGAGAGCCCAACACCTCGCGCAACGCCTTGTGCAGAAGGTGTGTTGCAGAATGGTTGCGGACCGTATGCGCGCGACGAACGGTGTCGACGGCGGCCGTGACGGGATCCCCAACCGAGATCTCACCCGTAAGGACCACGCCATGATGGCCAAACACATCGGCCGAAATTTTCTGTGTGTCTTCAACGGCAAAGGCCATGTTCTCGGCGCGCAGGGCCCCCGCATCGCCAACCTGTCCGCCCGACTCGGCATAAAAAGGTGTGGTGTTGAGCACTACCACTGCCTGATCGCCTGCCTTGACCTTAGTCACCGCACTGCCATCACGGTAGAGCGCAGTCACGATGGCCTTCTCCTCTAGCCGCTCGTAGCCTACAAACACCGTCGAGGCTCCGGAGTACTCAAGGGTATCGGCCGCCTTGAATTTGCCGGCGGCACGGGCCTGCTCACGCTGACGCGCCATGGCAGCCTCAAATCCCGACTCGTCAACATCCACACCGCGTTCACGGCAGACATCGGCGGTAAGGTCCAGCGGAAACCCAAACGTGTCATAGAGCGTGAATGCCGTTTGGCCGTCTAACTTCCCGCCCTTGGCAAGGCCAGCCAACGCTGTGTTCAGGATGCCCATGCCTTTTTCCAGCGTCTCACCGAAACGCTCTTCTTCTTGCTTGAGTGTTGCAGCCACACGCTCAGCATGTTTGGCAAGCTCAGGGTATGCGGCGCCCATCTCCTTCACGAGGTCAGCAACTAAGTTGTAGAAGAAGGGTTGTGCCTGGCCGAGTTTATGGCCATGCCGCAAGGCCCGCCGAATGATCCGACGCAGCACATAGCCACGGCCTTCGTTGCCGGGAATGACACCGTCGACGATTAAAAACGAGCATGCACGAATGTGGTCGGCAATCACGCGCAAGGAGGGATTCGCAAGATCCTTGCAGCCCGTCTCGCGGGCCACTGCCTTGATCAGGCTCTGAAAGAGATCAATTTCATAGTTGCTGTGAACATGCTGAAGCACCGCCGCGATCCGCTCCAATCCCATGCCGGTATCCACGCAGGGTTTTGGCAGTGGTGTGAGCGTACCCGACTCGTCACGCTCGAATTGCATGAACACAAGATTCCAGATCTCAATGTAACGGTCACCGTCAGCCTCGGGGCTTCCAGGAGGGCCACCCCAGACATCGGGACCATGGTCATAGAAGATTTCGCTGCAGGGGCCGCAGGGGCCCGTATCGGCCATCTGCCAGAAGTTATCACTGGCATAGCGTGCACCCTTGTTATCACCAATGCGCACGATGCGTTCCTTTGGCACCTTGATCTCATTGGCCCAGATATCAAAGGCCTCGTCATCGTCTTGGTAGACCGTCACCCACAAGCGGTCAGCGGGCAGTTTGTAGACCTGGGTCAGGAGCTCCCAGGCATGCTGTATTGCTTCTCGTTTGAAATAATCACCAAAGGAAAAATTTCCCAGCATTTCGAAAAATGTGTGGTGCCGTGCGGTATACCCGACATTTTCAAGATCGTTGTGCTTGCCGCCCGCCCTTACGCTGCGCTGCGACGAGGTTGCGCGCTTGTACGGCCGTTGCTCTCGACCCAGAAATACATCTTTGAACTGGACCATGCCGCTGTTGGTGAACAATAAGGTGGGATCGTTCGCCGGCACCAGGGGGCTTGATGGCACAATGGTGTGCTGTTTGGATTCGAAAAAACGAAGGAATTTTTCGCGAATTTCAGAGACATTCATGGTCGGTACAGGTCACGCTCGGTTGAGGGGAAGTCAATAGAAACCTAGGAATCCCCTTAGTTTACCGGGGATACCGGCTGTGAAAGAATCCAGAGGTTTTACGCAGTCCCAGAGGAGGGGTTTTTATGCGGATCTACAACCGCCGGGATTTCAATGCCGGGCTCTTATTTATGGCAATTGGGGCGTACTTTGCCATCTATGCCCAGGAATACTCTCTTGGCACGGCCAACCGCATGGGCCCGGGTTATTTCCCCACCCTGCTCGCTGTGATCATGCTGGCGCTTGGCTTGATCGTATTTGTCATGGCCTTTTTAAAGGTCGAAGAGCAAGAGCCCCCAGAGGCCACCGACTGGCGCGGCATATTGCTCGTTCTTGGTGCGGTGCTGTCATTCGCAATGCTCTTGCCTATCGCGGGATTTCTCATCTCCGTATTAGTGCTGGTCGGCCTCGCCGGCGCCGCGAGCAAAGAATCCAAGCCGAAGGAAACGGCAATCCTCGCCGTCGCGCTGGTGATCTTTGCAATCGCCGTGTTTGGATACGGACTTGAACTCCAGTTCCCAATTATTCCTCCGATATTGGCGAACTAAACGCAGCCAGCCCGAAAGGTGTTCTGAATCATGGATCTATTAGCAAATCTCGCGCTGGGCGCAGCCACCGCCTTTACGCTGGACAATCTCTTTTATTGTTTTATCGGTGTCTTGTTAGGCACGCTGATTGGGGTGCTGCCGGGCATCGGGCCCCTGGCCACGATCGCCATGCTGCTGCCGATCACCTACAAAATGACCGACCCCTCCACGGCACTGATCATGCTGGCCGGCATCTACTACGGGTCGCAGTACGGGGGCTCCACCACCGCGATTCTGGTGAACCTTCCGGGTGAATCGTCATCTGTCGTCACGACATTGGACGGGTACCAGATGGCGCGCCGTGGCCGGGCTGGCGTGGCACTCGCCACCGCAGCGTTGGCGTCGTTTTTTGCAGGCACGGTCGCAACGTTTCTGATTGCCGCCTTTGCACCGCCACTTGCGGAAGTCGCCTTCAAGTTTGGTCCTGCCGAATACTTTTCGCTCATGGTGCTGGGCCTGATTGCCGCCGTGGTACTGGCCCACGGCTCGATCATCAAAGCACTGGGCATGGTGGTGATCGGCTTGCTGCTGGGCATGATCGGAACCGATGTGAACTCCGGCTCGGCTCGGTTTACCTTGGGCATCCCGGAGCTCTCCGATGGCATTGAATTTGCCGTGATTGCCATGGGCATGTTTGGCTTTGCCGAGATTATTTTTAATCTAAAACAGGCTGAGGCCCGCGACCTTCTGAAAGAAAAGGTCACCAACTACATGCCCAACAAGGAAGACTGGAAGCGCGGCAGCCCTGCTGCGGTCCGAGGCACCGTGTTGGGGTCGTTCCTGGGCATCCTGCCCGGAGGCGGCGCTATTTTGTCGTCGTTTTCCTCGTACGCCATTGAGAAAAAGCTCTCGAAAAAACCGCAGGAATTTGGCAAGGGAGCCATCGAAGGCGTGGCCGGCCCAGAAGCAGCCAACAACGCCGGTGCACAGACATCGTTTATCCCAATGCTCACGCTGGGCATTCCCACCACACCTGTCATGGCGCTGATGATCGCGGCCATGATGATTCACAACATTCAGCCTGGCCCCCAGGTGATGACCAGCAACCCCACACTCTTCTGGGGCCTGATTGTCTCAATGTGGGTGGGCAATCTTATGCTGGTGATTCTGAACCTGCCACTGATTGGCCTGTGGATCAAACTGCTGCAGGTTCCGTATCGCTTTCTCTATCCCGCGATTTTGCTGTTCTGCTGCATCGGTGCCTACAGCCTGAACAACAATCCTTGGGATGTGCTGATGACCATTCCGTTTGCCATCCTGGGCTACTACTTTAAGAAGTGGCATTGCGAACCCGCGCCACTGCTGATGGGCTTCATTCTTGGCGAACTCATGGAAGAGTACCTGCGGCGAGCGCTCACGATTTCGCGTGGCGATTGGATGGTGTTTATCGACCGTCCCCTGTCAGCGACCCTGCTGGGCATCGCAGTACTTCTGCTGATCATTGTGGCCTTGCCGTTCATTCGTAAGAAGCGTGACGAGGCCTTCCAGGGCGAAGATTGATGTCGGTAGCACGTGTTGCATTTCTCGGGCTTGGCGTGATGGGCGGCCCCATGGCGGGCCACCTCGCCAAAGCAGGCCACCATGTCACGGTCTACAACCGTACCCGCTCCAAGGCCGAGCAATGGTGTAAAGAACACGCCACCGGCCAAGTGACTGTGGCTGACACGCCGAAACAGGCTGCCCAGAACGCGGAACTGGTGTTCTCGTGCGTCGGCAATGATCACGACCTTCGTGACATCACCATCGGCGAACACGGCGCCTTCCAGGCGATGCAGCCCGGCACGGTCTTCGTGGATCACACCACGGCATCTGCACAGATTGCCCGTGAATTAGGGCAGGCTGCCCGCGAGCGCGGTTTTGAATTTCTGGATGCGCCGGTCTCGGGTGGCCAGGTGGGCGCTATCAATGGCGCCCTCACCGTCATGGTCGGAGGGGATGCCGCCGCGTTTGAGAAGGCCAAACCGTTTGCGCTAGCGTTCTCGAAAGCGTTCACCCATGTAGGGGACCACGGCTATGGGCAACTCGCCAAAATGGTCAACCAGATCTGCGTGGCCAGTGTCATCCAGGGCCTGGCCGAGGGCGTGAATTTTGGCCAGAAGGCAGGGCTCGACATGAGGCTCGTGCTGGAGATTATCAGCAAGGGGGCGGCACAGTCGTGGCAGATGGAGCACCGTGGCCCCGCCATGATCGACAATGTGTTTGACTTTGGATTTGCGGTCGATTGGATGCGCAAAGACCTGGGGCTATGCCTCGAGGAATCCAAGCGTAACGGGGCGGCGTTGCCAGTGACCGCCCTGATCGACCAGTTTTACAGCGATATTCAACGCGCCGGGGGCCAACGATGGGATACTTCGAGTCTGATTAAACGACTCCAGTAATTCCATGGCGGTTTTTACCCCCGTTTCTGAAGACCGACTCAACGCGCTGCTTACCCGATTCGATCTTGGCGAACTCGTCGCCTTCGAAGGGATCGCATCGGGTATTGAAAACACCAACTACTTTGTCGACACCACAACGGGCCGGTTTGTACTCACACTTTTTGAAAAGCTCTCGGCCCAGGAGCTTCCGTTTTATCTGGAGCTCATGCGGCACCTGGCCGACCGCAGTGTGGCCTGCCCACGGCCGATGGCCGACCGCCACGGCCAGCTACTGCAAACCTGCGAAAACAAGCCCGCCTCGCTCGCCACGCGTCTGAAGGGCAGCTGGCAGCCCGACCCCAGCCCCCGGCATTGCGAACTGCTTGGGGCCGCCATCGCCAGCGCACATCTGGCCGTGGTCGATTACACCGGCACGCAACCCAATATGCGCGGCCTGCCGTGGTGGACGCAGACCATTCCGCTGCTTCTGCCCTATGTCACGCCCGAACAGTCCAACGTACTTCAAGATGAGCTTGCCCATCAGCAGCGCTTTGCGCAGACTGCACTGGCGCAAGGCCTCCCACGCGGCGCCGTTCATGCCGATATTTTTCGGGATAACGTGTTGTTCGAAGAAACACCGAATGGTCCAGTGCTGGGCGGGTTCATCGACTTCTATTTTGCCGGGGTCGATACCTTTGTGTTCGATCTCGCGGTCGCCGTGAATGACTGGTGCATTCGCTTTGATGCGCACGACACCGGAGAACTCGTGAACGAAAAATACGATGCCATGATGAAGGGCTACGCCTCGGTTCGGCCGCTCTCAGCCCAGGAACATACCGCGTGGCCCATCGCCCTACGGGCCGCCGCACTACGCTTCTGGGTCTCTCGGCTCTACGACTGGCATCTGCCACGTAAGGCCGCCATGCTCACCCCCAAAGACCCAAGCCATTTCGAACGCCTGCTTATGGCGCGGCGTGCAAGCGCATGAAGCTTTTGTCGCAGCCCCGCCTGTTGGAATCGCGTGTCGGCCATCGCTGGCTCAGCGCAGGGTTTCGCCTCTTTCATCGGCAGCCCCTGGCCTGGACCATGATTTTGTTCATGTACTGGGCGGCTATGCTGATGATGGCATTTATTCCGTTTGCCGGCAGCATTCTTCCCCTGATTCTTGCGCCCGGCTTATCGCTCGGATTCATTGAGATTGCACGTGCGATTGATGAACGCCGAAGCCCCTCACCTCCGCTCCTGATCAGTGCATTCCGCTCGCCACAGGCAAAGGCCGTGCTGATGTTAGGCGGCTGGTACCTGGCCGAGATCCTTGTGATTCTGCTGATCAGCATGGTCATCGATGGCGGAGCCATGTTCGCCTGGATCACCACCGGTGCCGTGCCCACTAAAGAACAACTCGACAGTGTGCAGATGGCCGGATTTGTATCGGCTGCACTCTATATCCCCGTCATGATGGCCTTCTGGTTTGCACCACAGCTGGTGGTCTGGTCAGGATTTAGTCCGATGAAGGCGCTGTTTTTTAGCTTTTTTGCGGTCTGGCGTAACAAAGGTGCATTCCTGCGTTATGCCATCACCTGGATTGCACTGACGCTATTTCTTGGCGCAGTCATGGCCTTGATCAACGAGAGCCTTCAACTCGGCCCCAACACCATGACCGCTTTTCTGTTCCCCATCACGTTGATTCTGATGTCGGTCGCCCACGGATCGTTTTACGAGAGCACCAAGGCCGTATTTGGCGATCCCGAGATGGATACGGCAACACCCGAAAACCTTAGCGAGGACGAATACGACGGCCCTCGTTAGACCAGTCGTCGTTTCAATCTGTTTCTTAGGTCGTTGTCTCAGGCTGCGCGCTACACCGGCTCTATCTTGGCAATCGCCAAGGCGAGCCACTTCACGCCGTCGCGTTTGAAATGAATCTGCGCCCGGGCATCTTCACCCGAGCCCTCGAGACCCACAATCACACCCTGACCGAATCGCGCGTGCGATACCGTCTGGCCGATCCGAAATCCACTGTCGTGGGCCCCGAGCGCAGTGGCGCGCCCCGCGCCACCTGGGCCACTCGGTGACGAGGCTTCGCGCGATCGCGAGCCCCAGGCAGTGCCCCCACGGGCACCACCATAGGGTGTGCCACCGGTTCGGCCGTACGAACTGCCGCCTTCGTAGTTCATGAATCCGCCGCCCATGGCGCCACGGGCATCCAGACGCGGTGTTAACCAACGCACATGGTTCTCGGGGAGTTCATCAAGAAAGCGGCTGCGCATGTTGTAGCGGGTCTGGCCGTGCAGCATACGGGTCTGGGCGAGCGACAGATACAGCTTTTGTCGGGCACGGGTGATCGCGACGTACATGAGGCGCCGTTCTTCCTCCAGGCCATTGGGTTCGGTCACGGAGTTTTCGTGGGGAAAGAGGCCCTCTTCCAGACCCGTGATAAACACCACATGAAACTCCAGGCCCTTGGCCGAGTGCACGGTCATCAGCTGTACCGCCTCTTGACCCTCTTGGGCCTGGTTATCACCAGCTTCAAGCGATGCGTGGGATAAGAACGCCACCAAGGGGGGCATGGTGATCTCGCCGTCATCCGAGACCCGCTCGCCCTCTTCCGAAATAAAAGCTGCGGCAGCATTGATCAGTTCTTCAAGGTTCTCGACACGATCACGGCCGTCACGTTCCGACTGGTAGTGGGCCATCAGCCCAGACTTCTCATTGACCAGCGCCACCAACTCGTTGAGCTTTGCGCCCTGGCCATCAAACCGCATGGATTCGATCAGCCGGACAAACCCGGCCAACAGTGTGCCCGCCTTGCCCTCGAGATGGGGCACCGCGGAATAAAGGCTGCACCGCAAGGCCATGGCCTTGTCTTGCAACTGCTCAATGCTTCGAGCACCAATCCCACGGGCCGGAAAATTCACCACGCGCAAAAACGAGGTGTCGTCGTGGGGGTTCTCCATCAACCGCAGATAGGCCAGCGCATGCTTGATCTCGGCCCGCTCAAAAAATCGCAGGCCGCCGAACACACGGTAAGGAATGCCGGCATTAAACAGGCTGTGCTCAATCACCCGTGACTGGGCATTGCTGCGGTAAAGAATCGCAATCTCGCTGCGGGCGTAGCCCTCATTGATCAACGACCGAATCTCGTCGATTAGCCACTGGGCCTCGAGGCCATCACTGGCGGCCTCCATGATGCGCAGTTGCTCGCCCTCACCGGCATCCGTCCAGAGATTTTTACCGAGTCGTTGGGCATTGTGCCGAATCATGGCATTGGCCGACTCCAGGATATGGCCGCTGGAGCGGTAATTCTGTTCGAGCTTGATCAAGTGCGGCACACGGAATTCCCGCTCGAAATGCTGCATGTTGGCCACATCCGCACCACGAAACGCATAGATCGACTGATCATCGTCGCCCACGGCAAAGACCGCCGTCGAGCCTCCCGAGAGCTGCTTGATCCATGCATACTGCAAGGGGTTGGTGTCTTGAAACTCGTCGATCAGAATGTGCCGAAAGCGCATCTGATAGTGGCTGCGCAAAGCTTCATTGCGCTTAAGAAGTTCGACCGAGCGCAGCAACAGCTCACCGAAATCCACTACCCCCTCGCGCTGGCATTGCTCGTCGTAGGCCTGATAGAACTCAATAAATTTCTTGTTGTAACCATCGCTATCGTCGATATCCGCCGCCCGAAGGCCTTGTTCTTTAGCGCTGTTGATAAACGACTGGAGTTGCCGCGGCGGAAATTTTTCATCATCCCAGTTCAACGCCTTGAGCAGGCGCTTGACTGCCGACAGCTGGTCTTGGCTGTCCAGAATCTGAAAGGTGGCCGGCAGACCTGCGTCGCGGTGATGGGCCCGCAGCAATCGATTGCACAGGCCGTGAAAAGTGCCAATCCACATGCCACGCACGTTCACCGGCAACATAGCCCCGATCCGGCTCAGCATCTCTTTGGCGGCCTTGTTGGTAAAGGTCACGGCCAACAGACCTTGGGGGCTGACCTGGCCCGTTGAAATCAGCCAGGCAATGCGGGTGGTAAGGACTCGGGTTTTGCCGCTTCCGGCACCCGCAAGAATCAGCGCCGACTCCGCCGGAAGGGTCACCGCAGCCCGTTGCTCGGGGTTTAAATTGCTCAAAAGATCTGCCATGGGGCCATTGTACGGTTCATCGTTTCGGGGGATCGGCTTGATAAAATCCGAAGATTCCAAATCCCATACACACATCCCCTCTCATGTCATCCGCTGTAGGTCAAACGGGCGAATCCGCCTACTCCCCAAAACGCATCGAATCCCAGGCCCAACAGGACTGGGCAGCCCGCGATGCCTATCGGGCCATCGAACACGATGCACGCTTCCCGAAAGGCAAGTACTACGCCTGTTCGATGCTGCCTTATCCGTCTGGGAAGCTGCACATGGGCCATGTGCGCAACTACACCATCAACGACGTGATGGCCCGCGCCCTGCGCATGCAGGGCTACAACGTGCTGATGCCTATGGGCTGGGACGCCTTCGGACTGCCGGCGGAAAACGCCGCGATGGCCAACAACGTAGCGCCTGCACGATGGACCTACGACAACATCGCCTACATGAAAAAACAGATGCAGTCGATGGGACTGGCCATCGACTGGTCACGCGAAGTCGCCACCTGCGCACCCGATTACTACAAGTGGAACCAGTGGCTCTTTCTCAAAATGCGCGAGAAAGGCATTGCCTATCTGAAAACCGGAACAGTGAACTGGGATCCGATCGACCAGACCGTGCTGGCCAACGAACAGGTGGTCGATGGCCGCGGCTGGCGAAGTGGCGCTGTGGTCGAAAAACGCGAGATCCCGATGTATTACCTTGGCATCACGCAATACGCCGAGGAACTGCTGGGCGACCTGTCACCGCTGGGCTGGCCCGAGCGGGTCAAAACCATGCAGGAAAACTGGATTGGAAAATCCACCGGTGTGCGCTTTGCGTTTCCTCACGACATCAAAGATGCCCAAGGCAGCCTGATTCACGACGGCAAGCTCTTCGTATTCACCACACGCGCCGATACCATCATGGGTGTGAGCTTTGTGGCGGTGGCGCCCGAGCATCCCATGGCGACAGCTGCGGCCGCAGGAAACCCCTCGCTGTCTGCCTTCATCGAACACTGCAAAGCCGGGGGTGTGGCCGAGGCCGACATGGCCACCCGCGAAAAAGAAGGCATGCCCACCGGATTGTTTGTGACGCATCCGCTCACCCAGCAGCAGGTGCCGGTATGGGTCGGTAACTACGTGCTGATGACGTATGGCGATGGCGCGGTGATGGGTGTTCCCGCACATGACGAACGTGACTTTGCATTTGCCAAGAAATACCAACTACCGATTCGACAGGTCATCGCGAAAGCAGAAACTAAGGGATCCAGCTCAGGATTGTTTTCAGATGCAGCCTGGCAGGAGTGGTATGCCGACAAGGACAATGTCGTGTGCGTGCATTCGGGCGCCTACGATGGCCTTAACCACAGCCAAGCCGTCGATGCCGTCGCCCGCGACCTGGCCGCGATGGGTCTAGGTGAAAAGCGTGTGCAGTTCCGCCTTCGGGATTGGGGTATCTCGCGCCAACGCTACTGGGGCACTCCCATTCCGATCATTCACTGCGATGACTGCGGTGAAGTGCCCGTGCCCGAAAACGACCTGCCGGTGGTCTTGCCCGAGGATCTGGTGCCCGATGGCAGCGGCAACCCGCTTAACAAAGATGAGCGATTCCTGAAGGTGTCCTGCCCCACCTGCGGCAAGCCCGCCCGCAGGGAGACCGACACCATGGACACCTTTATCGACTCGAGCTGGTACTACATGCGCTACTGCTCGCCCGATGCCGCCGCCTCGATGGTGGATGCACGCAACGACTACTGGATGCCCATGGACCAGTACATCGGCGGTATTGAGCATGCGGTGCTCCACCTGCTGTATGCCCGTTTCTGGACCAAGGTCATGCGCGATATCGGGCTCGTTGCATTTAACGAACCCTTTTCGAATCTGCTCACCCAAGGCATGGTGCTCAACGAAACCTACTACCGCGACGATGCCTCAGGCCGAAAAACCTGGTTTAACCCTGCCGATGTCGATGTCCAGTTCGACGATAAGGGCCGCCCAACAAGCGCTATTTTGAAAACCGACGGCCAGCCGGTCATGATGGGCGGTACGGAAAAAATGGCGAAGTCGAAAAACAACGGTATCGATCCGCAGGCCCTGATTGACCGTTACGGTGCCGACACGGCCCGTCTATTCACCATGTTCGCCTCACCCCCGGAGCAAACGCTGGAGTGGTCCGATGCGGGCGTGGAGGGTGCATTGCGTTTCTTG
>JACCDX011435467.1_pt1 | contig 30517 bp, 60 predicted proteins | sample 7449681 | NCBI WGS metagenome assembly JACCDX01 (sample SAMN15323450, study PRJNA562643) | freshwater metagenome | isolation source: river surface water | place: USA:Blue River Watershed | collected 2017-08-18
AATGCTGGTGTAAGTTTTGCCATCTTAGAGTTTTTGCATAGGGATCAGTTGATAAACTTGTGATACAATCAAAAGTATAACCAGCATCAACAAGGCGTGCTACACCGGATCTACTGTCACGAAAAACTGGCAAACAGCAAATCCAAGCACTTTCGTTAAACTCACGAACTACATCGTGCTTTTCATCTTTGGGAATACCGTATGCTTCGGCAAGGTTGTAGATGCCGTGCTTGATTTTGCTGTATCCTTTTTTGAGCATCCACTCGTGGAACGGCCCCTCCCAATCAAGAAGGACACCATCGCAATCTGTTAGAATTTTTTTCATATTATTCCTTTGTATGTAAACAATAGTAACATACGTTAACGTACATGTCAAATTATACGTTATTTGCAGTGTCGCCAGATGCGCCAATTATAGTGGCTGAATAGATACCCAATTTTCCAACTGAGTCATTTAACCTAGCTGTAGGTCTTCCATCTGCTTGAGTATCACCACTGAATGTTTGGATTAGGTCAGTGTGTCCACAGTCAGTTAATACTTCGTCGTCTTCACGTGCAACACCCAATCCATTAACTATCATTGTTGTGCTAGCTGTAACTATAGTACCACCAACAGGTATTGGTACTGGATGTGAGGGATGCGAGCACACGCCAGTAGTTCTGTCATTTAGTCTCGCAATCCCACGCATTAGAGCTTAATTCCTGTTGTACTTGTAATGTATTGATTTGCCATATCTTTTTGTGTTTTTGCAATAAACACTACAGCACTCTTGTTAATTTCTAGTTTGGTGTCAGGATCAACAGTAAAGGCATAAGGACCTAATCCCAAGCCGTTTGGTGTTGCCATAATTGCAAGAGGTTTACTTATAACATAACCGTTGGGTTTTGTTTCGACCAATCTTGCAATAATTTCGTCACCATTAAATGTTTTAATAGTAACAGTATCGCCGTCTTTTAACGGCATTTCAATAATCATTAATCGTTTCTCCACATATCATGATCTTCGAAGTACTTCTCCAGTGCATCAGATCCACCAATATACTTCCCATGTAAAAATATTTGTGGAACTGTTCTAGCATCAGGAACAGCTTCTAATAGTTGTTCTTTAGTCCAGTTTCCTGAACTTATATTACGCTCTTCATATCTAATACCCTTGCCGTCCAGCATACGCTTTGCTTTGACGCAATAAGGGCAATTATCTTTACTCCATACAATAGTTTCACTCATAGTGATAATCCTTTAAATGTGTCTGTACCGACATCTTGTTTGATAGCACCAACTGTATAGCTGCTGATTTCAGTTTCCTGAGGAGCAACTTGTACTTCAGCACCACTAATCCATTTTTGTGTCCAGGGAAGCGGATTGCTTTTTACTGAATAAGGGCTAGGAAGATTTACGTTTTGCATTCTGCGAGTAGCTATCCATTCAATGTAGTCACTCAACAGTTGGACATTAAGACCAATCATGCTACCATCCTGGAAAAGGTATTCTGCCCAGGCTTTTTCCTGATTAACTGCATCAACAAACATCTTAATGCAAGCTTCTTCAGTTTCCTCAGCTATCTTGACATAGTCTGGGTCGTCTTTCTTCAAGAGTTTGAGTAACATTTGAGTACTTGCAAGATGGAGATTTTCATCACGAGCAATTAGTTTGATGATCTTTGCATTGCCCTCCATCTTCTTTAGTTCAGCAAAGGCCCAACTACAGGCGAAGCTAACGTAGAATCTGACACCTTCAAGAATGTTGACACTCATGAGTGCAAGCCAGAGCTTCTTCTTGAGATCGTAAAGGTTAACTGTGATGGTTTTTCCATTAACTGTATGAGTTCCCTCACCTAGCAAGTTGTACCAGCTTGCCAGTTCAATCAGTTCGTCATAGTTTTTGCTGATATCTTCAGCACAATCTATAATTTCTGATATATCCATGATCTCATCAAAAACTTTACTGGGATTGCTGTAAACGTTTTTGATAATGTGTGTATAACTGCGGCTATGAATGGTTTCACTAAATGTCCAGGTAGTGATCCAGTTTTCCAATTCTGGCAAACTAACAATTGGGCTAAACGCTTCGACTGGCGCACGGCCCTGAACGCTGTCAAGCAGAATCTGACGCTTTAGGTTACTAGTAAAAATATGCTGCTCATGCGGTGGTAGACTTCTAAAGTCGGTTGTATCTTTATAGATGTCAACTTCTTCTGGTCTCCAGAAGAATCCCAGCTGTTTGTCAGTAAGCTGATCAAACTGTTTGTATTTTAGCGTGTCATAACGCTGGATGGTTGGACCCCCACTGGGGTCCAAAAATGCTAAAACTTTGGTATGATCTACCTTGTTGTCAGTATCGAAAACACTACTCATATAAAATTCCTTCTTACATATAAATTATTGCTTAACATTTCAGAAATGTCAAATTATATTGTGCAGCTTTCACATACACTTTCGTCTACAGCTATGGATTCAACGACTGGTTCTGGTTGTTTTTCAATCATTTTGTTAACATCCAGTTCACCAGCACCGTCATAAGTGTTGAAATAATATAGTTGCTTACCACCATACATATAGAACATAACAAGGTGTTGTAACATTACGCTCATGGGGATCTTTTCATCCTCAAAGAACTGTGGATTGTAGCTGGTGTTAACACTTATACCCTGGTCAATATACTTTTGTAATACAGCCATGATCTTGATATAACCTTCTGGGCTCTTTTGATCCCATAGCAGATCGTACTTGTTCTTTAGTCTCTTGTATTCAGGAACAACTTGCTTGAGTACACCATGCTTGCTTTGTTTGACACTGATGTATGCACGTGGTGGTTCTATACCGTTAGTTGCATTTGCAATCTGAGCACTGGTTTCACTTGGCATAAGTGCCATAAGTGTGCTGTTGCGAATACCAGTTTCCTTTAGTTGGGCACGAAGGCCAGCCCAATCCATACGCTCAACATGCGGAACCAATTCATCAAGCTTCTTTTTGTAAGTTTGATTAGGTGTGATACCGTGTCCGTATTTTGTTTCTAGGTTGCCACTTGGTGCACCTTGTTCTGCTGCAAGATCTGCACTGGCTTTAATCAAGTAGTAACTCCAGGCCTCTGCCCATTCGTCAACAACTGCAAGACCATCGTTGTCAATATCCTGATAGCTAAGGCCCTGTTTAGCCATCCAGTATGCAAAGTTGATGATGCCAATACCCAGAGGACGACGCTTCTCAGTAGATAGGCGTGCTGCTATAACTGGATAGTCCTGATAGCTCAGTAGTGCATCAAGACCACGAACTGCCAGTTTGCAAACACGTTCAAAGTCAGCTGGTGTCTTGATGTTACCCCAGTTGATTGCACTGAGCGTACATAGACTGATTTCACCTTCTGGATCGTTCAAATCGTTAAGGGGTTTAGTTGGCAAGTCAATTTCAGCACAGAGATTACTTTGACGAATTGGTGCTACTTCGGGTAGGAAACTGCCATGATCATTTGCGTTATCTACATTCTGTAGATAGATGCGACCGGTTGACTTGCGTTCTTCCATAAATGAACTGAAAAGATCCAATGCCTTCACGGTCTTTTTTCTTAACTTTGTATTTCTTTCAGCAGTTTCATAAAGTGTTTTGAATTTTTCTTGATCAGCAAAAAACGCATCATACAGTCCAGGAACATCACTTGGGCTGAAAAGAGTAATTTCACCACCAGTTATTAATCTTTCATAGAACAGTTTGTTTATTTGCAAACCGTAATCCATATGACGAACACGAGTTTCTTCAGTACCCTTGTTGTTTTTTAGGACTAGTAGATCTTCAACTTCCAGATGCCAAATAGGGTAGTAAATGGTGGCGGCACCGCCACGTACACCGCCCTGGCTGCAACTCTTTACTGCTGACTGAAATAGCTTATAGAAAGGAATAACACCAGTATGATAAGTATCGCCATTACGTACTGGTGATCCGATAGCTCTAATATTACCTGCACCAATACCTATACCAGCCTTTTGGCTAACATATTTTACGATTGAGCTGGCTGTTGCGTTTATGCTATCAAGACTGTCACCGCTTTCAATTAGTACACAGCTACTAAACTGTCTTTGTGGAGTTCTAACACCTGCCATAACTGGCGTAGGTAGACTAATATCATGTGTTGAAATTGCATCATAATAATCTTTAACCCATTGCAGTCTTGTTTCTTTTGGATAGTTGTGGAAAAGTGTTGCTGCAATCAGGATATAACACATTTGTGGTGTTTCAAATATCCGGTTGGTTACACGATTTTGAACCAAGTATTTGCCACGCAACTGTTCCATAGCAACGTAGGTTAGATTTTCATCACGCTCATGTTTGACAAAACTGTTTATTTTAGTCCATTCGTCGTCAGTGTAGTAGTTGATTAACTCTGGATCATAAAACCCATTAGCTATATTTCGTTCAACTAATTCTTTAACAGTGCAAGGAGTATAGCCACCATATACTTCTTTTCTTAAAGCATAATTGATTAATCTGCCACCAACATATTGATAATTTGGAGTTTCTTCACTAATAAGATCTGCTGCTGCTTTGATTAGTGTCTCTTGTATTTCACTACTTTTGATACCATTATAAAACTGTATCTGACTTTTAATTTCTACTTCACTCGGACTTACTCCGGTTATGCCTTCGCAGGCGTGAAAAACTACTTTGTGTAATTTATCAATATTCAATGGTTCTTTGGAACCATTTCTCTTGGTGACTTGAATCATAATTTAAACCCTTTTTTACAAAATACAATGATAAGATTATTTACTGGAGACTTGGCATTTCGTATGCTATTTCGACATGCAAAGTTTCAGGCAATTCGGACTTATAGATCCAACGTTCTGGATCATAACCTACAACTTTGTCGTCAATTAAAAGCAAATACTTCACCTCTGAGTCAGCAGTATTGGTACTGATATGTATCACAAATGAGGCACCCAAAAAACTGTCAGTTAATTGTAACGTATAACAAATTGCAAGAATTCTTGAGAATTCACAATATCTGTTATCTTGTAAAAGTTCCCAGGGATTTAACCAACTAGATGAATCCCAGGGATCCACCTGAATGGTAATCATGGGTGCTTTTGAATAGAAATTAATAACGTCCTGAATGGGATCTGTAGAGGTTTCAAGGGTTGACCTAAAGTCAACCCAGGCCCTTAAGCGGTCTTCATATTTTTTATTAAACATTATTATACATTTATGACTTTAGTCTAATTGTATAAGAAAAGTTGTCATTTGTCAAGGGCGGAATTTCAGTTACTTTTAAAACTACAGTTTGATATTGTGAATATCCACTGGTATTTGGTTGTGGTGCATAGTCTCTAAATTCTGCATCAAAAACAAAACTATTAGCAAATACACTTGAACCTGAATAATCATAGGCATCATTCACTATGATATTTTGATCTTCAGTTACAAAAAGTTCTATAGTCCCGGTTCTATAAAAATCACCATCTGATATGTAACGACCAGTCAGCGTGTAATCAACATATATCTTTCCATTAACAACGGCTGGCAGTTTTAGCACATCTGCAAATGTGTTAAAACCAGAAACATTTTCACTTATTTTTATGTTATTTGAATAATTGTTTTCAAACTTAACTGAACCCTGTACGTCTGGAATATAGTCTGAACTCAGATTTTCTGTTGCATTATAATTTAAATGTGATCTTTCAAAGAAATCATTCACACTTACGTTTGTATTTGTTTCAAAACTTATAGAAGGAAATACTCCGAGGTAGTATTCACCTTGATCGTTACCAACATTATAAAATCTATTGTGGTCGCTTGTATTGTACTGCCCGGTTGAGACTCTGATACCATATCTTGATATTCTGTCAAATACACAATTTGATATTTTGTTAAATCTTGGACCATAAACTGGAACAAAACCTTCAAGTTCAGGAATGTTAGGAGTGCCCTGTCCGAACACAACACCGCTCAAGCAATTTTTCATAGAGCAACTGTCAAAAAGGTTATCTCTTATGTCGTAATCGCTATATACTGCATATGTGAAGTTGGAAATGTCCAGGTTACTAAAGATATTTCTAGCAGTTATATCCAAGTAGTCTGAAGACAACTTGATAGCAATTTGCTCTGGTACTTCTGTATTAAGTATTATTGACCAACTACCATTTATTTGTATATTTCCAAAATAACTATCAAAGCAGTTTCTTAAAAACAGTGCAGGAACTTCACCAAAAGACTCTATAGTCATATCAGTAACTGATATGTTCTTTGGCAATGGATCAGTGTCAACTGCTGGTGGAACTAAATTTGTGTTTATTGATATAGAATAATCATAGGATCCCGGAACACTGTTTGCAGTAACAGTATCAAATACAGTAGTATCTTCAGAACTTATGATAGTATTACCCTTACCAGAACCCATTAAGACTGCAAAGGGAGGTAAGTGTAATGTGTTTGAAACTTTATACTTTCCTGCTGGGAAAAACAGTATCTTTCTTTTGTTTATATCTGCAGAGTCACCCGATCCGTTTAAAAATAACTGGTTTATAGCATTCTGTATAGCATCAGTATCATCAGTTACACCGTCGCCAAGAGCACCAAAAGCCTTTACTGAAACATGATCATCGAGTCTTTCTTGTAATGATCTATAAAACTTTGTCCCAGGAGTTGATCCAGTTTGTGTATCATTGGGTCTATAGGCATATAGTCTGGCAAAGTCCAACACATTACTGAAATCCTTTTCAGTAAGTATCCTGGTGTTACCAACTGCTGGTGCACCTTCAGCAACACTACCATTACCAATGTACAGTTGTTGAGCATCTATAGCCCAGCCAAATTCACCACTTGCCAATTGTGGCATTGGTCCACCATTCAAACTACCACGACGGTGTTGAATTCTTGATATTGATACGATTGCCACTATATTTCTCCCAAATCTTGTTAATAATATTTATCAAGATTTGAAGTGTTTTAACCGTGATGGTTTTCGTAATAACTATAAACTCTGTCCCACCATCGTTTTGTCCAATCGTCAAACTCGTCTGGCCAAAGGTCAAACTGCTGATATTCGCCATCCTTACTACACATAAAGACATGTCCTTCTTTGATGTCAGTACCATGTACTTCATTATGTGCTATAGCATAGGCAGTCAATTGAAGATAATAGTCTTCAATCCATTCTTTCTTTTTGGGTTTATTTGTCTGCTTGAAGTCACAAATTGCTGGATTGCCCTTATACAATCCTACTAGGTCAGTCGTGCCAGCATATATTTTGGGAACATAAAGAGGAACTTCACTTCCCCAGATTTCAGTTAGATGATCTAAACCATTTGTTTTTACTAGAGTTGCCATATGGTGTGCTTGTGCAGCATATGGGTTTGTTCCGGGACTAGGCCATGTACCAGTGTCTATATAGATTTCCAGATACTTGTGCATACGAGTACCACGGCCAGCAGCTTCGGTTGTTATTTGAGTTGCGGCCTGCTCGCCCACACGCTTACGCCATTCGTATATGTGAGTCTTGTCTTTTGTTGCATCAAGTATTGTTGTAACACTGGGGACCGGATCACCACCTCCCCAGTCATAACGTCTTTTACCATCTACTTCAACACGTTTTAATGGTCTGTAACTAAATTTGTTGGTTATTAATGTCATATGTTATTATAATATTGTGGCAGTGTTTTGTCAACCGCCACAATATTATTTCTTTAAATCAACGGCTTTTTTAGCCAAATTACTTATATTGTCTTTTCTTTGATCCGTTGATTTTTCTAAATTATCAATAGATCCTCTGCTGAATTCTATATGACTTTGATCAAAGTTTTTTACGATCTGTTGTAGTTTAGGATCAGTATCGTATGCAACTTTAAAAGTATCATAATCGAATTCAGGAAACTTTGCATTATGCATGTACTTGTTTAATAAGGCAAAAGGAACTCTGGTTTTGCCAGAGTTCTTTATTAAACTTAATACTTGATATATTTGAGTAACAGAGTCAGACTCTGTTACTTTTTTTTTGAAAGTATAGATGCAAGTTTAGTTGGGTTAACTGACTCTGCTGCTTTTACTTTTTTAAGTGCTCTTTCAAGTACTGACTTTTTCTTAACTTCAACTGACTCTCTTCTTGGTCTTGGACCAGCATCAGCTGGCTCAGCATCTAGATCGGTTTCATCAGAATCAAGTTCTGCATCCAAGTCAGCTAGGTCGTCATCAGCACCCATTTCATCGCCACCCATTGGCGGTTCTTCAGCACCTAGTTCATCACCGCCCATTGGGGGTTCTTCACCGCCAAGCGTTTCATCACCAGTAGTGTCACCAGTTAAAAGCCCAACACCATTTGTTAGTGACTTTCTAGTTTCTTCCATTGAAGAGTAAAGTGCTTCCAAACTTGGCTTAACAGTGTTAACGAACTGTTCACTTATTTCACTTCCAAGTTCTTCACGAATTGAGTCAGCCAAGTCTAACATGGTGTCTGTTTGCATTTCTGCAACATCTTCCATCCAACCAGTTAGTTTATCAACCATGGTTTTTGATGCCATAACTAGTTCAGCTTCATCTTCACTAGATTCGTTTATCTGTGAAGACTCTGCGACAACTTCATCAAATCCACCACGTTCTGATATTTCTGCATTGAGAATATCAAGATACATTTTGGTTTTTTGATATGTTTCGTTATGGACAGTGTCAAAACTTTCCATAGTCTCAACGGCTTTGAGTTTTGTTCTTAGTTTATTTCTAGTGTCTTCTAGTTGTTCAAGAGTAAACTTTTCCAAGTCTATCTTTTTACCAAATCTAGCTGCAAGACTTTCATTTAGTGAGTTTGCAGTAACAGGTTTGCCAATGTCTCTAATTTTCATTTTTGATTCCTAAATGCTGTTTGTTATATTTATTTATCAAATAATAAAAATTCCAATTGTTGTTTGGCATCTTCTGCTATTATTTCACAGTTGTTTTTTAGATCAACTGCTATTGATTTTTTGATATCGTTCTTTGTATTTTCTATTGTATGCTCATAGAAAATTACATCAGTTTCGTTCTTCTCGATCTTTTTATCAAGATTTATTATCTTATTGGTGTCTTTACCAAGCATGTATGCTTTTGCAAAAGCCAATGCAGCATATTTGCTGTATGTGTTTGCCAGTTGCATTTGCTTTTTGGAATCAAAAATTAGGTATCCAGCAGTTTTACTATATCTTATTACAATGTAACCAATTCGTATAGTATTGCCCCGCTGCTCGGGTATAACATAGTCGTGTATATTTCTATTGATTATACTTTTTAGTTCTTCAAGAGCTACTTCTATATCGATCATCTGGTACTACTACAACCTCGCCTTTATAATAAACTTTTGATACTAGACTTTTACGTATGAGATTTTCAAGAACAAACTGTTCGCGTTCCTGGAAGTTTTTAATATACTCTGGCTTCTTCAATTTGTCAAGAAGTATCTTTTCTTCATTCGTAACTGCGATATCAAAAGATTTTATAAGTTCGTTAAGTTTCATTGTACACCCATTGCCTTGGCTAGATCTTTTTTGTTAAAAATAACTTTGTCTGGTTCGGTTGGATTTCTTAACTTGTCAGGATTTTCAATTTCAACATCGTTTGGTGTAACTCGCGTTACTTTAAAATTGCCAACTCTACCAGTATTAGTTGGCATTTGTATGTTTGTTCCCGGTCTCAAATTGGCTAGCGTTGTTGCTGCTTTGTCTGCTGTAGTCTTTGTTACATTTGATGACTGTAGTTTTGTTTTTGGTGATAAAGTTGAACTCTGTGTGCCAACCGTTGCATTGGGATCAGCTTGATCATCATCACCGGACATGGCTCCTTTTGCCAAAGAAGTTACAGCACCTTTGGCAAGTGATCCAGCACCACGCAATGCTGCTTTACCAAGACCCATTGCTGCCCTACCAGCAAGTGCGCCTGCACCACGTGCAACTGCACCAGCCGCTGCGCCGATTAGTGGAAGTATTTCATCCAACTTCTGATCATCTGATATAAATTCTCTGGCTCTCATTAGTTTCTCTTTTTTAATGATTTGTTGATTTTAACTATTCTTTTATACTGGGGTCTTTTAGTAGTTAGTTTTCTTTTATGAGATTGACTCATTTTCCTCATACGGCGAGTTTTTTTAAAGTTTACTGACGCTTGTTGTTTTATTGGAGACGTGCAAGTTGATGCTTTTGCAACAGTCCTGCCTTTCTTAGGCCCACTTGTGCAGCGATACTTTCTAACTGGTCCGTGCTTGCTTCTGCCCCAAACCTGCCTAAAACCTTCGTCTAATAATTCATCAATATGCATAACACAATTCCCAAAAAATAAGGCGCATGAAATGCGCCTTAGTGTCATTTCACATAGTATTTATACTATGTTATGTCTTAGTGGCCATCACTACGACTATGCTTAGTAGTGCTGCTACTATGGTACCGGTAGTACCAATAATTACTTTGATCAAACTGCTGTTACCACTTCTAATGTCTTCACTAATTCTTTTTAATTCGCTTTCAACACTTGTTAGACGTGAGTCTAGCATTTCATATCTCTGGGCACACAAGTCAACGTGTGCTTCGAGATTGGTTCTTTCCAATTCTGTTGGCTTAGCCATAATTTATCTCCTTATTATTGCTTTTATAATAAATTCGCCTAAGTCAAATGCCTCTGTACAGTTATTTATTCTTTTACAAAGAAAATATTTTTTCGTAAATTGTCAGTTGATCTAAAAACCCAGTCATCTGGTTTTATTTGCTCAGTTAGATCTCCAATAACAGGAACTAGATCAAAATCGTGTACTAGTTGCTCTAGAGTATGATATTGGTTCAAACCAAAGCCAAATTCCAAACACCAGACATTTTTTGTTCCCTTAAACTCAGAGCCAAAATTCATCTTTGTTAAATTCATTTTTTCTACAGTTGGAGATGTCTGAATTTCTGGGTTAGCTCTTATGCCAATAGTTTGAACAACTGTTAGAAAGTTTTGCTGTTGTTTGACTTTTAGTGGATCTTCACCACGTCTTGCACCAGTCTCAGTTATATCTATAAGAGTGTATAATTTAAATTTCATATCTTTATTTAACAGTCATAAAAAAAGGCTCACAAAATGTGAGCCTTTTCAGTAATTTAAATTAAATTACTTTGCTGGCTTGAAAACTGCTACGATTTCAGTTGCAGCACCAGTTACGCCGTGTGCATCACTTGCATCAACAGTGTATTCACCAGTTCCCTGAAGCTTTAGGAATACTACATCAGTAGTTCCTGAAACGAAAGCTGAACCATCAGCAGTACCGAGACCTGCAACAGTGAAAGCACTGTCACCAGTTCCGTTTGAACCGTGTGATAGAGTCATGTAGTTGATGATTGTGTTTAGTTCAGCGTTAGTGATGTTTGTCTTAGTGATCTTGACGATCAATGTAGTACCTGCGTCACTGGTTGCGATAGTGTGCTTTAGGTAGTTAGCACCAACAGTTGTTCCGCCAACCTGAAGATTTGTTACGTCTGCCATTTTAATACTCCTTGTTCTCTATGGCACAAAATTGCGCTCCGCAATCTTTGCTATAGTTATTTATCAAAATGAACTTTTTTCTAGAGTAAATTGCCAGAAAATCGCTGATTATCTTCTAGGAATCCAAGTCTGCCTAGGTACTAGTTTAATCTTTGGTTCGTTTAATACAAAGCCCTCACCAGCTGGATACCCTTTGGTGAAGCTTACTCCATCAATAGACTTTACTACTTCATCAATAACAAGGTTTTTCACTTCTGACACTGTATACACAGTATCAAATAATTTTTGGAATTTGTCTTCGTGCATTGTTAGCATCTTCTTCAGTTTTCCCTGCTTTGGGAAACTAAGTTTGCTGCCGTCAATCCACTTGTCAAATTCTTTTAAGTCAGTTATGTTTTTGAACTTGCGCTCTTTTACCTGGTAGTTTACATAAGTGTAAATGATATTTCTTATGTCCGACATTCCCGGGGGAGTAAAAAAGAACAGTTCTTCAATAGCATTTACATTCTTATTAACTAGTTTTTCCAAATCCCGTATGGCTTCTTCAGGAGTTTTGAAGTCGTTTTTTAGAATGTTTTGCGTAATAGTTGCCACAGACTTGGTTGAAAAGTCAACCTTGCCAACATCCTTACCCTCCAGATCTCCAAAATTAGCGTAGTGTTTGTGAACTGCCATACCTAGCTTGGTAGGTTTCACGGCTGTACCGAGATCACTTTTGGGATCTATTGTATAGATGACCATGTTTGGATTAAAGTAGAGATTCTGACTGTTAAAACCCAGTGGACGAACTGGACTCCAAAGAACGTCTGCATACAAATAACCCTTGTGAGTCGTTTCAGCTTCCAGAATATTCCACATTTCTATCATGGACTTTGCGAAATGTTCTCTCCAGAACTCCTGTTTGCCCCTGGAAACTATCCACTGTTGCAGTTCTTCTGTTGAGCTGATTGGCTGCTTGCCCCAGGCGTTTTTGCCAACTAACATGAATTTGTTGTTTTGATCTCTACCAAAGTATATGGTAGGATTACCGTCCCATTTAATACTAATTGTATAGTTATGAATGTTTTTCAGAACGTAGAGTGCATATGCCGCACCCTGTGGTTCAATGAAAACAAAGTCTTCTAAATGTTGATATTCGCGACCTACCATTAGGTGTTTCCGTATCTATCCATAAGAGAAACTCCTTCGTGTGCTAGAGTTTCTTCAGCTTCTGATATTAGTTTTTTGTAATCTGTCTGTTTTAGCATAGCAGACATAATAGTGTCAATATTTTCTAAATCAGCTGCGGTGGAATTCTGACCAATAATGTAGTTTGCAACTGCATCTGGATTTTTTGTAAGAACGATTCCGGTATCTCGGGTCATCAGTCCATTTGTTGGACTCCAACGGTAGCCACGTGCTTTGGCTATACTGGCCAACAATATATGCCTATGCCTGCCTTTAAACCCAGTATCGAACTCACCACGCAATGACCACTTGAGCCAAGCGACATCACCAAACATGAAATCCGTTTGCACAAAACCCAGATGTTCATTACCACAGATGGGAGTTCTAAAATGTATGCTAATTCCGGATTTGTGTATCCAACTTCTCACTGGATCATCTGGATGAAAATGCTTGACCCAGCTGGTAAGTTTTTCCAAAAACTTATTTTTGTCTTTGTACTCTTCAATACCTATATCTAAATCACCAGACGTTTCACTTAGTCCAGTTGTTCCTAAAAGATTATTCGTTAAGTTATGTTGACCTAAAAGAAGTTCCAACCACATAACAGTTGTTTGAACGTCATCACGATTGATGCGTTTTGTCAGCAATTCACCATTGCTGTCTTTAAATACATTTCCACCCAATGTGGCCTCTTATTTTTTCTTGCTTTCGATTATTCGATCAACACCCGATTTAAACTTTTTAGGGTTGCCGTTCTTTATAGCACTGAGGAAGCGTTTTTCTAAATCTATTGCAGTATCGGAATCATAGTTTGCATGAAGATTTGAAAGAAAATTTATAGCACTCTCTATGATATTATTTCCAGTAGTTGAAATTCGTTCATCACTGTATACTTGGCTCAACGAGCTCAGTTCTTCTAAAATGCTTCTGGTACGTTTTTTCATGCTGCCTTCCTCACATATATTTAGCTGAAGTCACCTAATAAGTCAAACAATTTGTTTTTAGCCAAGCCATGCTGCGACTGCATACCTAAAATGCAAAAGGAGTGCTTGATTTCTTGATTTTTTCTGTTAAATATAGAGGTGCATGTGCAGCATTGCACCACACACAAACACAGGAAATATAAAATGTTAACGCTAAAGCTATTTGATGCCCTGGTTAGCCCGAGGGTTTCTGGTATGACTGAATCAGAATTGAAGACGTGGGCTAGAATTGAATACAAAAACGACGCAGATTTTGCATATCATTATATGAAAGAGCATGGTAAGATGCCCAATGTAGGTAGTTTACGCCATGTTTAATAGTATTAGAAAATGGTATGCACAGCGTTTGGTTTATCGTCAGACGATAAAAGAACTTAGATCTCTCACCAAACGTGAACTATATGACCTAGGGATTGATGAAAGTATGATTACTTCTGTTGCATCCGAAGCAGCTTATGGGGTTAGATAATGCTTAAAGACATGTTTAGAAATCTACTACACAGCCGTACTGAAAAGGAAATGGTTGAAGAATACCTTGCAGATGCTGTTGACTTGGTTGATCTTGAAAATCGTATTAGAAAGATTGATCGCCACGAGGCGCCGTGGCAAGTGCAGGCTAAAATGACACTGAGAGGGTGGATGTATTAATCCACCCTTTATTTTTTAAAAAGGAGACACACATGGCACACATTCCATATTACGGTGAGGACACTGCAAAAGAGTCTAAACCAATAACAAAAAAATAATCGTAACATCCTAACCATATCAGTCTCTCTATATAAATAATGCATATATAGGGAGACTGATATGTCTTTTTCATTTGACTTTAATGTAAATCATACTAGAGCAATTCTCAAAGGAAATCCTGAAGCTGATCAGTGGCACCAGGCACTTGTTGATATTCTACCAAAGTGGAAGATAACAACTCCACAAAGAGTTGCAGCATTCATGGCACAATGCGCTCATGAATCAAACAACTTCAAAACTCTAGAAGAAAATCTGAACTACAGTTGGCAGGGTTTGAGAAAGACATTTCCCAGATACTTTCCTACTGATAGTATAGCACAGCAATACCATCGCCAACCGGAAAAGATAGCAAATAGAGTCTATGACGACGCGAATCGATCAAGCAAACTGGGTAACACACAACCTGGCGATGGATGGAAATATAGAGGTCGTGGTATAATACAACTTACTGGTAAGAACAACTATCTGGCTTTCGCAGCTGACGTTGGTATGACGTTGGATCAAGTTGTAGAGTATGTTCAAACCAAAGACGGTGCTGTAGAGAGTGCTGCTTGGTTCTGGACCAAAAGAAACATAAATGCACCAGCTGATCAGGGAAACATAGATCAAGTAAGCAAGTTGGTAAATGGTGGTACTATTGGGTTAGAAGAACGCAGAGCGAAATACAATAGCTCACTTCAGATATTAAATGAAGGCGGCGCTGCACCGCAAGTAACAGCATCAGCACAGCCAGTTTTAAAAAAAGGCAGTCGCGGTCCAGAAGTAGTAAAACTACAGCAAGCACTAAAAATAAAAGCAGATGGAATTTTTGGTACAGGAACCGAAACAAGTCTAAAACTCTGGCAAGCGAACAACGGATTACCAGCAACTGGAGTGGCAGACGCAGAAGCTATGAGAAGGCTGGTAAAATGATTTTAGGTATGCTGGGTTTAAGTCCACTTAAGATGATAGGTATAGGTGCTGCACTTGTCCTGGCAGCCGGTGTTGTGTTTTATGTAAAACATAATGAAAGTGTAAAAGAACAATTGCTGGCGGAAAATGCTCAGTTGTTGGCTAATGTTGAAACCTATAAGAGTGCTATTGAAACTCAAAACGATACTATTGCGTTTTTACAAGAGCAACAGAAAAAACGTGCTGAAGACTTCATGCGTATAGAAAGTAGGTTCAGTCAGATAAGAAACGAAAACCAACAATTAAAAGATAAATAAAAAGATTTTGAAAAAGCAATGGACGCTGCTGCAAATCCGGCGGCTGCTGAAATAGTTGTAAACGATATTAGTAAACATGTTAATAGATGTTTTGAACTACTGTCCGGAGCACCACTAACTGATACAGAAAAGAGAGCAAAAAATGAAAACGAATTTAATCCAGAATGTCCTTGGTTGTATTCTGATCTCATTGGTCGTTAGTGGTTGTGCCAGTACCGCTCCAGAACCGGAAGTAGTACAAATACAAACAAGACCAGTTGATTACTTTCCACCCATAGTTCCAAGAGTTGATGACCTACAACTGCGTGATGTGGAATGGATTGTCGTGACAGAACAGAACTTTGAAGGCGTGCTTATGCGACTGAGAGATGCTGGGCAAGAGCCAGTACTATATGCGCTGAGTTCTGATGGGTATGTTGCCCTGGTGTCTAACCAAGCTGATATTATGAAGATGATACGTCAGCAAAAAGAAGTTATAGCCGTTTATCGTGACTCCTACAGACGATAATTTTTCTTTTGACTTACTATAAATAACGTGTTACAAAGGTAACATGTTCAATAGACATTAACACAGAGAGACAGGAGATTAAGATGAACGATTATGTTAAACAAATGCAAGACGCAGCTCAGCTATTTGCTGATCAACTCAAGGCAGCTATGCCCAAGGTAACCTTTAATAAGAACGGATATGAAATCCGCGCACAGGTACTGGAAATGGCACAAAACCAAGTTTGGCAAGACTTCCATGCTAAGTGGGGTCAATTTGAAGCTAGCATTTCAAAAGATGGTCAACAAGTTGTTACCAAGGTTGAAATGCCTAATGCCCCGGGCGCTGATCAGGTACTAGAAGCTGCTGAAAAATTCTACAATTTTGTAAACGGTAAAGCTGATAAATAAGTTACTATTTAAATTTAAAGTTGCAAGAGCATAGCTCATTTATTATTATTAATGTAAACGCCCCTGTTGAAGTATTCAACAGGGGTTAATCATTTTACAAATATGTATTACTGATTAGGTAGCCTTCTATCTGTCCACCAATAGCAACGTTGTTGGTAGCAGAAACCTGCCACTGTATATCAGTCTTTTCAGGATACGGTCTTGGTACAACTTTTAGGCTATTATAAGAAGATGTTAGCGGAAATGTTAATACTATAGTAATCAATCCAGTAGGACTCTTGGTCCAGCTTCTGTACAAACAGGGCTGACTACCAGCAGTATACCAATTGCTCTGTGTTAGGTAAAACGTATGTCCAGCTGGGACAGTATAAACAGTCATCTGACTTACTCCAGCACTTCCGCCATTCACACTTCCTAGATACGCAAGTGTTATGGATTTATCACTACTGCCAGCGTGGATTATACCTACGTTCTGTGGAGTTTGTGTTAACCTTATACTGTTTACTCTCAAAAATTGTTTAGAAGTCAGTACACCAGTTGTGCCGTTAGTTAGCAATACTGTTTCTGTTTGCTGATCATAATTTGCATCCAGTCCATTTATCAGCACAGAAACGTTAGTGTCTGATGCAGATTCACTCCAGACCCTCACAACCTGTGCAGATGGAAAATAAACATAGGTACCGTCCTGCCAAGCCGGTACAAAAGTACTTCCGACTGAAGCACTGTATCCTGAAATGCTCAAACCAGTTACTCCTGGAACACGGCCCTGAGCAACAGCTAGATTAAAATCCAAAGTTCGTAACGCTGGTTCACCACCAGAGTTATACTCCATGACTTTATGTAGTTCCCAAAGATTGCTTTCGTTTGGATGTACATAGGGTGTGCTATTGTTTTCGTTACGATTTTTCCAGGTCATTAGGGTTTAATTCCTATAAAAATATGACCAACTCTGCTTGATGTCCATGTGTTGGAGTTATTTGATCCGTATGTATTATTTAGAATTGTTCTTATGTTAGAATCTAATGAACTTGCATCATAAACTGTCAATACAACAATATTACCGCTTGCTACAGAATTCAATGCACTTGCCAATGCAACACGAGCGGCTGCACCTTGATCTAGATTTCCATCATATGTGTCATAGTTTGTAGTTGAAACAACATTGCCGTTTGAATCTAGCACTACCATACTGTGACCGCGTAGTGCGGTGTTTAATACTTCTATATCATTTACAACTACTCTTGCGTTTTGATATGAAGGTACATCATATGTTGATGAATAAACGTATATCTTATTACCACTGACATATTGTGTAGTGGAAATAGCTACCGTAGTTCCAAAGTTTTCGTAAAACGTAAATGCAGGAACAGTGGATATCCAGGGTCTACCAGACACTAGGCCACCTATATTTGGATTATTAACTACTACGTTAGCATCATATTGTGTAGGCAACAGTGTCATGTCGTATGTTGATCTAGAATTATTATCATCTGCACGATTTGTGGATGCTAGATCTAGTTTAGCACGTTGTCGTTCTTCTTTTGTTGGTAGAGTAGATATACCATTTGCGCTCATGTTATACCGCCCAGTCTTTTTATGTCTTCTAATTCATTCTGCTTCTTTGATTGCTTCATATGACTAATTATGTCATCGTAGTCTTCCATTGTTATGACACCACTCTTGCTGAGTTCAATAGCTTTTTCTGTAACAAAATGAAGACTCATATCATCTTTTACATCTTCTCTAGCAAGTTCAAGAAGCCTTAAAAAAGTTGGAACATCTATCTTTATTATATCCATTGGTATTCTCCTATAGGATATTTATCGATAAATATGTGATGATGAACTGGTTTAAAAAATTTATATCCTCAATAGTCGAGGCAGAATCTGAACTACAAAAAATGGGATTTTTTTGTTATTATGGTGGTTATGCCGTGTACTGGATAGATCCAGAAAAGTGTGAAAAATATGAGCATAAGTAAACACCTTTACCGTTTATTGGGTATAGTTTGTGTTGGCTTTGCCTACATTGGACTAGTTACTCCTGGTATACCATTTAGTATATTTTTAGTTATTGCAGCCTGGGCATTTGCTAAGAGTTCAGCTAGCTGGCATAACTGGATATATTCACATCCAATATTTGGAAACTTTTTGAAGAATTGGAACGAGAAACGTATATTTCCAACTAGGGGAAAGATACTGATGATACTCACTATGAGTACAACTCTTGTGATAACCTGGTTAACAACCCTAAGTTACCCCGCTGTTATGTGGTCAGGTTCTTTTATGCTTATTGTTGCCATATGGGCTATGCGTTATCCTGGTAGTGAAGCTGAATGGGAACGTAGAAAGTCAGCTGGAAAACGCATAGCCTGGTTGCGTTAAAAATACTTATTAGTTAAACTTTTGGACAGTTCTGAAACAACAAAATCCCATTGCTCTTTTGCTGGCACAGCCAATATGCTGGAAGCATTCATACTCACTGGAATCCAAAACTTCTGATCCAACTCAGCACAAAGTCGGTCAGTGTTCCACCAAACACCACCTGCTATGAACCTATAATAATCTGGTACTTGGTGTATCTTAAAGAGGTCAATGGCTTCTGCATCACTTGTTACACCAACACCGTTATAAAAAGCATTAGTGTTTTGTGTTTCCCAATCTAAACTATGCAAGACTTTCACATCACGTGGCTTTACTGGGCCACCTAAATAAACAAAGTCTGAGTTATAGATATAGGGTAAATCGAAACCCAGAACATCCACACTAACTGTGCTTATCTGATTTATGATTATGGCATTAACTCTACTGGTTATGCTTGTAGGCATAACCAGAGTTCTGTGCCAGGCGCTGCCGTCTAATTTGGTACTTGCTAATAAAACTGATCCTGGTACTATGTTATATTTGCTCATGTCAAGTGTTCGGTCTTACAGGTCCACCGTATTTCTTGCCCTTGAGCTTTTTACCACCAAGTTTAACACGCTTGGTACCAATTCTTACAACCTTGTTACCTTCGCGTGTTCTGTATCCCTGGCTCTTACAACTACTCAAAGCACTGGCTCCGATACTCTTATTGCTGCGTTTGCTTTTGCAAAGAGCTTTACTAGCCTTCCATTCTTCTATGTCTTCATCACGAGTTAATACTTCATCTAGTCTCATTATAAGATCCCCATTTATTTTATTTATCTATACTTGTCTGCTGGATTTGATAACTCGTGTTCGTCTTCATTAACCAACTTAAAGGTTAGTGCGCTGCGAGGACCACGTGTGGTATTGAGAGATATTTCACCAGTCTTTGGATGAAATTCAATCTTTGTAATCTGAGCTGGCTTATTATTTGGACCAACAAGTATAGTTTGTCCTAGTTCAAGGTCTACTGTTATACGATTGAGTGTGCTCATGATTGTTCTCCTTTGTAGATGCTCTAACGCACATGGTATTTATTATTGATTTCATTCACTAAATATCTACATGAGTATTTTTATACAGAGATCAAACATAGCACCCAGTCCCTGGAGTAACAGAAAATGCCCCAAGGGAAACAGTTATGAAATACTGGATGCTGATGGTAAAGTAATAGCCAGGATACCTGTTTATCAGAATGTTAAAAATGGTTTTGAACACGATGCAAATCTGGCTGTGATTACCACTGCACCGGAATTGTTAGCTGCTCTTAGGGAAGCTGCTTATCATTTGGACAAGGCCGGAATTCCACTCAAACAGGAATTTTACGATTTAATCAATCGTGCAAGTATTACTATGCCCAACATATCACCAAAAAACAATCAATAGTGTCTTGACAACTGTCAACAATAAAACTAGAATATGCCTTATGTCAGAGATAAGAACATATATTGGTACTATTGACCTAAAACGCCCCAAGTGGGGCGGCAGAATACCTCTGGCAAATAAAATGGATCTGAGTAGGCATATGGAAGATCAGCAACTGGCTTGGATTCGAAAATCTGTACCTGATTGGCTTTTCTGGAAGGACGAATTTAGACCAGAAGCACACCTGTATTCCAAAACTGTTGTGAGTAAAAATACGTTACTGATGGCTCATCTGTTTTTTAAACAAACGACACCCAGTCATTATCCCTTAAACGACCTAGCTGAATGGTGGAATCATGCAGAATGAAATTGTAAACCAGAGTGTAATGAAAAAGATTGCAGTGCTTCCCTATATCGAAAAGGTGCATTATTTCTACTCTGCAGGAAGAACTTCTGAAGTTAGGAAGACAGTGTTAGCATATCTCAATCCCAGTCAGCGGAAATGGCTTACAAAACGCCCCTGGCAGGTAAAAATCAACAATGGTGCTATTGAGCTCTATGCTCGTATGGGCAAGTATGTTCCAATAGAAGAAGAGTCTCGTGCTTTGATCATTCTGTTTGCCACTGACGGTGTTACATGATCAAGATAGCCAACATTACAAGTCCTGATAGGCTGTATGGGTTCAGTTCTTCCAAAAGCACAGCCATGATTTACATGACTGCTCCACAAAGGAACATCATTAGAGAACTGGATGTTGATAGCTGGAGAGTTAGACGCCATCCAAAAAACAGAAACGTAATCGAACTCTACGTAGACCCCGCTGCTCTGGATAGCAGAAAAAGGTTTATATGTGATATAGTGTTCCAATTGTAAATACGTCATAGGAGACCCCGCTGCTATGATTGTAGTAAAGATTGATATCCCACGTGGTACTAGATTACTTCCCAAATATATTCCACCAGACGGTGACATAAGCGAATGGGCTGAGAGTGGTTTTAATCCCGGGCAACTCGCCTTTCTAAAGGACAGAAAATGGAACTTTTTTCTCGACCTCGAGCCCGGTGAGATAACCACTTATATAGAAGCAACACTTAAGAATGAACGTGAGGTATTTTTGGCATGTGTCCTGTTTGGGAATGTAACGATAGTGGATTAGATGATAGTTTAATCATTTATTGTAATTCATATGAACGAGCATTGGTTGCGATTCAACTTATAAAAAAAGACTTTAAACACCTGCGTCTACAATACGATGCAAAAACTGAAATGAGAGTCTGGAATTTTAATTCAGATAAAGAACGAACTTATTTCATATTAAGAGCAGAGTTATACTTTTGAGAATATTGAAATTAGACAACCGATACTACCTGCATAAACATGCAAAACATACTCATCAACTCAGATGGGATCATGATGAATACCGACCAGAAACCATAAGAAAACTAGAAAAATACCTCACCGATTCCTATAAACCACCAGTTTGGATTAAACACTTGGTTACCGAAACCGATTGGTGGCTGGGCTGGGAAAGTGTTCACCGTAAAACCAATTATATTGTCAGTTTACCTAATGAACGGTTATTGACTCTCTGTTTGATGATACTCTAATGATTTATGAATACTCAGGCCCTTATATGAGTGGTCCCAAAAACCGTAAACGCATACGAGAGTTTTACGATCCAAATGTTGAATTCATTTCACATAGTTATCATCCAAGATGGGGTATTTCCAATAGGCAATTTGTATTCATAAATTTTTCAAATGAAAATATGAAAACACTTTTTGAAATTGAATTTGGTCGAGCCAGGTTAAACGAATTAGATAGTATTCCAAATCCAGAAATATTAAACTTAAATGGGTAGACCCCGCTGTTAGCATCATGGATGATAAACAATATCTTGTATTCTTTCTCAATGAAGATCCCGGAGACGAGTTTAGGAAATTTTTAGACAAATCTCTGGGAATTGGCTGCTGGAGTATTAAACGACGCCAGTATGTTGACACTCAAAAGACATTCTATCGAGTTTATAGTTTTGAACCAGTAAGTGAAGGTATAAAAACTATCGCAAGAATAAAATTTAAGCTGGCAGAGGCTTGACAAGACTGCTCGTCTATAGTAGTCAGCGGCATGATGTTTGCGCCATTGCCCAAAGGAAAACCCATAACGCAGAGATTTATCTGCAACAAAGTCAATAAAAGACTTTGGATCCAGGACGTTGTCACTGGTGAACTTCTCTGGACACCTCCAGATTTTATCAGATTGCCAAATCGTGATCTAATGGAAGAGCTGGCTGCACGGGCAAGTCTGCGCGGCAAACTGGACATAATCGATATTATTGTGTTTAGTGGTTTAGCACCCAGAGCACCAGGCTACCGTAAACGTCCACCGGATCCAACATTGAAGTGGTATTTTCTCCCATGAAATTGATAAAACTTGATAACCGATTCCGTATGAAGCATTATGGTTTCGAGTGTGCATTGATATGGGGGACCCATTTTAGGTTACAGTATAACTCTGTCGTCTATAAACATTATTATGATATCGCACGTTCTGCCAGAAATACTCTTGGTATCGAATGGAACCAGTATGTTAATCCAAATGGTAAATGGGTTGCAGAAAGAGAAAACGGTAAGCAGACCGCCAGGATATATTTTAGAAATGAAAAATATCTAACACTGGTTCAATTAGCACTCTAACGGGCTTGACAATGCAGGACCCACTATAGTAGTCAGCAGGCAAGATGCAAGGGAGTTGCCAGAATGTCTGAAGTAATTGATCGTCAGGTTTCAGTTCTTGATCTCGAACCTACCTGGGAGGAAATTCTTGATACGGCCAGTTTTGAAGCCAGCATTGAATGTCGTGAGTTCAAAGATCATATTGAATGGATTGACTTCTGTTGTATGATTGAAAACTATATCCGCCGAGAACGCGGTCTAATCTAACCAAAAAACTGTTTGACATACTCCCTGTCAGAAACTAGAACGCTGACAAGGACGAGGAGCAACGTCATGAAAGCACAATATACTGGTAAGTTGATCATTGCTGGCGGTAATGCCAAAACTATCAAAGGCGATGGCACTGAATACCTGACTGCTATCATGTATCTCAGACCCTGGAAGAACACCATTGGCGGACGGGTTTTTAACGTCTGCGCTAATGCAGAGCTGGCTGGCTGTCACGGACCCTGTCTTAACACCGCAGGGCGTGGAAAACAGAATAACGTTCAGAACTGGCGTATGGGTAAGACTGAACGGTTCTGGATGGAGCGTGAAGGCTTTATGATGGATCTGATCAACGATCTTCGCCAATTCCGTAACAAATGCGCCAAGCTGGGTGTCAAGCCCTGCGTTAGACTGAATGGCACCAGTGACATTCGCTGGGAGAACATTCTGGTTGATGGCAAGAGCGTTATGGAATGGTATCCGGAGATTCAGTTCTACGACTATACCAAGATTGCCAATCGCAAAGTCAGCCACCTGAAGAATTATCACTTGACTTTCAGCTATAGTGCTGCCAATCCTGCGTATCAGAAGCAGGTGGATCGTGCGCTGGCTGATGGTATGAATATCGCGGTGGTATTTCGTAATCGGAAAACCATCCCCACTGAGTTCCTGGGTCGTCCGGTTGTCGATGGCGATGCTGACGATCTCCGGTTCCTGGACCCGGCTGGTTCGGTTGTGGCACTATACGCCAAGGGCCGTGCAAAACGGGACACCTCCGGTTTTGTGGTTGACTATCCTGCCGTGACTGTTTAAGATAAGCTGAAGGAGATACAAGATGAACCGTTTTGCTATTGTTATGATGGCGGGGTTTGTTACCCTGCTGGGTCTGGGCGCTCTGGCTTTTTCGTTCAGCAAGTGTGGCTGGAAAACCTTTCTTTATGGAAACGGTGCTGTCTACGCTGCCGCAACTGGTGCATGTGACAAGTGATAGTCGAACATCGTTTGCGTAAATTTGAACCCGAAGGTGAAACCGAAAACCCAACTCCCAGACTGCTCTGGGTCAAGTGGTTCAAGACTCGTGAGCTTGCTATGAAGTCAGCGGACGAGGACTCTGGTGTTGAAGTCGTCTGGGTTGGTGATGCTGGGCTGACTGAAACAAACACTTATGATATCAAACGCTATGAGATAGAGATCTAAATGAGCTTTGATAAATTTGTCCTACCTGAATTAGTAACTATCGCAAGGCATATTCTTGAACAGGATGGTCCCGAGGCACTTACGAACTATCGAGCCCAAACCGGTTGGTGCGGATGTATGGGACCACGGCCAGGTGATCAGCTCTGTCCCTGCAACCAGCGACAGACTCTCGAATCCAACCTAGTTGAAGTCGTTAACGCAATCGATTCCGAACTTGCAAGACAAATCATGATCAGAAAATTGGTTGCAGCATTACCGGGATAACACCAAAAAACTTGTTGACGGCACTGACAGAATAGCGTATAACATACTGGTAACAAAGGAAAACGCAGATGGGTTACTACACCAACTACAAACTCAGCGTAACTGGTTTTGAAAATGCTGAAGCTGCTGAATTTTTCGAGTTCAAGCTTCACAAGCTGACCCAGTATTCGGGTTGGGACATCGATACCATTCCTACCAAGAATGGTTACGAGATGGAAGCCACTCTCAACGAAGTAAAGTGGTATGACTGGCAGTCCAACCTGGAAGAAATCACTCGACAAAATCCTCAACTCACTATCATTGTTGACGGTGTCGGTGAAGAGCCCGGAGACATTTGGCGTGCTCGTGTCCAGAATGGTGTGACCAAGCGTGTTCAGGCCACTATCAGTTTTCCTGAACTGGACTAAACAAACGACGCCCGCCTGGTGGAATGGTAGACACAAGAGACTTAAAATCTCTAGCCGAATGGCGTGCCGGTTCGAGTCCGGCGGCGGGTACCAAAAACACTGTGCCTAGTTTTGAATAACAATCAGAGCCAGGATGGCTGGTAATGATGGCATAGTGAGAACGTTGGGTGTTCGGAACAGGAAGCCGGAACACTGTAAAACAGGGGTAGGAACCCCAAGGCGTCCTGCAGATTTTGGCTCCTTAGCTCAGTGGATAGAGCAACCGCCTTCTAAGCGGTGGGTCGCAGGTTCGAGTCCTGCAGGGGCCGCCAGTTTCGAAACCCAGCTTGGGTGTGGGTAGGTTTCGAACTTATTAGGAACACCATGCAACCCAACCTTTCCGGTTATAGGGATTGTATAAAGGTTTAAACCGGATTATTTCGTGGCAGGGTTTCTTGCCATAAGGTTTGTGGGGGTATAGCTCAGTTGGTTAGAGCGTCGGACTCATAATCCGCAGGTCGCTGGTTCGAGTCCAGCTGCCCCTACCATAACAAATTGGAAAACAAATGCAGGTCGAACATATCATTTGGGAAGACCATTCCTACGATGACACGGTAGTAACTGGCCTTTTGGATATTGAAATCTATTGGCACGGTGGCGGCACTGACCGGTTCATTGCTGAAGGCACTTATACCGATCTTGGAAGAGGTATTTTTCAAAATCGTTTACTGGGTCAAATCAGTGAAGATACAACAGGAGTGAGTGGTATTCGACTTGTTCGTGTTGGACGGATTGTGGCTTAACTGTTGACACGGGTCTACCGTCTGCTATACTGACTGACAACATAAACAGGAACACCCATGTCTAAATATGTCAAAACCAGAATTCGTGAAGTTGTGGAAGCAGACATCGATTGGAATGGCATTGCCAACGAAGTCGAACTGCTCGTCATGTCCAAACTAAAAGATGATTTGGAAAGCTGGGCAGAAGACCGCGGAATGCGAGCGATGTTCCTCTGCGATGCTGGTGATGGTCTCGGTATCTGTGAAGCATTGGCTGAAGGAAACTGGTCCAAAGTAGACAAAAAACTCTGGGAAATGGATACTGCTGCTCGCGATTATCTCTACCATTTCATCGAGCAGGTGGCTGGTAAAGATTTCTTCAAGATCGTGAATAATACCCTTTGACAACAGATCTAGACTTGCTATAACAGACTGAGCGCAAAGCCGGAGGACCCATGTCTAAGCGTAAGTTCATGAACTGCCATAACAACACAATTGACCGGTGGAGCCTGGATTTTGGTTCTGATCCGGTTCTTTCTGTTATGTTTCAGGAATTCTATTCACTTGTTGATACTAGACAGCGTCATGCTGCATTAGTCCGTGAACTGGATCTGGGGTATGCTGCTGGTTCGGTAACCAAACAGGAATACCGTGAGGGCAAGAAGCCCTATGAAGCTGAACTCAAAAACATCAAGCCCATACTCCGCAAGATCTTCGATCAGATTTTCTGTAATCTTCTGGTGATGGGCAATGGTGGCCGTTGCTATATCTGCGGTGGTGATCTGGATATGCATCAGTCTTTCAATCGAGATCATGTATTCCCCAAGGTTATGGGTTTTGGTATCGGTGGAAATATGATGCCCGCCCACTACCACTGCAACCAGGGCAAGGATCAGCGTCTCCCGCACGAATCAGAGGTTCAGCAGGCAGTTAATGCCTATGAGTTTGCAGATGTGCCCTTTAATCCTCGGCGCGGGCGACAGGCTGTGAAGAACCTCTTGCCACAGTATGCTGAATTCATTCCGGAATTCGTTTCCGGTCGTGGATTCAGGTATGTTTAACTTGATATCTGGAGATCAACGATGAGCTATACTAGCAGAAGCCTGAGTGGGAACGAACATATCATTCGCCTCACTTCATTTACCTGGTGGGTCACTATCAAATGGCTTCTGCTGTCGTTGCCATTTGTTCCAGTTACACTGGGACTGAGTTTGATTATTCCAGTTATTTCGTTCATCGAACGTTACTTTACTGAATATGCCATAACCAGTCAGGGTGTTCTGGTAAAACGGGGAATTATTCGAAGAAAGGTTTCCAGACTCAGCATCAAAAAGATTGAAGGTGTTGAACTCAGACAGACTATCCTGGGCCGTATCTTCAATTATGGAACCATTGTAGTTCGCGGAACTGGTTCTGATTCTGTTGTTTTCTATCTAGTTGGTTCTCCGGTTGGATTCCAGGGTCTGATTAACGACCAGATTTCCATCCTGAAATAATCTGAAACAACCAAAAAAAGCTGTTGACAGTGTCTGACGTCTCCAGTATAACGTCAGGACAAAGACAAAGGAGAAGACATGACGACGATCCGTTTCAAGCGTGGCGACTATGTTCATCGCGGCCAACCCATGAACATGGAAGGGCGTGTCATGAAGATGACCAAGCCCTTTACCATGGGCACTCGTGGTGGCTTTGTTACTGTTGATGGTAGCTCTGAGCCCGGCTGGCCCGAGCGTAACATTCGCATTTTCGTCAACAGTGCTGATGATTATGAAGTCATCGACGGTGCTGTTCCGGTTGGTGCGCCGGCTGGCGCAATGGCTCTGCAGACTGCTGAGCCCGTGCCCGAGGCAACTGACGACGAAATTATCGAGCGTCTGCGTCAGCGGTTTACTGAACTGACTGAAATGACCAAGGCTGTCAAGCGCGGCGATGTTCGCGGTATGATTGTTTCTGGTCCGCCCGGCGTTGGCAAGTCGCATGGCATCGAAGACGTTCTCGAGCGTTATGAGACCTTTACTGCCATGAACCATCAGTCGCCCAAGTTCGAGTTCGTCAAGGGTGCGACTAGTGCGCTGGGTCTGTATTGCAAACTCTATGAGTTTTCTGGTCCTGACAACGTTCTGGTGTTCGACGACTGTGACAGCATCCTGTTTGATGAACTGGGTCTTAACCTGCTCAAGGCTGCTCTTGACAGCAAGAAAACCCGCCGCATCAGCTGGAATACTGACAGCAATAAACTCCGGACTGAGGGTATCCCCAACAGCTTCGAATTCGAAGGTTCCGTAATCTTTATTACGAACATCAAGTTCGACAGCGTTCGCAGCCCGCGACTCCGCGACCATCTTATGGCACTGGAATCGCGTTGCCACTACATTGACCTGACTATTGACACCATCCGTGAAAAGATGCTGCGTATCCGTCAGGTTGTTGGTGATGGTATGCTGGACGAATACAATCTGCCGGACGCTGTGAAGACCGAGATTGTCCAGTTTGTTGACGACAACCGCAATCGTTTGCGTGAGGTTAGCCTCCGCACGGTGCTCAAGACTGCTGACCTTGCCAAAGCGTTCCCCAATAACTGGCGGAACATGGCCGAGGCTACGGTTATGAAAATCCGGTAACCCTGCGGGGTTACTTGCCCAGCGTCAGTTCCTTTCCTGACGCTGGGCTCCAACTATGGAGAGTGAAACTTGTCAGAATTCAAAGTCGGACCAAAGTCTGACACCAGACGCTTTTATTTGGATTCTGAACCCAGTCCTCATGTTATGGACTGCATCTACAAATGGTGTCCACGGCAGAGTGTTTTTGCATACTGGATTCCACAATTCGGTAATCGAGATAGACAGTATACCGTATTATTCCGCAGGTGGACAAAGATCAAACCCGAACACCAGACTGCACTAGAGCTAATGTTAACTCAATGACACCAAACACCATCAAGGAGACTGTGATGATTGATCCTGAAAACATTGTAACTGACACTGAAATTGCCCTGCGACTGCCGCGTCTGATTACAGTTGGTGACTATCACGACTTTGGCTTCATCCAGGGACTAATCGAAGAAGATCTCGGAATCAACGGTGTATATGTCACTGAAGTGGGATTCCTTGAAGGAGAATATGTGGCACTGATCCACACTGACTGCGAAGCGCACAATCAACTGGTCATGGAACTCACTGCCTACTACAACGAAGAATAACCAAAACAACTGTTGACTCAGCTGTCGGTTATCTATAGACCAGTGGCATAGCAAAAGGAGAACACCATGTGGGACCGCACTAACCAGATTGTCCACGGTTTTTATCATGATGTTGAGTACCGTGGAATCATTCGTGGTTCTCGTGTGAAGCATGGCGGCGCCGTTCAGCATACTGTTGACCTGCTGGACCCCATCACTGTTTACGGTGTGCCGCGTGACATGATTCTCATTGAGGAAACTGATCAGTTTACCCTCGAAGGGGAAGTTATGGTATGACCCAGTATCCGATCTTTTACGTGGTTGACAAAAAACGGACCAGCGTTCAGATCTTTGATACTCCGTCCTCTGCCGCCGCCCATATGCTAGGCCGTGTGATAACCGATTATATCATCATCAAGTGTTCCCTGGATGCACAGGGAGCACCGGTTGATAGGATTGTGAACAGTCCTAGCAGAAACATCAAACACCTCGAACTTCAACTCGCACTAGTATAAGGAGACTGCAAATGGGTTTGGATATGTATCTGACTGGTGAGCGTTACCTCTGGACGTTCCCGGAAGACGGCCCGGATGCCAAGCTGGCTGACGCCATTGGATCCCTTTTCCCCGAACTGTCCGCCGGCCTTGATCCCAAGGACCGTATGAATGTCAAATCGGTTCGTTGTGAACTGATGTATTGGCGCAAGGCCAATGCCATTCACAAATGGTTTGTGGATAACTGTCAGGAAGGAGTGGATGAATGTCAGGAAACCTATGTGGGTCGTGAAAAACTCCAGGAACTGGTGAAAGTCTGTGAAGAGGTCCTTGCTGACCGTTCCCTGGCCAGTTCGCTGCTCCCCACGCAGGGTGGTTTCTTTTTCGGAGATACCAGCTATGATGATTGGTATTTCAAAGATGTCCAAGCAACTGCCAACCGTTTGAAGGCTATTGTTGAAAACAAAGAGCTGGAGAGCTGGGACATCTATTACCGGTCCAGCTGGTAAAAAGTCAGCCGCCAACCAGAATTGTCATTGACTCACAGTCTGTGGCGTCGTATAACAGTCGCAACACAGGAGGCGAACATGAAATTTTTCTTAGTTGGCGGCGCTGTCAGAGACATATTTATGGGTCTGCAACCCAAGGATATGGATTTTGTCGTTGTGGGTTCTTCCACTGAAGAAATGCTGGCGGCTGGCTTTGAAAAGGTCGGCGCCGACTTTCCGGTTTTCCTGAAAATGGGATCCGAGTATGCACTGGCACGTCGTGAGAAGAAGACCGGAACCGGATACCTGGGATTTACCAGTGAGTTTGGTCCTGATGTCACCCTGGAAGAAGACCTGGGGCGTCGTGATCTGACTATCAACAGCATGGCCATAGGTGAAAACCGTGGACCGGTTGACCCACTGGAATCTCTGGTGGATCCCTACAACGGTCTGTCGGATATCAAGAACCGTATCCTGCGTCATACTTCTGATGCATTTGCGGAAGATCCGGTTCGTGTTCTGCGACTGGCTCGTTTCCGTGCTCGTCTGGG
>JACCDX010949113.1_pt1 | contig 30512 bp, 30 predicted proteins | sample 7449681 | NCBI WGS metagenome assembly JACCDX01 (sample SAMN15323450, study PRJNA562643) | freshwater metagenome | isolation source: river surface water | place: USA:Blue River Watershed | collected 2017-08-18
TTGGGTTTACCAATATTGGTGATAATAATTCCAATGTTAATGATATTGACAAAACCATTACCAAATTGGATGCGGCCATTACAAGGTTGCGCGCCCATGCCGCCATTTTTGGCTCACACGCATCCATTTTAACCACCCGTCAGGGTTTCACCAAAAATTACATAAATTCGCTGCGCACTGGTGCTGATGCCTTGGTATTAGCCGATTTGAACGAGGAAGCGGCCAATTCGGTGGTTTTACAAACCCGCCAACAATTGGGTATTAATGCCCTGAAATTATCAGGCCAACAAACCCAAGCCATCATTAATATCATCGGTTAATAAACCCTTATTGCACCATGCGTTTGGGGTCAAACGAGAAAATAAGCGATTTCCATTCGTTATATTTGCCATCGGGCAATTTTAAATTTTTGCAATTGGGGTGGTCAAATGCACGCAGGGCCGATTCAGCCACCGAACGATAAAATGGATTTTGCAATTGATTCGTATCGCTTAATTTTTTGCTTCGTACCGTTTTATCGGGGTTAATTTCCAATTCAATATCTATCACCAATTTGTCTAAATCACGCGCACCGGCCGGTATAGACCAGCAACTGGCCAATTGTTGACGCAAAATATCAATTTCACTGGCAATTAACCTATCCTTTTCACCTCGTTCAACGGCATCAACTATTTTACTGGCTTTATCCTCGGCCTTTAAAGCCTTATTTTCCAATGCCTTACCCGGGGAATCCGGGGTAGTTTTCAATTTATCCAATGTTTTTAAAACCGAATTTAATTGGGCCGGTGATTGTTTTTCGGGTGGTTTATTATCTATGGGTTTGGTGTCTTGCCGTTGGGGCGGGCTTTCCTTTGGCGGTTCGGGGGCTTTTTTCGGTTCTTCCTTTTTGGGGTCGGGTTTTATTTCGGGCTTGCTAATGGGTTTTGGATCGGGCTTGGGTTCTGGTTTTGGCTCGGGCTTGGGTTCTGGTTTTGGCTCGGGCCTGGGTTCTGGTTTAGGTTCCGGCTTCGGCTCGGGTTTGGGTTCGGGCTTCGGTTCTGGTTTGGCCTTTTCCGGTTCGGGCTTGGGGGCCTGTATTTTTGGTTTTTCGGGTTCCACCAATGGTTCGGGCGGTAACGAAGGAGTGGGAGGTGCGGTTTCTATCGGTTTGGGTTTGGCCAATTCCTCTTTATTGGCTTCCACAGCCGGTGGGGCCTTTTTCGTTGGCACTTGGTCGGGGCTAATCAGCTCAATATCCATGGGGGGGGGTGGCAATTCGTCTTTGGGTAAATTAAAAATTGGCAGACCGAACAAAAATAACAGGGCCACCACCAAATGCAGGGCCAAGGATAGGCTAAGATTTGGCCGTTCAGAAAAAAAATTTTTAACCAATTGGGCCTTATTCATTATTTCGCACTATCAGTAATCAACGCAACCTTGTTAAAACCGGCCGCGCTGATAACACCCATTAATTTCATAACCCCGCCATATTGAATGGATTGGTCGGCACGCACAAATATTTTGGTATTTTTATTTTGCCCGGTTATGGCCTGTAATTTGGGTGCCAATTTATCCATTGTAACCTCGGTATCCTGTATATAAATTTTGCCGTCCTTTTGTATGGAAACCGAAATAACCTCTTGGGCGGTGGGCACGGCATTGGCCTTGGTTTTGGGCAAATCAACCGGCACGCCCACGGTCAATAATGGGGCAGTTATCATAAAAACCACCAATAACACCAACATAACATCAACAAATGGGGTTACATTAATATTGGTTATGGGGTTGGTTTTGCGCCGTCTGGTTTTGGCCCGCCCGCCCGAATATTGTAATTGCGCACCCATTATTTATTCCCTGCATTGCGGTCAATTATAATGGTAAATTCCTCCATAAATGTTTCAAGCCGGTTACAATGTTTGTCAACATCTTGGCTTATTTTATTATAAGCCACCGTGGCCGGAATGGCGGCAAACAAGCCAATCGCGGTGGCAAACAGGGCCTCGGCAATACCCGGGGCCACCACCGCCAAATTGGTATTTTGCGAACCGGCAATTGCCGTAAAGCTGTTCATAATGCCCCACACCGTGCCCAGCAAGCCAATGAATGGGGCCACCGAAGCGGTGGTGCCCAATACCGAAATATTACGTTCCAAAAAGGCAACTTGCCGGCCGTAAGTGGCCCGCATGGCCCGGTCCAGACGCATATTCAAATTTTCGCCCCCACGCATATATTCGTTCATGGCGGCCGTAAAAATTAAGGTTATGGGATCACGCGCGGTTTTGGACAATTTTTGGTATAATTCGTTTAATGAAATGCCGGACCAAAATAATTCTTCAAACCGGTCGGCGCGGTCATTCAAATTGCGAAGTAGCCTAATTTTTTCAAATATAACCGCCCAACACCAGATTGACAGAGCAAACAAGCCCAACATAATAATTTTCACCACCCAATCGGCATGAAAAAACAACCCTATCAAGCTTAATTCAGGGGCGATGCTTTGGGTGGTAACTTCGGTAACTGCACTATTCATTTTTTTTCCTTTTTTATTAATTTTTTATAATGCAATATTTATACCTTAAATGTCTCTACTTGGTTATATTCTTAAAGTTTGTTTCAATAAGAATTTTTCAAAACAATAGAGGGCAAATTTGAACGAAGAACCGGAGTTTATAGGTAATAAATGAGGATTTTGAGTTCAAATTTAACCGATTAGTGTGAAGACCCGTAGCAATACGAGAGTATTGCGGAGAGAGGCGAAGACAAAAAACTTATTGAAACAAACTTTTGTTTTGTAATTTAGCAATAATGTTGGGGTAATGTTTTATACCCAAATCCTCGGCCCATATTAAATATTGCAGGGCAACCAGATGGTTAACCCCAACCCCCCAACCATAATAATAACATAACCCCAATGCCTGCATGGCCAATGGGTTGCCCCGCCCGCTCTGCCCGGCACTTTTTTTATACCACATAACCGCCTTTTGCGGGTTTTTTTCAATCATCACCCCACCCTGATAGGCCGCCCCCAATAAAAATTGGGCATGTTCAAACCCCTTATCGGCCTTACGCACTATAATATTAAAAGCCTTGATGCGTTGTTGGGTAAAATATATAATAATTCTGTAAATGGCAAAAATACCGGCAATGATTAACAAAAATATTACCAACAACCCCAACCATAGATATTCATGGTTTGCATAATGGGTTAGCAGGAAAAAACCGACAAAAACCGCCCCCACCACCATGCACAAAATAAGCAGAGGAAACAAAAAATACAGGGTTTTATTGGCGCATAAATGAGGCCAAACCCCCAATTTGCTGTGCAGGCTGGGGTAATGGAGTTGAATATCCTGCATTAAAACCTATCCTTGATACATTGGGCCAGAGTGGGAATCAAAAAACCGGTCATATCGTGTTTGGCATCGCCCAACCCGCCCGAAGTTTTTAATTCCACCCAAAAGCCGCGCGCCTTGATTTTATTATATAATTCCTGTTGAAATTGGAATAAAGTATTGGAATCATTGGGGTTACCCAAAATATAAATACGCCTTTTATTATCGGGTTTTATGCCATCTACATGGTCGGTGATGGTATATAAATCGCAATATCCGGTGGTATCGCAATTGGGGGGCAGGGTTGCACCGGCCTTGGCCGCGCGTATTTTCGCCAATTCACGCGCATTATAATTGCCCGAGGAACCAACCGCACAATCAACATCGGTGCGCCCCAAGGTAAGCAAGGCCATGGTGGTATTGGCCCCACCCGATTGCCCACCAATAGTAACCCGCTGAAACCCGTATATTTTTTTCAATTCATCAATTGCCCCATTCATGGTTAAATATTCCTTGCGTTGCCGGCGTTGGTTATGGTGGCCCGATGACCCGTAAGTGCCGGGGCGCGCCACCAAAATAAAAGGCATATTCTGCCATCGTTCCATCAAATTCAAATAAAATTCTAATGCCACGGTGGAATTATCCTCGTAAGCCACCGGAGTTTTGCCGGCCAAGCGGTCAGCATTAAAAATAATAATCGCCTGTTGCACCGGCCCCTTGGCCAGGGTTGATGTAAAATAACGCACACATTCGGCCCCCAATTCATGTTTAACCCACACCGCCTGGCCCCCGCGCTGGTTGATATTCAAACATTCATATTCGTTGATGGTCAGGCCATTAATTAATTGGTCATTGGGGAAAAAATCCAATGGCGGTTCGGCCCAATTGGGGGCGCAATAAAATAATAAACATAATAAAAGAATTTTTTTCATATAAATGTTTATATACTCAAAATACCCAATATATTTAAAATTAATACCTATTAATTTTAAATATATTGGCTGGATTTTGAGTATAATGGGGGGTTTACAAGGGGGGTGAAATAGCGGTTGGGCTGTGCACAGAGCGTATTTCACCCCCCTTTTACCTGAATTGGTTTTTAATGGTAGCATTTTTAAATCCTTTCGGTGATACCAGTATACCATAAAATGATAAAACTTGCAATGAATCACCATGCAAAACTTATCCACAATTTGGGTGAATTTTATCCCCAGATATTTGCATTTGGGGGCAATAATTTGCTTTAAATTTCCCATTCTGTCTGTATAAATAAAAACATCAATGCCGGTCGCAACCACTATATATAGTATGGGTTGCGGGTTTTTCTGTCTATATATTGTATAGGAGCAATTATGAGTTTCGTTTGGAGTGATGACACTGTAACCCAATTAAAAACCCTGTGGAAGAAGGGGGCATCGGCCCGTGAAATTGCCGAACATTTCGGCAATATCAGCCGTAATGCCGTGATTGGCAAGGCCCATCGTTTGGGGCTGTCGCATCGGGCCCAACCAATGAAGCGTGAATATATACCTTACAGCCACCTGCGCCACGAAAAAACCTGCCAATGGCCCGAGGGTGACCCAATGGATAGCCAAAGTTATCATATTTGTGGCAAACAAGCCAAAATTGGCAAGGCATATTGCGATAGTCATTATAATCGGGCCTATCGCGTGATAAATATGCATAATATGCATGAACAATTTTCATCAAATAATTCATAATCTGGCCGTTCAAACAATTGAATTTATGGCTGGGCGGGGTTTGCGCCTGTTATGCGCTGAATCCTGCACTGGTGGGCAATTGGCTGGTTCCATAACCACTATTGCCGGTGCATCGCGCATATTATGGGGTTCGTTGGTGGTCTATGATAATCAGGCCAAGATGGATTTATTGGCCGTGCCCCCCGATATTTTACAACAATTTGGGGCGGTCAGCCCGCAAACATGCAGGTCAATGTTACATGGCCTTGACCGCATTGGGCAAAAACACCCCGAACATCAATTTGTGAATGTGGCGATAACCGGTGTGGCCGGCCCGGGGGCCAGCGCGTTAAAACCGGCCGGTTTGGTTTATATTGGGCTGGGTTATGCCGGTAAAGACCAAATTTATGAACATTATTTTTCGGGCGAACGCAATGCGGTACAGGCGCAGGCCGTTATACAAGCCATGGAATATATTACAAAGGTGCATTAACCGAGGTCAGCGGGCGAATTACCCCATCAATCAAGCGGTAAACCCAACCATGAATTTCCAATGACTTACCATTAATCCATGCCTTGCGCACTATGGGGTTATGCGCGATATTATGCACCTGTTGCATAACATTTTTTTCGCATAAAAAATCCACCCGTTCCTCCAAATCATCGCATTGGTTTAATTCGTTATGAAATTGGTGGGCCAAATCGCGTATGGGTTGAATCCAATGGTCAATCGTGCCATTAAACCCGTTGGTACAGGCCGCGCGCACCCCGCCGCACCCATAATGGCCACATACAATGACATGCTTTACCTGTAAAACATCAACCGCATATTGCAAAACCGAATTAAAATTCAAATCGCCATGGTGCACCATATTGGCGACATTGCGGTGCACAAACACCTCACCCGGGGCCAGGCCGGTAATTTGGTTGGCCGGCACGCGCGAATCAGAACAACCCACCCATAAATATTCGGGGGCCTGTAATTGCGATAATTTTTTAAAAAATTTGGGGTCTTGGGCGATTGTTTTATCAGCCCAAATCTTGTTATTATCAAGCAGCCGTTGAAGCAATTTTCTTCTCAATTTGGCGTTTCACGCTCAATGCCTCGGCCGGCAGGCGCGAATCGTTGGTGGTTAATAAAAACTTATCCAAACCACCCTTAACATCAACGGTGCGCAGGGCGCGTGTGCTGATTTTCAATGAAACTTCAAAACCCAAAACCTCGGAATACAGGCGTTGAATATGCAAATTGGGGCGAAAAACATGCTTGGTTTTATTTTCGGCATGTGAACGGCGGTGGCCAAATTGGTTGCCTTTGCCGGTTAATGAACATTCACGGGTCATGGTTGATTTTCCTTAAACTTATTACTATTTTTATGGCTCCGCAGAAGGGATTCGAACCCCTGACCAATCGGTTAACAGCCGATCGCTCTACCACTGAGCTACTGCGGAATTGCCCCACTTATAGCAAGAAAATTCATAAATGCAAGAATTTTTTTTAATTCTATATTGCATAATGGCTTAATTTGCTATAAAAATAATCAAATATATTAAAGGGGTGCAAGAAAATGAAACTGAATATTGATAAATTTCCGCGCAAGGCCTTAAAACCAGTGGGCGACCAGGCCTTTCGCGCCAGCGAGAATATGGGACGCAATTTTGAACGCACATACAGCGGGGCCCTTAGTTTCCTGCGCCGCCGTTACAGCCGTGATTTAAACGGGGTTGATGTGGCGATTACCGGTATTCCGTTTGATTTGGCCACCACCGGCCGTTCGGGTGCGCGTTTTGGCCCACGGGCGATTCGCGCCGCTTCGGTTGGCCTGTCGGAACTGGATGCGCATTTTTTCCAAATTGACCCATTCGCCCATTTAAACGTGGTTGATTATGGCGATTGTGATATTGACCATGAACGGCCCCATAATATACCGGCCGATATTACTGCCCATTTGCGCAATATTGTTAGTGCCGGTGTCATACCGGTCAGCATGGGGGGCGATCATTTTGTCACTTTGCCGATATTACGGGCTTTGGCCGAACAACATGGTAAGGGCATTTCATTGATTCATTTTGATGCCCACCCCGATACGTGGGAGCCGGACGAGGATACCATATTAAACCATGGCACCATGTTTTACCACGCGATACAGGAGGGGTTGATAGACCCGTCCACTTCGGTGCAGGTGGGTATTCGCACCTTGGTGCATGATAATTTGGGGGTAAAAATAATCACGGCCGATGATTGCCACGATTTGGGGGTTAAGGGGATTATACAGGCGATTAAACAACGGGTTGGCAGTAATAAAACCTACTTAACCATTGATATAGATTGTTTGGACCCGGCATTTGCCCCGGGCACCGGAACACCGGTGGCCGGTGGTTTAAGTTCGCGCGAATTATTAATGGTTATACGCGGGCTTAATAATATCAATTTTATTGGCATGGATTGCGTGGAGGTTGCCCCGGTATATGATGTATCAGAAATTACCGCCATTGCCGCCGCCCATCTGATGCATGATTTTATTTGCCAGCTGGCCCTGCGCAAAATGGGTAAATAATACGGATAAATTTGTTTCAATAAGTTTTTTCTTCACACTAATCGGTTAAAAATGAACTCAAAATCCTCATTTATTACCTATAAACTCCGGTTTTTCGTTCATTTTTGCCCTCTATTGTTTTGAAAAATTCTTATTGAAACAAATTTATAGATAACTTAATATATAACTAACAACTGAAATAATAAAAAAGAAAGACAAAAAGGTACAAAAATGACAAAAAAAACAAAAGAAACAAAAATATGCGCAATACAGATGGATCCTTTGGCCAGTATTAATATTAACGGGGATAGTTCCTTTGTTTGTATGTTAGAGGCACAAAAAAGGGGTTATAGGATTTTTCATTATTTACCCATAAATTTGACCTATAACCACGGGGTTTTGAGCGCGCGCGGGGCATTTGTGGAATTACGGCGCGAAATGGGCAACCATTTTACCATTTTGCAGGAGGCAACCCTAAACCTGCGCGAGGCCAAGGTCATTTTGATGCGTCAGGACCCACCATTTGATATGGGTTATATTACCGCCTGCCATTTATTGGAAACGATAGCTAAGGATGTTTTGATAGTCAATAACCCATCGGCGGTGCGTTCGGCCCCCGAAAAATTATCGGCCCTTGATTTTGCCGATTTAATGCCCATAACCATGGTTAGTAAAGACAGCCAAGCCATTAGCGCATTCCACCAAGAACATGGCGATATTATAATGAAGCCATTATTTGGCAATGGTGGTTTGGGTGTGGTTAAATTAAGTGCCAATGACCCGAATATGGGGGCAATATTGGAATTATTTAACGCATTAGATACCGCACCGGTGATGGTGCAAAAATTTATGCCCAATGTGGTCAATGGCGATAAACGGGTTATTTTAATCAATGGCGAGATTGCCGGGGCAATTAACCGCCGCCCGCGCGCCGGGCAAATTCGTTCCAATATGCATGTCGGGGGCATGCCCGAACCATGCACCCTGAATGATGCCGAAAAACATATTTGTGCCCGATTAAAACCATTTTTACAGCAAAATGGCCTATTTTTCACCGGCATTGATATTATTGATAATAAATTGACCGAAATTAATGTAACCTCACCCACCGGAATGCAGGAAATGAATCGTTTTTACAACACCAGCATTGAGGCCATATTATGGAATGCCATTGAAAAGGCAATTTGAAGGGCTTGTTGTTCGTTTCATTGGGCCCGGCCAAGGTATTTATATAATTATTACCCACCAATGCGGGTTGGTGCACTTTTGACTATATCCACCACTGCCTGATTTTGTTGTTTTTCTATTTTAATATTTTGGGCGGCCAATTGTATACGGGTTTGGGTGGCGGTTAAATTGGCGGTATCCTCGTTCAAATTGCTTAGGGTAATTTTGTCACTGCCGGTTTGTAATTCGTTGGTGTATAATTTGGTAAATTGCAGGCGGGTGGTCAAAATATTTTGTTGTGTGCCATAATTGTCAATAAAGCCACGCAATTTTGTAATCGCCTTTTCCAATTTGCTAATTATAGCATCGGCCAAGCCAATATTGCTGTTATTATTGCCAATTTGGCTAAAACCCTTGAATAATGGTGGGTCTATCACTTCTTTGACCTCGGTGGTGAAATTATTAAAATTGGGGTCAGAACGGGTGGCGGCCTGTAATATAAAATTGGTGGTGGAACCCGGGGTGGCCGGAATAATTAACAGGGCATCGGCATTGCCAAAACGTACGTGAATATTGCGATTACCAATTTCATTAGTGGTAAATGGTATAAATAATTCGGGGTTGCCAACCCCATCAGTTGAAAATACTATATTAGGCGGAATACGCGCCCCAATAGATACATTAGATAGAGTTGTTGTCTCCCCCTTGTTATTAAAAACATGGCTTAGGGTAAATACTTTTTCCTCTAATCGGTTATCGGAATATGCACGTAAAAATTTGCTGTATAAAATATTTTCCTGTGAAATTTGTAATGGGTTAAATAACGAATTATCAAACAGGCTGGCATCAACATTTTGCGAATATACATTATCATTAACCAAATTTAAGGCCTTGACCGATAATTTGCTGGTGTTTTTGGTGCCAAATTCAATATCCAATTTATGGGCGGTGTTATTTATTAAATTGACCCCATTATATTGTGTATCGTTGGTAATTTGGCCAATTTGGTTTAATAATGAAATAAATTGGCGGGTATATGAACGTCTTTCCACTTGGCTGGCACTTTTTGCGCTATTGCTCAACCCCTTAATTTGGTCTAATAATTGACCAATCGCTTCCAAACCATTCAGGGTGGTATTCAGGGTGGAAATTCCTTGGTCTATTGCCTCCTTGCGGTCAATAAAATCGCGGGCGCGGTCATTTAAACCCTTGGAACGAAAAAATTCTAAACCGCCATCTTGAATATCGGCAATTTTTTTGCCGGTGGTAATTTTTTTGCTGGATTTATTGGCAATGGATTGCAAATTTTCCAATTGCAATAAATTACTGCGCTGTATGGCGGTTAGCTTGATGTCTGACATAATATTGCAATAGCAATTTTAATGCCAACCCCCCACCCCCCTAAAAAGCCTGTTTGGGTTTAATATTCTATAACCGATACCACCGCGCGATGGTCAGAAACCCACGGGGTAATAACAATATCGGCCCGTTCGGGTTTTTCACCAATAACTTTGCTGGAAACAACCTTCAAATTTTTACCCTTGGCAAAAATAAAATCAATGCGGTCATGGTGGTCTTCCTTATCGTCCTCGGCCGTGGTCGGGGTCCAGGTAAAGCCCGGTTTGGCCACCACATCGGGGTTGGCGGTGCGATAAGTATCAACCAAACCCCACGATTCCAAACGGGTGGTGGTTGGCCATTGCACTGGTTTGGGGTGGTATTTGGCTTTTACTGCCGCCTCGTTCCAATCGTGGTGCGAAGGTTCGTTTAAATCGCCCATCACCAATAATAATTCACCATTCATGGCTTTGTTTTCGGCAATATCCTTTTCCAATTCGTCCATTGCCGCCCTGTGGGCGATATTGGCATATTTTATGGCTTGCTCGGCCGTTTTGATTTTGGGGTAATTTTCATAAACTATCCCGTTAATTTGGTATGGCGGGTAAGGTTTATAATCAAAATTCAGGCTATATACCCAAACCGGTTTATTGTTAATTTCCACGGCGGCCCCATAACCCCGGCCCGAAAAATTAACAATCGGGAAACGGCTTAACACCGCATTGGCATAAATTGCCGGGTGATTTTTGGTGCGTTTTAAATCCGCCTTGTAATAATTTGATTGGTCAAATACATAAAACCCAAGCGCATCGGCCAATTTGCGGGCAATTGATTCGCCCTCGGGGCCGTTATCGCCCTCGGGGCGCGCATCAGAAATTGCAATAATATCCGCCCCCGATTCTTTTATTACTTTGACAACATGGTCAAACCCCTCGGGCGTGCCACCGGCATTAAAAACATTATATTGCAATAATGTTAATTTGTTTTGGGCAATTGCCCCCTGTGCCATTACCACCAATATGGTCAGGGCCATCGTATATAGAATTTTTTTCATCATAACCTCCATATATTATTAAGGCAATTTTACACCAAAATATTATGCGTTTCAAGTAATTTTGTAAGATTTTTATAAAAAATTTATAATTTTTTTGTTGATTAAGCCACCATTAATAAATCGTTCCAATTGGTGGTATAACGCGGGCTTAAATTATGTTGGTGCGGGGTAAAACCACCGTTAATCGCGCGCGGTTGCGCCCCAAAATGCAGGGTGTTGCGCCCGTAACGGGCATTGACCTTGTCCATTATTTGGCATAATTCATTGGTGCGGGTGGTGTTGGTTTCCCATAATGGCAATTGGCTACCCGCCACCGCGCGTAAGTCATGCGCCATCACCCCACCGCGTTTATAACTTAGGCCGTGGCGGTATATTTTCGGCAAAATGGCCCGCACCGCATTGGCTAAATCCAGTGTATTATTGCTTAATTGCGGTAATTGGTAACTGCCATGCAATTGGCAATATCCATCACGAAAGCGGTTGGTGGCCATAAAAACCGAAATCGCCCCGCATAATTGGTTATCGCGCCGCAAATTGGCCGCTAAATCAGAACAAAAACGCAAAATAGTTGCATGCAGGGGCAAATATTGGGCAATTTCGGGTTGAAATGACCGGCTGATAAGGCTGTTTTGTTTGGCCGGTGGTTGCGTTTCAACATTATAACACCCCACCGCGCGCAGTTCATACCATATACGCATTCCATGAATGGTCATTTTGCGTTTTACCCATTCGGGGCGGGCATTTATAAATTGGTGGGCATTATGTATATTATGCGCCATTAACAGGGGCATATAGGCCCGCCCAACCCCCCAAATATCGCCAATTTTGGTGTTTTTAAGGGCATATTCCATATTATCATTATCCAATATATATACCCCACCAGCCCCACGTTTGGCCAAGCGATTCGCCAATTTGGCCAATGTTTTGGTGGCACCCACCCCCACCGAAACCGGAATGCCGGTATATTGCAATATGCGGGCGCGCAATTGGCGCATCATATTGCTTATATCATTGAAATTTATGGTTTTGCATTGCAAAAATGCCTCGTCAATGGAATATATTTCGCATGGCAGGCCCATTTCGCGTATCACCGCCATCACCCGCGCCGACATATCGGCATATAAGGCAAAATTGCTGGAACGCACAATAATATTATGCTGGTTGCATAATTTTTTAATCTCGTGGAATGGTGCGCCCATTGGTATGCCCATGGCTTTTGCCTCGGCCGACATGGCAATGGCGCACCCGTCATTATTTGACAATACCACCAATGGTTTATTGTGCCAATCGGGCCTAAATACCCGCTCGCACGATGCATAAAACGAATTGCAATCAATTAATGCAAACATATACCCCCCATTAACCCCGATATTTGCGTATAACCGCCCGCACCACGCCAAACACCTCTAATTCCTCCTCGGCCCCCAAAATAATCGGGGCAAAGGCCGGGTTGGACGCATGAAGCGCAATATAACCGGCCCGTTGCACCAAACGTTTCACCGTAAAACCCCCGTCATATTGGGCAATAATAATATCACCCGAATGGGCGGTTAATGACCTATCCACCAGCAAAATATCGCCATTTAAAATGCCATCACCCAACATGGAATCACCGCTGACGCGCACATAAAAACTGGCGTGCGGGTGGCTGGGAATAAAATCGTTTAAATCCAACCGCCCCTCGCTCATTTGTTCGGCCGGTGACGGAAAACCCGCCATCACCACATCCTGCGCTATTGGGTATATTGACATATTTTGTTCTTAATATATTCGCAATATATTGTCAAGAAAAAAGAACAAATAGGGGGTAAAATGATAAAAAAATAATAATGCAAACCACAAAAACCACCCAAAAAAATATTGACAATAATATGACATTATGCGAATGTTTTAATATGAATGAAATATTAAATATTGAACAATTGGGCAACGAAAACGTCCGGCGTTTTTGGTGGGCGCACGAATTATCGGTATTTTTGGGTTATAAATCGTACGATTCCTTTGCCAATGTGGTAAAACGGGCCATACAGGATGCCATAAATTTGAATGTTGATTGGCAAACCGAATTTGAAGGGGCCAAGCAGGGCAACCTATCCACTTATAAATTATCGCGATTTGCGGTTATGTTATGCGTTATGCAGGCCGATAATAAAAAGCCAGAGGTTGCACAGGCGCGCGCCCAATTGGCTTCCATTGCCGAACAATTATTTTACGAGGTGGAACGATTACAGGAACGCGAAAAATTATCCAGCAACGAAAAAAATATGGTTGATGTGGCTGTTAGGCATGGCCTGCCGAACGAGGGGGACGCAATAAGCCGTTTCAGAAATAAGGGTTATATTGGTTTGTATAATATGGGTTTAAAGGAATTAAAAAATTACAAGGGGGCCAGCGAAATAAAGGAAACATTATATGATTATATGAACCCGATTGAAATTGCCGCCAATAATTTTAGGGTGGTTATGACTGCCGAAAAAATAAAGAGCGAAAAATTGACCGGTGAGCAAAAAATTATGAACGCCGCCCAAACAGTGGGGCGCGAGGTGCGCGACATGGTAATAAAAAACACCGGCCAAGAACCCGAAAATATACCATTCAAATTTCATAAAATAGCATAAAAATGAAAAAAATTAACCAATTGGGGTTGAATAAGGATTAAAAAATCTTTATATGACATCATATTAACAAGCGGGAGGAAATAATGGAATTATCAATTTTTATTTTGGGTGCAGTGGCCATTTTGGTATTAATGGTGCTGTTTTATTCGGTGCGCATTGTTCCGCAATCGCAAAATTTTTTGGTGGAACGTTTAGGCAAATTTGACCGCAAGTTAGAGGCGGGCCTACATTTCATAACCCCCATTATTGAAAATATTTCCCACAAGGTTAATATTTTGGAACGGCAATTGCCCACCCAAAAAACCCCGGCCATTACATTGGATAATGTCACCATATATTTGGAATTGGCCATTTTATACCGCATAGTTGATGCCGCTAAAACCTGTTATCGCATTTCAAATATAGACCAAGCAATTATAACCACTGTAACCGGCACGGTGCGCAGTGTTATTGGCAAAACTGACCTTGATGGCGTGCAGTCTAATCGCCGGCATTTGGCCGATGAAATTGAAAATGAATTGCAAATTGTTTCAAACGAATGGGGTATAATTTTAACCCGTGTTGAAATAATAGATGTTGAAGTGGACGCCGAAACCAAATCGGCCATGCAAATGCAGTTAAATGCCGAACGCAATCGCCGGGCCCAAGTGCGTGAGGCCGAAGGCAAAAAAGAATCTATGCAATTAATAGCCGATGCCGAATTATATACCGCCCAAAAAAAGGCCGAGGCCAAAAAAATTACCGCTGATGCCGAAGCATATGCGGTGCAGGCGGTTTCAAAGGCAATTTCCGAGGGAGGGCAGACAGCGGTAAATTTTGAAATACAAAAAATTCAGGCCAATGCCGTTCAGTCAATAGGAAGCAGTGCCAGTAGTAAAATTATTATTCTGCCCACCGAAATTTTGGATTCGGTCAAGGAATTGGGCAATATATTCAAAAAGCTATAACCGCCATGATTACCGAATATTATTATATTTTGGCCATTTTGGGGGTGGTATTATTGGGTTTGGAATTATTTTCAGGCAGTATGTTTTTATTTGCCAGCGGGGTGGGCTTAATTGGCGTGGCAATAATTGAATATTTTTTGGCAATGCATAATATTTTGATTGATTTGATATTATTTGTATTATTCGCCTGCCTTACCCTGTGGTTGGTGCGCAAATATGTTAAACCAAAAAATAATAATAACGATATAAATAATTATTAAAGGGGTATTACCACCGCACCATTAATGTGGGCGAATGTTGTTTATACATTAACCATTGTAAAAAACATTTAAGCAACTGGTTTATAAATTCAAGATGATTGGTTTTTGGTATACCAAATAATATTAATAAACATGCCCTTCATTATTGGCAAGAAAAACAAAATAAAGGGCATGGCCACCACCACCAAAGCCAACATTTCGCCCCATAACGGGAAAAAATCACCGCGCACAATATAAACCATTATGGTGGTAACAAAATGGCCACTGATGAATATGGTCGCCCAGGCCGGGGCATCATCGGGGGTTATGTCGGTAAAATCGGCCCCACAATGGGCACAGCTTGGCTGTTGTTTCAAATAACCAACCATGGTTTTGCCAATGGCGCATTGCGGGCAACGGCGGTTTAACCCGTCCCAGATGGTTTTCATTTTTATCATTATAATTTCTCCGCTATGGTAATGGCCAAACGCGTGCCCCCGCGCACCGCCCGTAAAAAAATATTATAAAATGGCAATTGTTCTGCCCCGCCGGCCAATGCCATATCCTTGTGGTGGTCCTCGTCATTTTTAAATTGCTGAATTTTATTTTTTAAATCACCATCGGGCAATTGGGTAATTTGCCGGTTATAATGGTCGCTTATTTCCAATTCCACTCCCACGGTCAGCGCATGTTGGGCGTGGGGCGAAACGGCCGCGCTGGCATAACCAATGGCAAAGCCCAAATTTTGCCATAATGGGTAAAATATACTGGGGCGGGCGCGGTTTTTGGTTATTTCATGGTTAAAATAATCCAAATGCACCTGTTCGTGGGCCAACATGGCCTGTAATGTGGGGTTGGGGCCGGGCTGGGCGGCAATTTGCCCGCGGTAAATGGTTACCGCCCCCAATTCACCGGCCTGATTAACCCGCAACATGGCATGGTTATTTTTATCATCACCGGGCAAATATGTATATTTTTCTTTACTTTTCATGGCAAATTGATTATCTTTATTTTTATGAAAAATCAACTTTTTAAAATTCATTATTTGCTTTTGGCCTTATTACTGGCCGTTGGCATATTGCCGGTGCAATTATCGGCCGATGAATCACAATTTGTCAAAAACCCACCGGTTGATATTATTGAATTTGGCGGTGGCTATTACGATGTTAACGACCATTGGAAAACTTATTCGGCCCATGTAATTTATAAACCCAAATACCGCATGGCCGATATTTTTTACCCCATTATCGGGGTTATGGCCACCGGCAAGGGGGCAGTGCATGGCTTTGCCGGTGTGGGGTTGGATTATTATTTAACCAATAATATTGTCATTTCCCCCAGCTTTGCCCCCGGTGTATATAGCGATGGGGCCGGTAAAAAATTGGGCCTGTGGTTGCAATTCAAATCAATGATAGAGGTGGGATACGAATTTGCCAACCAAAACCGCATTGCGGTCGGGTTGTATCATATTTCCAATGCCAATATTGGTAATAGCAACCAAGGAACCGAGGTTGTAACCCTAACGTACTCCCTGCCACTTAGCCAAAAATAATGACCCAAAAAATATTATTCATAACGGGTGATGATTATGCCATTTTGACCCATCGCCTGCCATTGGTTAAAATGTTGCAAAATAAGGGTTTTAAAATATATGTTATGGCCAACCCGACTGGTGCCGGTGCCAAATTACAGGCCGAGGGCATAGAATATATACCCATAAAAATGAAACGCGGTGGGTTAAACCCATTGCGCGATTTATGGGTTATTTGCCAATATTTTTGGGTAATGTTAACCCTGCGCCCGCAACTGGTTCATGCGGTTGCCATTAAACCCTGTTTATATGGGGCCATTGCCGCCCGTTTGGCCCATATACCCATTTTGGGGGCGATGGGCGGGTTGGGTTTTACCTTTATGTCTAATACATTCAAGGCAAGAATTATCCGCCCGGTGGTAAGGATTATTTTTGCCATATTTTACAACCATCAACGCGCCAAAATTTTGGTGCAAAATATGGACGATTACCGGGAATTTATTCATAATATTGGCCTGCCCCCCACACAAATGGAATTATTACCCGGGGCCGGGGTTAATATTGACCGGTTTGACCGGCCCCACAACCCACCGCCCGATTCACCAATACGGGTGGTGATGATGGCCCGCCTGTTGGCCGATAAGGGTATATGGGACGTGGTGGAGGCGATGAAATTATTGGATAATAAACGCATAGAAATTCACATATATGGCACAATTGACCCGCAAAACCCCACCAGCCTGAATAACCAAGAATTGGCCCAATTGAAGAAAAATTCTGCGGTGCAATTTATGGGGCATGGCGACCCGCTCAATGCCTATCAGGGGGCGCATATTGCCCTACTTCCATCCTACCGCGAGGGAATGCCGATGGCCTTAATGGAGGCGGCGGCGATGGGTATAGCCTTAATTAGTAATGATGTGCCCGGGTGCCGCGATATTTGCCGTGATGGCATAAATGGTATTTTGGTGGAAAAACAACAACCGGCCCAATTGGCCCGCGCCATTGAAAAATTGGCCAATGATAAGGATTTGCGCACCCAATATGGCAATAATGGTTACGAAATGACCCGCACCATTTTTGCCCACCATATTATTAACCAACAAACTTTGGCCATTTATAATACATTATGGGGGCAGGGCCATGCAAAATGAACTAACCCCGGTTATGGCCCAATATAAGGCAATTAAAGATAACCACAAGGATGCATTATTATTTTACCGCATGGGCGATTTTTACGAATTATTTTATGACGATGCCATACAGGCATCGCAGGCCCTGAATATTCAATTATCGGCCCGTGCCGATGGGGTGCCAATGTGCGGAGTGCCACACCACGCATATGAGGCATATTTGAACAAGCTAATTACCAATGGTTACCGCGTGGCCATTTGCGAGCAAGTCGAAACCCCGGGCGAGGCCAAAAAACAGGGGCGCAAATTAATCAATAGGCGGGTGGTGCGGGTGGTCAGTGCCGGCACCCTGACCGAGGAGCATTTATTACCCAGCCAATCGCCCAATTATTTACTGGCCATAACCGCCATCAAGGACCAAATTTATGGAATATATAGCGATATTTCATTATTGGAAACCCATTTATTGCAATGTAATATTAACCAATTGGCCAATGAATTGTTAAAATTGCAACCATCGGAAATTTTAATTACCCAAGAAACATTGCAATATGACGATATAACCCGCCAATTACGCGATTTTTACGAAAAAATATCGGTGCGCCCGGCCCACCAATTTGACAGCAAAAATGCGCAAAAATCGTTGAATATCTTGTTTGATATGGCCGATATAACCATTATGGGCCAATGGCATGACGGCCATTATATGGCCTGTGATGCCTTGATTCATTATTTAAAATTAACCCATCTGCAACAATTGCCCAAATTGACCCTGCCCCATTTTGCCGATAATAAAAATTATTTGGTTATTGATGCCGCCACCCGCAAATCGCTTGAATTAACCCATACCAATCAGGGGGCGGTCAAGGGAAGCCTGTTTGATATTATTAATAATTGCCAAACCCGCGCCGGCACCCGCCAATTATTGCATGAATTTAACGAACCATTGATAGATATTGCCACCATTAACCAACGTTTATCGGCCGTGGAATTTTTGGCCGAAACCCCAGCCCTAACCCAACAATTGCGGGTTTTGTTAAAACAAATACCCGATTTTATGCGCGCCCTGGCCCGTATGGAATTTAACCGCGCCAGCCCGCGTGATGCCGGTATTATGAAGCAAGCCCTCAATTCAGCCCGCCCATTATGGCAGGCCTTACGGCAATATGAGCAGATACCCCAGCTTATTGATGAATATAGCCAAAAAATTGGGGTTTTTGACGAAATTTGCCTTTTGCTTAATACCGCCCTGTGCGATGAATTGCCCAATCACCTGCGCGATGGCGGTTATATACAAAAGGGTTTCAGCCCCGAATTGGATAATTTTATGCAATACCGCCATGATGGCGAACATTATATACGCAAATTGGAATATCAATATCGCGAGGAAATGGGATATGATGGATTAAAAATTAAACATAATAATATTATTGGCCATTTTATTGAAATTAACAGCAAATTTGCGCAAAATATACCCAGCCATTTTGACCATAAACAAACTTTAAGCGGTTTGGCCCGTTATAATACCCCGCAATTGCAGGAATTGGCCCAAAAAATCAGCAATGCCACCGATATGGCCATTGGCTGTGAAGCCCAAATTTTTAACGAAATTTGTGGTAAAATTTGCGCCCTGCGCCCGCAATTATGTGAATATAACCGCGCCGTTGCCGGTTTGGATATTTTGGCCAACCATGCGCATAATGCACAAAAATTGCACTTAACCCGCCCCATTTTGGATAATTCACAACAATTTTTGATAAAAAATGGCCGGCATTTGCCGGTGGAACGGGCATTAAAGGGCGATGGGAAAATTTATACCGCCAACCATTGTTCATTACAGGATGGCGAATATTTTTGGTTAATCACCGGCCCCAATATGGCCGGCAAAAGCACGTTTTTACGGCAAAATGCCCAATTAATTATACTGGCCCAAATGGGTTCGTTTGTGCCGGCCGAATTTGCCCATTTGGGGGTGGTGGATAAATTATTCTCTCGGGTTGGGGCATCGGACGATTTAACCCGCGGGCAAAGCACATTTTTGGTTGAAATGCTGGAAACCGCCACCATTTTAAACCGCGCCGGCCCCAACAGCTTTATCATTATGGACGAGGTGGGGCGTGGCACCGCCAATACCGATGGTTTATCATTGGCATCGGCAATTATTGAACATATTCATAATAAAATTGGGGCCCGTTGCCTGTTTGCCACCCATTACCATGAATGTGCCCATTATGCGCATATTTTGCCCAATTTCAAAAATTATTCGTTAAAAATTCTTGAAAATAACCAAAAAATTACCTTTACCCACGAAATTATTGCCGGGGCGGCCTCGCAATCTTACGGCATTTATGTGGCCAAATTGGCCGGCCTGCCACGGGTGGTATGGCAACGGGCCGAACAATTGGTGCAGGCGCATAACCGCAACCAAAACAGCATGGATTTGCCATTGTTTTTCAGCGGTGGTAATAATGACATGGCCCCAACCGGGCCAGAAAAAACAAACGATTCAGGCCCGGCACCATTTCAACCAATTATTGATGAATTGGGCGCATTGGATATAAATAATGTAAGCCCCAAACAGGCCTGGGATTTATTGGAAAAATGGCAAAGCATGGTGCATAATTGACCGACAAAAAAAATAAACCCACCAAATATCATGGTTGGATATTGGTTGATAAACCAATTGGCATGACCAGCACCCAAGTTTTGGGGGCGATAAGGCGCATTTACAACCCCGATAAATTGGGGCATGGGGGCACATTAGACCCATTCGCCACCGGCCTTTTGCCGATAGCTTTGGGCGAGGCCACCAAAACCATTGATTATTGCCTGAACGGTTCAAAGCAATATGAATTTACCCTACGTTTTGGGGTTGCCACCGATACACAGGACCCCACCGGTAATATTATAGAACAAAATGATTTTGCCCCAACCCGCGAAGAAATTCTGGCGACTATACCGCATTTTTTGGGCGATATTATGCAAACCCCGCCCAAATATTCGGCCCTGAAGGTCAATGGGCAGAGGGCCTATAATATGGCCCGCAATGGCGAGGAATTTACCCTGCAAGATAGGCCGGTTTCCATTTATGAATTGCAATTATTGGCCTATAACCCGCCCAACGCCACATTTTGTGCCAAAGTTTCAAAAGGGACATATATAAGAACATTGGGGGTAGATATGGCCAATTTTATGGGGGCGTTGGGCCATGTTGCGCAACTTCGGCGCACCCAAATTGCACATTTTTCAATTAACCAAGCTTTTTGTCTTGATTTTCTTGAAAAAAATGCTATGACAGGCCTAGAAAATCGTGGAATTTTGGGTTTACATGCAGGGCTGGACGGTATCTTGGCTGTGGCACTTAACCCAATTGAAGCCGCATTTCTGCGCTTGGGGCGACCCCTGTCATTAATATCCCGCACCGATTTCAAAAGGTTTCAAAACATTGAAAATGGGCAGGTATTTTTAGGGCAAGCCAACCACCCACCGCTTTATGCCCAACCTGAATTGGTCGGTTTATTAAAACGCAATGGGGCGCATATTATCGCTGATAAACTTTTTGTTTATTAATTAACCAACCGATACCGCAGTAAAGAGGATAACAATGGCTATCTCCAAAGACCAAAAAACAGCTATCATTAAAAACAACGCCCGTAATAATAACGATTCCGGGTCACCAGAAGTGCAAGTTGCCTTATTGACCAGCCGAATTCAGGATTTAACAGAACATATGAAAAATCACCCGAATGACATACATTCACGGCGCGGTTTGTTATTAATGGTTGGCAAACGCCGCCGTTTGTTGGATTATTTGAAATCTAAGGATGTCAAACGCTATCAAGCATTATTGGAAAAATTATCATTACGCAAATAATGGTAATCACAACAAGCTTTTTGCCTTTGTTGCAAAATACCAAACATTGATAAAAATTCGTTTATCAACATGGTGTTTTATATGAATAAAATACACAATAACAAACGCAAAAAGCATTATAAACTTTTTTAAGGAAAAAACATGTTTAAAATAAGCACAAAAGAAACCCAATGGGGGGGCAGAACCCTGAAATTAGAAACCGGCCTAATGGCACGGCAGGCTGATGGCGCGGTGGTGGTAACCTACGGCGGAACCCAATTATTATGTACGGTGGTGGCGGCCAAAACCGCCAAGCCCGAGCAGGATTTTTTCCCGCTGACCGTCAATTACCAAGAAAAATTTTACGCCACTGGGCGTATTCCCGGTGGGTTTTTCAAACGCGAGGGTCGCCCGACTGAACGTGAAACATTGGTTTCACGGTTGGTTGACCGCCCCATTCGCCCATTATTTCATGAACGTTTCTTAAACGAAACCCAAGTGATATGCACCGTTTTGTCGCACGACCAAGTGAATGACCCCGATATTTTGGCGGTTATTGGTGCTTCGGCCGCTTTGGCGATTTCGGGTGTTCCATTTTTGGGCCCGGTTGCGGCCGCCAAAGTGGGTTACAAGGGTGGCAAATTCATATTAAACCCAACCATTGACCAAATTGACGAAAGCCAATTGGATTTGGTGGTTGCCGGCACTGCCGAGGGCGTGTTAATGGTGGAATCTGAGGCCCAACAATTACCGGAAGAGGTAATGTTGCAAGCCGTGGTTTTTGGCCATAAAGCCATGCAAGTGATTATTGATATGATAGTTGAATTGGCCGAAGAAGCCGCCAAAGAACCATGGGTTCTGCCGGCCGAGGACAAACGGGTTAAAGTTTTGAAACCGATTATTGAAAAAGCATCAGCCAAGAAATTGGTCAAGGCTTTCCAAATAAAGGACAAACAAGAACGTTATGCCGCGATTGATGCCATTCGTAGCGAGGTCAACCAAGCTATTTTGGATAAAGACCCGGAAATTATGGCCGAAGCAGGCACCGCGCAAATTATTGCCGGCCTGTTCAAAAAATGCGAATCCGAAGTGGTGCGTGGCACTATTTTAGAGGGGAAACCCCGCATTGATGGTCGCAATACCACCCAAATTCGCCCAATTGATTGCCGCGTTGGTGTTATTAACCGCACACATGGTTCTGCCCTGTTTACCCGCGGTGAAACCCAGGCCTTGGTGGTTACCACTCTTGGCACCGGTACCGATGCCCAAATGATTGATGCAATAGAAGGCGAATATAAAGAATCCTTCATGTTGCATTACAACTTTCCCCCATTTTCGGTGGGTGAAACCGGTAAATTGGGTTCGCCCGGCCGGCGCGAAGTTGGGCATGGTAAATTGGCATGGCGGGCTATTCGTCCGGTATTGCCAACCCAAGACGAATTTTCGTATATTTTGCGTATTGTTTCCGAAATTACCGAATCAAATGGTTCTTCCTCTATGGCCACTGTCTGCGGTTCATCATTAAGCTTGATGGATGCCGGTGTGCCCATTAAAAAGCCAGTGGCGGGTATCGCCATGGGCTTGATTAAAGAAGGCGAAGATTATTCGGTTTTGTCGGATATTCTGGGTGATGAGGATCACTTAGGCGATATGGATTTCAAAGTTGCCGGTACCGAGGATGGTGTCACTTCCCTGCAAATGGATTTGAAAATTACCTCAATTACCCCGGAAATTATGAAAATCGCCCTGGACCAAGCCCGCGAAGGCCGTATGCATATTTTGGGTGAAATGGCCAAAGCCATTACCGAAAGCCGCGATACCGTCAATGAACATGCCCCACGCCTGTTAACCATGAGCATTCCGAAGGATAAAATTCGTGAAGTTATTGGCACCGGTGGCAAGGTCATTCGTGAAATAATTGAATCAACTGGCGCAAAGATTGATATTGATGATGATGGTAAAGTTGTCATCTCCTCAACCGATGCCAATGCCGGTGAAGCCGCCCGTGTGCGTATTTTCAATATTGTTGCCGAACCCGAAGAGGGCACCATTTACCGCGGTAAAGTGGTGCAAATTAAAGAATTTGGCGCATTTGTCAATTTCTTGGGTTCCAAGGACGGATTGGTTCACGTATCCATGATGGCTGATGACCGGGTTAACCACCCCAGCGATATTGTTTCCGAGGGCGAAGAAGTTTGGGTGAAATTTATTGGCACCGATGATAGGGGCAAAATAAAATTATCCATGAAACATGTTGATCAAGCAACTGGTGAAGCCCGTGAGGTTGCCGATAATGGTGATTCACGCCCACCACGCCCCGACCGCCCGCGTTCGGACCGTGGATTTGGGGACCGCCCGCCACGCCGTGATGACCGCGGTGGTGACCACCGTGGTGGTGACCGTGGTGGAGACCGAGGGGGCCGTTTTAATAATGATGGAGATGACCGCCCACAACGTCGCCCACGCGAATTTGACGACCGTCCCAGCTTTGCCCCACGCGGAGATCGCCCCGAACGGAGCGAACGCCCCAGCAGGCCACGTTTTAACGATGATGGTGATGACCGCCCACAACGCGCACCGCGCTTTGACCGTGGCGATGATTTCCGTGGTCGCGATGATTCACGCCCCTCACGCGATAGGGGTGGTGATGACCGCGATGGTGGTGGCCGCAGTGGCCCACCGCGTTCAAAATTCCGCCGTGGATAATTTTTTGCCGGCAAAAATATATGTAAGCAATTGCATGGTATAAAACTGGCAAAAAACAACAAAATAACCGAAAACCCCCTTAGCAATAAGGGGGTTTTTATTTTATAATGATTGGATAAAAAAATAAATAATCATATAGGATATTCTTGACAAGATAAGTTATTATTCTATAATAGATTAACTTTAATGGCCGAAATGATATTTAATGCAATTCTCACTTAACCGCACCAGTTTAACATTATTTGGGGCACTATTAATCCCGTTAATGGTGGCGATGGCGCTTTTTTCGTTATTAATGATTAAAAAATACGAAAATTTGGAAAAAAACTTTATTGAGGATAATTATTTGGTATATATTGATAGCGTATTTAACAATTTTCAAATTTGGTTATATACCGGCAACAGCCTGGATACCGCCCCCAACAAAAGCAATATTTTTGAGGCATTAATTAACAGCATACAGGGTATCAAATCTATTGAATTAATCAATGAAAATGGGGTTGTTTTATTTTCAACCGATTCATCATTGATTAACGACAAAATTAAGGATAAATGGTTAAACGAGGCGCGCAGTAATAAGGTAGCCTTGTTCCGTCAATCCAATATTGAAAATAATTTTGTCGGCAAAAAATTTGTTGATACTGATGGCAATTTTGCCGGTATGATAATTGCCTCTTACGACAAGGATTTATATGTGAATAAGGTTAATAAAATTGCCTATAAAATTATTTTTTTTAACAGCATAATATTAATAATAATGGTTTTTATATTAATATATTATTCCAACAAAATATTTGCCCATTTGACCGAAAAATTAAATATATTAAAACGCAGTTTTCAGGTTTTAAACAAGGATATTCCGGCCACAGATGACGAAACCACCAATGCGGAAGTTATTAAAAAATTGGAAAATTACGACCTGTTAATGCACGATAAACGTTTGAAAATGCTTGCATTGGATTATGCCGAAAAATGAAAATGAAATTAAAAATACCTAAATTGTCTAATTGGAAAAGTTATTGGGTTAACCGGCACCAAGAGCCGATGATTGAATTTTTCCATAATGATAAATTGCAAAATGATAATATAATCATCATACGGCAGGGGCGTATTTTGGGTATTTCATTATTATTATCAATGTTAATTATTTGCTTTGTTGGGGCTTATGGGTTTATTGAAAACCAAATTCAAACCAATATTAACCAAAATGCCATTTCGGCCGGGGTGGCCATTTCCAACAATATGTCCAAATATTCATATTATGGGCTTAATGTTGAAAAAATTCGCGACTTTGACCAAGAGGTAAAGGGATATTTTGAATTGAACCCCTCGCTTTATGCCATTTCCATTAATGATATTAATGACGAAATTGTGCAAAAATATGTCCGCAACCATGAACAATTTGATTTTAAGGGGCAACCCAATTATGTTTATGATTATTATTCCACCGAAAATAAAGAAGGGGAAGTAAAAATATACTTGAAACCCCGTTTCTTTTCTTACTTAATTAACCAAGTAGGCATAGAATTATTGGCGATAATATTATGCAGTATATGCATTATATATAACTTGATAGCAATAATTATCAATGGCAAATTATGGCAAAATATTATATTTATGCTAGATTTCATGCAGGAATTAAAAAAGGGCCAATTGAACCGGATTTTGCCCCCTTCGTTAAATAATGAATTTTGGCCATTAAAAAACGAAATTAACAAATTTGTTGAAAGTCGCAACCAATATTTCTTTGAAATTCAACAGGAAACCAACGAGGCGGCCGAATCGCAAATTGACCCGCAAAATGGCAATGCCCTGATGGGTTTGTTAAACGAAATGCATTCGGTGGTAACCATTGGCAAATTGGGGCAACCGACCATTTTGCAAAATATCAAGGAAATTTCATTTTACCCGACCATGTTGTTAATGCTTTCTATGCAGTTATTATGGGCGGCGGTGCCGGTGTATTTAAGCGATTTATTGTCCAATAACCCGAATAATATAATATATTTGGCCACGGCCATTTGTGGGTTTTTGCTAGCGATGGTGGTGGGTAAAAAATATGCTATGTTTTTAATGGAACGCATGGGGTTCCGCATTGCCTCGGTATCGGCAAGCTTGTTGATAATCATGATTAATATCGCCTTATACTTTGTTGATACAATCAATGAAATATTGGTTTTGCGCATTACCAGTGGCTTGGGTTATGGGGTATTATGGGCAATAACCACCATGTTATTATTTAAACCCCATTGGCATTTTGACAATGTTATAAATTTAACCCCGATTAAATATTATTATAATGTCCTATTTTACCAGATGCGCCTGTTTTGGGTATGCCTGATTGCTGGGTTATTTATTGGTGCGTTTTTGGGCGAATTTTTGCAAATAAAGTTGATATTCATTGTTTCATCATTGGTTTTGGCGATATTGGTGGTATTATTTATTGTCATGGATTTGCCGGAAATAAACAAAAACCAACCCGCCAAAACCGCCAATATTTTGGGTAATATATTTGAAAAATACCAAATTTGGCAATTAGCATTTTCCACCATATTATGGAAAAAAATTATATTATTTGGCTTTATTGGCTTATTTATACCCATCGTTGGCTTTCATTATAATCATTCCTTATTTACCATTTCGGTTATGGTGGGGGTTTTTGCCTTATCGGGTTTGTTGTCTTATTTAATTGTATATTATTTTGACATTGATAATACGCCCAACCATTATATTATATTATTGGCATTGGCCTTGAACATGGCCGGCATATTTACATTTAACCCCAATAGTTATTTTATTTATTGCAGTATGGTGTTTTTTGGTTTGGGTTATAATATTTTAAGCTATGGTTGGATAAAGTCGTTAAATGTTATTGCCCAACAAAACCGCGATAAAATGATAGTGATATATCAAAAAATAAGTGCTATAATGAATATAGTTGCCTTGGTGGTGATTTTTATTTTGGCCATTTTATATATGAATTTTGGATTAGAAAATTTAAAATGGTTGGTGTTTTATGTTTTAATAATTACCATTGTCTGGCAAATATTGAATAAACGATTTGTGGGTAAAAAATGAAAATAATATGGTTATTAATTATTTTTATGTTGGTGCCCGGACCTTCTATGGCCGGCATGGGCGACCGGTTCAACCCGTATATTATTTACCAAATATTGCCCGACGAACCCAGCAATATTGAACGTGGCTTTGAAAATTATTTTTCCATTCGTGGTATTGCGGTAAAAATAATTCGGGTGCAAATGAGCAAAACCGACAAAAAATATAGCGACATTATTGCCGATATAAAAAAAACCAAACCTGATTTGGTATACACCAGTGGCCTGCAAGTTACCTTGGGTATTTTTGGCAGTTATAATGCGGCCAAACAAGACCCTGATAAATTTATTACCCAAATTGCCGGCATTTTTGTTAATGTGGCGTATCCGGTTGAATTGGGGTTAATTTATTCATTGCAAAATTCGGGGCGCAATATTTCAGGGGTGGGTTATATGGCCCCAATTGATATTCAATTAAAAAGCCTGCTTGATTATCGTGATTATAAAAAAATTGGTATTATTTACAATACCGAGGACGAAGAATCGGTAATTAATAAAAATCAATTAATAGCCCATGCCCAAAAATTGGGGCTAGAAGTGGTGGAAAGCAAATTAAGTATGGATTTGCATAATAACCCCAAATTGGATTCGGTGCCACAAATAATTAATGACCATGTTTTGAATAATGTGGAAATATTATATTTGGGGCCCGATAGTTTTTTGCGCAATAATATCCACCAATATACACAAATGGCCCTGCGTGACCATATGCCCATATTCAGCACCAATGAAATACCCATTTTAACCAGCAAGGCCCTGTTGGGTTTGGTGGCAAATCTGGTTTCGGTGGGCAAATTGGCCGGCAAACAGGCTGAAAATATTTTGCATGCCCCCAACAAGGCCGAAAATTTGAAATTTATTACCCCGTCTGAATTTTCAACCATGTTGAATGTTAAGGCCATTCGCATTTTGGACGATTACCCAACGTTTGATCAATTAAAACGATATAAAATTGTGGGGTATTTACCATGAATATTACCACCCGTATCAATTTGATTTTTTTGGTCTTTGCCGCTTTTTTAATTGGGGTGGTGCAATTTTATTTTTTGCAACAAGAAAAATTATTAAAAGAACAATACGCCCAATCAATTATTTCCGACAAACAACATATTTGGAAAAATATCATTGACCAAGAAATTATTGACCATGATAATAAAATTAGCGTATTATCCAAATTATTAATTCCGGTATTGGAAATTAACGATACTGACGATAAATTGCATAAATTAAACGAATTTTTGGCAACCCACAAGGAAATAGTTGATTTTGATAATGATAATTACCTGTTTGAATTATATAATACACGCGAATTGACATTGGAATATAGCGCGTCCAAAAGCACCAACCCCAAAAGCCCCATAACCAGCAAAATAGTTGAAGACGTGATAGAAAAGAAATCTATCCTGCATGGTTTGGGTTATGACGAAAACCGCCAATTATTTTTGGTTTCGGTATTTAATATTGTCAATGACAAGGATAAATTATTGGGTGTGGCCATTTATGGCACCAAAATTAAGGGATTATTGAACAAATTTTCAAATATTACCGAAAATAAAACTTTTATTATCAACCGCAATAGTGGCCTGATAGAGGGTGAGGATAGAGATTTTTGGCAAAAATTATTGGATAAATATGATTTTGATACCAAAAACCAAGTGAATGAGTTGGAAATTGGGCAGGAAATTTATTCGGTGGCGGTATTTAATATTGAAAATTTATTTAACAACCAACAGGCCTATTTGGTGTCGTTTAATAATATCAGCAATATTAAGGCGCGTATTAACCGCATCAGCGATGTATTTTTGTTTATTTTCATATCATTTGCCTTAATGGCCAGTTTTGTGGTTTGGTATATTTTGAAACGGGCGTTTAGGCCATTAGAGGAATCAGCAGTCATGATTCAAAAATTGGTGGAGGGTGATGCATCTCATAATATTGCCACCGACCGCGATGACGAAATTGGCAAATTATTGCAATCTATTGCCAATTTGCGTGACCATCTGATTGAATTATGGATTGTCCGCCGTTCGCGCACCCGCCAAAGACGACGCACCGAAAAAATTATTAAAGAGGAAATTTTCAAATTAACCGATGTGTTGGACGAACAGGATAAAAACGAATTAAATTCGCATTTTCAAAAACTTACCCAGATGCAAACTGCCGGTTCTGATGAGAATAAATCGGCCGAATTGGGTTCGTTGGCCCTGACATTGCAAAAATTGGGGGCCAGCCTGATAAATAAACAGGATAAATTGAATGTGGTCATTGCCGAATTAAAGGAGGCATTGGCCACCCAAACCCGTTTCTTTGCCATTCAAAAGGAATTGGATATAGCCCGCAAGGTGCAATTATCCTACGTTCCGCCCCAATATTTTGAACATAAAAACTTGCAATTACAGGCATTATTAAAACCATCAAAGGCAGTGGGCGGTGATTTTTACGATTATTTTATGATAGACGAACACAGATTGGGCTTTTTGGTGGGCGATGTCTCGGACAAGGGCGTGCCATCAGCTCTGTTTATGATGGTTTCCAAAACAGTATTGCAGGTCTTTGCCAAAAATTGTGCTTCGGCGGCCGAAACCGTGCAAAAATCTAACAATTTATTGGCATCTAATAACCAAGATAATTTCTTTGTTACCTTGTTCTTTGCCATATTTGATTTTCGCACCATGACTATGCAATATTGTAATGCTGGCCATAACCCACCGGCCATTATGCGCAACCATGGCCAGGAAATAGAATTTTTAAAACCCACCGGCGATTTGGTTACCGCCATTATGCCCGATATTGAATATTCGCAAATAGAGGTTCAATTAAACCCCGGCGATTGCCTGTTTTTATTCACCGATGGCGTAACCGAGGCATTCAATAAAAACGAAGAATTATTTGGCGAACAACGCATTTTGGATTTATTAAATGAAACGGATTATAAATTACCGGTGGGCGAAAAAATGCAAAAAATGGTGCAGGCGGTTGATAAATTTGTTGATGGTTGGGACCAAAGCGATGATATAACCGCCATGTTTATTGATATACTGGAAACACCAAAAGGATTTGATAATGCCCCCATTTCAAAATAATAAAAGTAAAAGGGGGGTGAAATACGCTCTGTGCCCCTTATTGATTCATGGCCAACCGCTATTTCACCATGACCACTTGTGCATGGCTTTGCCCTTTTTAATGAAAAACAAGCAATCATGCTTGTTTTTATCCGTTTTCATAAATGAAAACGGCATTAAAAAGCCCGGAATACTCAAAA
>JACCDX011262222.1_pt1 | contig 30488 bp, 32 predicted proteins | sample 7449681 | NCBI WGS metagenome assembly JACCDX01 (sample SAMN15323450, study PRJNA562643) | freshwater metagenome | isolation source: river surface water | place: USA:Blue River Watershed | collected 2017-08-18
ACCTGGTCGTGTGAAACGGTCAATCATCACCTAACCCTTAAGAAAGACCTGCATGAAATAGCCAGTTTTGAAGGAGCCTACTATGGATACCGCCAACACGATGCGGGTGAACGCCCGATCGGGTAGCTTTGCTGGACACGGCAATTCGCCCAATGATAAGCAGCAACAACACCGCCAAAAGGTACAGGCACTTTTTGAAGCTATCTGCAGCGGCAATCTAATGACTTCAAGGCATGCCTTTCAGGCACTGGTTAACTTTGATGGCACCACTTTGGCTGACCCTCAATTTCTGCGTATTTCCAAGTTCCTCGACGCATCTAGCATTTACTTGGCACAACAAGTGGTCAAGGAGATTAAGGCTTCGTGGGTTAACGCCCAGCCCCTGCGCCCAACATCTAAACAAAAATCGCAGTCTCCAGCGCTGCGCCTGGATGGATTGCATGTGGTGGATGTTCGCGCATGAACCATTTGTGACGATATGGCTCTGAGTCTGGCTCCAAACATTCAGGGAAAACACCCTATCAATTGGCTCGCTTGTGGCCAAAATGGGAGCTAAGGCGCGGCAGGGTGCGAAGTAGATTTTTTTATCGATCTGCTGTTTGGTGGTTCAAATCCACCACGCGTCGCCATTGAGCAATTTGATGATTGCTTAAACTTCGGGAAATCTGGCGCCCTTAGTTGTGCTTATATAACCGAACGATGAGATAAATCTCTGATGCCCATCATCAGTAAATCGAAACAATTTCTTTCCATCGAAACAGAGCAGAAAATAAATGAGCTTTGTGCATGGATTGAGCAAAATTGCGCCAATCCAATAGGGTTTGAGGAATTGACGCGGCAAAGCGGCTTTGATGTCAACGAACTCATGACGCTATTTGGGGTATACAAAAAGACGACACCGATGGGATTCGTGCGTTTTTGCCGGGAAATGGAAAAGAGAAAAAAAGAACAACCCGCGACAGATCTTTTTTCTCGCAGCCTCCTGAAAAAACCAGAAGACATGCTCTGAGTGCAGTAAAAATCTATTTGAGTATCACTACCAAAACATTGCAGGGCGAGTGCTCAATCAATGCTTTAGAAATCGATCCGCGCCACCACCTTTCAATCCAACTGTCTCGGTGCTTGTGGCCAAGGATGATTAGATCTGCTGATATTTCACTGGCGTACTGAACGATTTGATCGACGGGATCTCCTTTGCGTAGTTCACCCGTCGCGCTGACTCCCGTTTGGGTCAATTGTGAGACGCCATCATTGAGTATTTTCACAAATCGATCATGTTCAATCTTGTTGTGTTCTTCGCTGTAGTAGGAGGTCTCTGGACCCATTGATACCAAGTCGTAGGGGACGACAGCCAGTAGGTGTACGTGAGCCTGCTGCCATTGAGAAAGATCCTTGCAGTTGAGCAGTGCCTCTTGGCTGGCTTGGGAGCCGTCGTAAGCGATAACAATGGTTTTATACATAAGGGTCTCCCTAATGTGTCAGAGGAAAATCAACCAGTATTTTTTGGCAACTTTAAGGTGCGCATGAAAGCGAAAATGAATCTGTAGGCAACGATTCCAGACAGAGTCGTTGCGATGAAAAGGCCAGCCCGACCCACTTCATAATTTGTGAAATCAATTTTGACCAGGGCAAACGACAAGACAGCGAACATTGCAGACATATGTAGCTAGGCTGGCACGAATAGCTTGGTGCGCAAAATTCATAAAGATTGCCTCTCCACTTAAATCTAGAGCAACAGGCTAACTACTGATTTGAGCCACAACACTTAAGAGAAACCCTAGAAAAAGTGAAGTTTTGATTTAAGTCAAAACAGGAGTGCACTACCTAGCGAGGGTTGCCAGTAAAAAATCAATGCGATCGCTCCAGTGACCAGCAAATCGGGCGCACGGTGAGGGCGGGCTTAGCGCCTACATTTCAGGCCATCACATATAAGCGCACACCATGCTGACCATTCGCAAGGCCGAAGACCGGGGCCTGGCCGACCACGGCTGGCTCAAGAGCTTTCACAGCTTTTCGTTCGCCGAGTATTTTGACCCGCAGCACATGAGCTGGGGCAATCTGCGCGTGATCAACGAAGACCGCATTGCGCCCGGCACCGGCTTTGGCACGCACGGCCACCGCGACATGGAGATCATCAGCTACGTGCTCTCGGGCAATCTGGCGCACCAAGACAGCATGGGCAATGTCAAGGGCATCCCGCCCGGCGATGTGCAGCGCATGAGCGCGGGCTCGGGCGTGCGCCACAGCGAGTTCAACCACGCCCAAGGCCAGCAGACGCATTTTTTGCAGATCTGGATCGAGCCCAATGTGCGCGGCATTCCCCCCAGCTACGAGCAAAAAACGGTGCCCGATGCCGCCAAGCGCGGCCAGTTGGCGCTGGTGGCCGCGCCCGAGGCCGGGCCGAACACCGTGAAAATCCACGCCGATGCGCGCCTGTACGCGGGCTTGTTCGATGGCGCCGAGCGCGCCGAGTTGGCGCTGGATGCCCAGCGCAAGGCCTATGTGTTCGTGGTGCGCGGCGAGCTGCGCGCCAATGGCCAGGCGCTGGGCGCGGGTGACGCCGCGCTCGTGCAGGCCGAAACCCGCCTCACGCTGGAGCAGGCCCGCGACGCCGAAGTGCTGGTCTTCGACCTGGCCCCCTGATTTTTCCCTGCCTTTCATCACAAGGAGTTTCCTCATGGCAAAAACCGCTGTTGTCTACCACTCTGGCTACGGCCACACCCAGTTCATCGCCCAGGCCGTGGCCAAAGGCGCCAACGCCCAGGCCGTGGCCAAAGGCGCCAACGCCCAGCTCGTGGCCATCGACGCCGACGGCAATGTGTCGGAAGCCGATTGGGCCGTGCTCGACGCCGCCGACGCCATCGTCATGGGCTCGCCCACCTACATGGGCACCGTGAGCTGGCAGTTCAAGAAATTCGCCGACGCTTCGTCCAAGCGCTGGTTCACGCGCGCCTGGCAGGACAAGTTCTTCGCCGGTTTCACCGTCAGCGCCAGCCTCAACGGCGACAAAGGTTCGACCCTGAGCTACCTGACCACCTTGGCGTCGCAGCACGGTGGCCTGTGGATCAGCTTGGGGCTGCCCCCGGCCAACGCCAGCGCTTCGACCCGCAAGGACATCAACAACATGGGCGGCTCGGTCGGCCTTCTGGTGCAGGGCCCCTCGGACGCCGGTGTCGACAAGATCCCGCAGGGCGATGTGGACACCGCCGTCAAGTTCGGTGAACGGGTGGCGTCTGTGGCGCACCGTTCACGCAGATGATCAAAGCGCACGCGCAATCCAAGGACGGTGCGCGGCCAATCTGACCACATCGTCCCAGTTGCGGCATTGCGGCGCGACACGAGGCCAGATGCGCAGCAGCAATTGACCTTCCGCCAGCGTGTCGGCTGCCGCTTGGTGGCGCTGTGCGCAGCTGATGCTGAAATGAGACAGCCACTCATCGAGCGAACGCGCCCTGACCTGCTCATGGGTGACCGCGCACAGGTGCTCAATGTCAAGCCAGGGGTTGTTCAGCAAGGCTTGCCCGTGCAGGCGCATGTGCCGCTCGATCAGGGTCTGGTCAAACACGGCATGAAAGGCCAGCAGGGGCGAATTCCCGACGAATTGGGCAAAGGCCTGCAAGGCCAGTGAAGGCAACTGCCCTTGGCGTTGGCTGTCCACACCAATGCCATGCAGCAAGATGTTGTCTTTGTTCATCGGCAATTGCTGGCGCAGCACCACCTCGAAACTGTCCCCAGGCAAGAGGCTCAAACGGCCGCGCTGCCAATCGACCTCTATGGCGATGGCGGCGATGGCCAGCAAGTGTTCGCGTTGCGCGTCCAAGCCGCTGGCTTCGACGTCGAGCACGATCCATCGACCTTCATCGACTGGCCAACGGGCCCTGCCAAAGCGAAGAAGTTGTGCGAACAGGCCCATGTTCAACGCTCGTAATCAAGGTGCATGCGCTGTTGCAAGGCATGCGCTTGTCGAAACACTTCGCGCAAGATACGCCTGTCGATGTCGTTCAGGTCCTTGACTTGCAGGAGGTTGGCATTGGCGGGCAGCTGTGTGTCGTGCAACTGGATGCGCAGGCGAAGCATTTGCAAAAACTCGAAACTGCTGACCCACGCCTCGTACTCACTGGGCGCCAGTCCCATGGCGGCTCCCGCCGTCTGCAGGCGTTCGTGCGTCGCGCAGGCACTGACCCCGTGCGCCAGGGCATACAGCCGCGCCGCATCGACGAAAATGGCAGCCCCCTGCAATTTCAGGTCGATCCGTCCCTGCTCATCAGTGGCCATGGCGCCCAGCCAGTTCAGCGGCACGCTTCTTTGCAAGGCATTGATGGCCAATTGCTTGAGAAAACGGGGGCTTGCCAGCGCCCTTTGCTGTACCTCGCTGCGCAGGGCGTTTGCCAAAGCCGCATCGCCAGCCAGCGGCCTGAAATCAAAAAAGATGCTGGCCTTGAGCAAATCGTCGGGCGCACCATGCTCGATCCATGCCGCGAAGCGGCTGCGCCACTGCGACAGACTCAGGCAGCAGGGCGCCTGCCCGGCCATCACCCCCCCCTTGCACAGGGGATAGCCGCACTCGGCCAAGGCCTGGTTGACGTCCTGTGCAAAGGCCAGCACGCGTGTGCGTTCGTCTTCGCTGCAGCCATCGGCCAGGATCAAGGCATTGTCCTGGTCGGTTGCTATCGTCTGTTCGCTGCGCCCTTCGGAGCCAAGCGCCAGCCAGCACAATGTGTCCATATCAATGCCATGCGATGCTGCTTTGAGCACCAGCAAACGTTGGGTGAGCACATCGTTGAGATGGCTGATCAAGCTGGTCAGTGCTGGTGCCTGTACGCCCTGACTGAGCAAATGGTGGGCAAGGCGATGGATGTCCGGCGCCTTTTGCCGCAGTGCGGGCACATCGGCAGCGGTGCGCAAATCGTCACCGAGTTGTTTGAGGCTCAAACGCTGAAAGGCGAACAAGTCCCGCTCGGAGACCATGCCCACCGCAGCCCCATTGCAGGTGATGGGCACGTGTCGTATGCCCAGGCGGCTCATCAGCAAAGCGGCATCGTGCGCCGTGTCCTCCTGCCGCAGGCAATGGACCGGTTGAGCCATCACCTTGTCGATCGGTGTTTGCAGCGATAAGCCCGGCAATGCCACCTGGCTTAACACATCCCTGAGCGAGAGGATGCCCAGTGCTTGGCCGTTCTCGCTGGTCACCAGCATGGAGCCGACGCGGTGCTGGTGCATTGCCGTCAGCGCCTGCTGCAAGGAGGTGATGGGTCTGCACGCCAGTACCGGGCTGCGCATCAGATCTCCCAAGGGGGTCTCCAGTGACTGCTCGGCCAGAAGCTTGGAGGCGCTGGCTTCTTGCATGGCCTGGCGTGAGTGTTCCAGCAATTTGAGCATGTGCTGGTTCAAGTAGTCGGTCATGACGGCGCTGCGTTGCATCAACTCCAGCAGTGCAGTGTGGGGCAAAGCCAGCACGAAGGTGTCGCCCACCGCCTGGTAGCTGGCACTCACCGGGCTTTGCAGCACGGCAGCGTCCATTGGGAATAAATCGCCCGCTTCGTACTGAAAGGCATCGCCCGGGCGCGCCGCCACCTCCTGCTGGCGGCTGACGCCCCCAAGACGCAGGAAATACAAATGCTGCACTGGTCCCATGGCCGGCGTCAGCAGGTATTCGCCGGGGGCAAAGTACTGCTCTCTTGCATGGACAATGAAATGATCCACATCGACCGATGCCATCTGTGCAAAGGGGATGTGTCGCTGCAATTGCACGCGCAAATGCGACAAGACGGCAGCGGAAGAAGGGCGTTCAGGCGCAGGGGGGGGGAGGGATGTTTTCAATTTCGACACCAGACCTTGGCATCAGGCCAAAGGGAAAACCTGCAGATCACAAAAGAATACAAAAGAAAGCCCGGCAACCGAGGGGTTGCCGGGCCATCGCTATGCCACAGCTCAAGGCCGGGCTAGGCTCAGATCAACTGGCCCGGGTGTCGATGTCACTCTCCAAGTTGGGGTAGCGCACATGGTCGACCAACTCCTGGATTTTCTGGCTGGGCGCAGGCGTGACCAGGCTGACCAGGATGATGGTGGCAATCCCCGCGGGCACACCAAACAGACCGGCCGAGATGGGCTGAATATCCCACCACAGCTGGATCGGCGAGGTGACGCCGAAGATGCCGCGCAGCCAAGGCTGGGTGACGGCCATGTAGTAGAACGTGACCCCCAGACCGACCGCCATGCCCAGCGAAGCGGCGATGCCAGTGGCCCGTTTCCAGAATATCCCCAGCACCAGGGCCGGGAAGAAGGCCGCAGCGGCAAAGGAGAAGGCAGCGGAGACCAGGAACAGGATGTCGGCCGGCTTTTGCGCTGCCACGTAGGCCGCGCACAAGGCCACCACCAGCAGCAAGACCTTGGAGATGGTCACGCGGCGGGCGGTTGATGCGTTGGGGTCGATCATCTTGTAGTACAGGTCGTGGCTGAGGGCGTTGGCAATCGTCAGCAGCAGGCCGTCCGCCGTGGACAACGCCGCGGCCAGACCGCCAGCGGCCACCAGGCCAGAGACCACATAGGGCAAGCCACCGATGGCCGGCGCCGCCAGCACGATGATGTCACCGCCGATCGACATCTCATTGAGCTGCAAGATGCCATCCTTGTTGACGTCGGTCACCGACAGCAGCCCTGGGTCGACCTGGTTCCAGGCCACGATCCATTCGGGCAGACGGTCGAATGGCGTGCCGATCAACACCGTGAAGACCTCGTATTTGACCAGCACCGCCAGCGCAGGCGCAGTGAAATACAGCAGGAAGATGAAGAACAGCGACCAGCTCACCGACTCGCGCGCCTCCTTCACACTGGGCACGGTGTAGTAGCGCATCAGGATGTGCGGCAAGGCGGCGGTGCCCACCATCAGGCAGAAGATCAGCGCCAGGAAATTGCGTCGCGAGACGTCGTAGGCCTTCTGGGCAGCAGCATCCCCATTCGGGTCACCCGCGAACTGAGCCGCATGGGCTGGCATGCCATTGATCGGCTTGGCCTTGGTGTCTGCACCGGCCTTGGCCTTGGTCCACGCCGTCTTTGCAGCATCGGCGTCCTTGGGCAGGGCGGCCAGGGCTTTCTCGGCGGCAGCAACGTCGGCCTGCGGTGCATTGGCCGCCTTCAGATCAGCCAGTTTTTGCGTGGCGGCGGCCTGATCGGCTTGCAGTGCAGCGGCCGGATCCTTGAGCTTCTCGGCCAAGGCGGCAGAGCGTTGCTTGAAGATTTCACGAACCTCCAGCTCCTTGGGATCGGTGTTCAGGCGTTTTTCCTGCTCGGTGACTTTTTGCAGCTGGTAGCCATAGATCGCTTGCGGCACAGGCACACTGGTCTGTTTGACCGACAGCCACACCACCGGGATCATGTAGGCCATGATCAGGATGATGTACTGGGCCACCTGGGTCCAGGTGACCGCACGCATGCCGCCCAGGAAGGAACACACCAAAATGCCACCCAGGCCCAGGAAAATCCCCAGCTCAAAAGCCACCCCAGTCAGACGCGCCGTGATCAGGCCGACACCGTAGATCTGCGCCACCACATAGGTGAAGGAGCACAAAATGGCGGCCACGATGCCCAGAAAGCGCGGCAGATTGCCACCATAGCGTTCGCCCAGAAAATCGGGCACGGTGAACTGGCCGAACTTGCGCATATAGGGCGCCAGGAACAGCGCCACCAGGCAGTAGCCGCCGGTCCAGCCCATGATGAAGGCCAGGCCACCGTAGCCGGTGAGGTAGAGGGTGCCGGCCATGCCGATGAAGGACGCCGCCGACATCCAGTCGGCGCCGGTCGCCATGCCGTTGTAGATCGCAGGCACGCGTCGGCCCGCTACATAGTATTCGGCCGCGTCGGTGGTGCGGCTCATGATGCCGATGCCGGCATACAGGCCGATGGTGGCCAGCAGAAAAATAAAGCCTATCCAGGACCGCGGCAAACCCATCTGCTCAAGAATGGCCAAAGCCACCACGAACACGATAAAGCCGCCGGTATACCAGGTGTAGACCTTGTTCAGGTTGTCCTTGAACGCCTTGCTGTCGCCAGCGCTGCTCGCAGCGCCATCATCTGATCCAAATAGTCCAGCCATGATCACTCTTCTCCTTCATGCACACCGTGCTCGATGTCCAGCTTGTTCATGTAGCGGGCGTAGTACCAGATGATCAGGCAGTAAATGATCAGTGATCCCTGCGCGCCCATCCAGAAGCTGAAAGGCCAGCCAAAGAAAGTGAAGTTCAGATCACGGGCGTAATAGCCCACGACAAACGTCACGACGAACCATATCGCCAGCAAAACGGCTGTGATATTGAGGTTTTTACGCCAATATTGGCGATGGGTTTCGGTCAACTTCATGGTGCAACCTGCCTCCAAAAATCGCCCGTGAGGGCGTGTTTCGCGACCGCCACTTGTCTCTCGTCGTGGCCTGCAAGCCGGGTCACGGCCTTTGTGGTTGGGCTCAGTCCGCTGACCCTGGCCCTGTGCACCACCCTGCTGGATCAGGTGGTTTGCGCGGTGCGCAGACCGGTCTCCCGTTCCAGTTGGGCGGCCACTTTGGGCTCGAAACCGCGCAGGTGGCGAATGATCTTCACCGCCTCTTCGGTCTCTTGCCTTTGCACATGAATCTTGGCCAGTTCAGACCAGCCAAAAGGACTCATGGGCTGCAGTTTGGTGTTTTGTTGGAGAGCCTGGACCGCTTCATCCAGGCGACCGAGCTCAATCAGTGCCAGCGACATTCCATACCAGGCACGGTCGAGCACCTCATCGAGCGCCAGTGCACGTCGAAAAGCAGTTTCCGCCCGCTGCCACTGAGCGTCTTGGTGCAGCAAATAGCCCAGATTGAACCAGCCGGCGGCATGGTCCCCGTGTGCCTGGGTCAGTTGCTCGGCCACTTCGATTGCTTGCGCACGGCGACCGAGTTGGGCCAGCACATGCACTTTGCTGGCCAGCGCATAGCGATTGGCAGGCTCAATACTCAGCATGGCATCAAAACACCGCAGCGCCTGGTCATGGCGATTGAGCAAGAGCAGCGCAATCGCCCGCAGTCGCCAAGACAATAAGGACAGTCGCAAGGGCATCTTCATTTGCACAGATCCACCCCAATTTGCAGACACAGCTGGATGCGAAAATAGGTGGCCAGCAACCAGACCATCAGCAGCAACAGAAAAGCCACCAACGGCACATGCCGATCGAGCACAATGCGCGGTGAAAGATGACGCGCCAGCACCACAAAGGGCTGACCGACGGTTCGCAGAATCTGATAGAACAGATTCAGATCTTTTTTCGACCCAGCCAGCAAGCCCAGCACGGCCTGGCCCAGCAGGGCCAACATGGCGATTTCGGCCACCAGTTTGACAGTATTGGCAATTGCCAGCATATCGCTCCTATCGGATAGCCCTATTCTTTTGGAGTTGCTTACAGGAAACTTGCATTGCCCCCGCAAAACCATCAATTTTTCCCTTCTATAGATCAGGGTTTTCGCGGAGTGGTGGCTGCACCCTGCAAGAGGTAGAAGTCATCCTATTCACCCGGCAACAAAGCATTGATCAAGCAGCATACTTGACCTTGGGGTCTTGGAAATACGAGATCACGCGCTCTGGGGTGTTTTGAAGCATGTCCATGTGGGCTGTGGTGACCTGTTTGAGCTTGTCTTTGGTGCGCACTTGCACCCCCCGATGGCCACCCCAAACTGCTCCACTTATGGCCGGTCAAACCACAAGCAAATACTTTGTCGCTCTCCGACTAGCAATGGACCAAATGCGAAAGGCAGATCCATGTCTGAAGGGGGTTGTATTTTTCTTGGTGACAGTGATCCAGACAAAACCCATTGATGAATTGCATAGCCAGTCTCTGATTTTGATAAAAGCCGATGTGGCCCAACCTCTTCAGGCAATTTATGTAAACGAACGATCAACGATGTATCTACGAAGCCCAGCGTATCATCCATCGTCAGCCATCTCATCATGCTGTCGTCTTTACTGTTAGCTGCAAGCAAATCTTCTTCGCTCCCGGCACTCTTCTCCAGCTTCGCAATAAGAGTCCCGCCTATTTCCACTGAAAATTCACTGACAAAACATTTTTTTATCGAGTCTTTATTTATAACTTTCAGCGTCAAATCAATTCGCACCGTCTTGCCACTGATTTTTGCAAGTTGAACCTCATCATCCGGGTCAATAAAAAACGAAGGGCCATCACTTGGAACGTCACCAGCCGACCAATTTCCAGGATCTCTCCAGATATCACCGATATCCTGCCAAACATCCTTCGGATATTGTGCGTGTGCTGTGGCGAAAGAGTTGGCGTCTCTTTGCAGAGAACAGAGGGCAGAAAAGAGTCGAACTGGCCGAAGTGGGCTCCAGCCGTGACCACCCCGTGGCACACGCACAATGCGCCTTTTTCCCGCGTGTACTGGGGGAAGCCCAAATGAAAACGCCCAACTGAGAGCAGTCGGGCGTTTGTATATGGTGGTGGATGGTTGCCCCCCGAAAAACCTGCTGTATGGATTAGATAGTGCTTCTGCGGGGTGCTGCGGGCTGGCGGAAGCGTTCCGAAAATCCAAAATGGAACAACTGGATAAAGTATTCGAAACTCAGTTGCTCCGCAGCCCAGCCGCCACATCCCGGAAAGAGGCCAATGCCGCCTCGAGATGATCGATGATCTCCTGCTGTAGCAAATCCGGCGGCGGCAAATCGTCGAGGTTGTCCAGGCTGTCGTCCTTGAGCCAGAAGAGGTCGAGACTGGCCTTGTCGCGCGCCATCAGTTCTTCGTAGCTGAAGAACTTGAACCGTTCGGTAGCCACTCGCTCGTGACGGTTTTCCGGGTTGTAGCAGGCGATGAAATCCTGCAAGTCGTCCAGCTTGAGCGTGCGCGTCTTCAGGGTGAAGTGCTTGTTGGTGCGCAAATCGTAGAACCAGATGCCCTTGGTGTGGGTCTGGCCGTCCTTGGGCTTGGCGTCGAAGAACACCACATTGGCCTTCACGCCCTGGGCGTAGAAGATGCCGGTGGGCAGGCGCAAGATGGTGTGTACATCACAGTTCTCCAGCAGCTTGCGGCGAATTTTTTCGCCTGCACCGCCTTCAAACAGCACATTGTCTGGCAACACCACGGCCGCTTTGCCGTTTACCTTCAGCATGCTGACGATATGTTGCAGAAAGTTGAGCTGCTTGTTTGACGTGGTTTCCCAGAAATCCTGCCGCTCGTAGGTCAGCGCCTCCTTGTCTTCCTCACCCTCTTCATTGGTGATGGTCATGCTGCTCTTTTTGCCGAAAGGTGGGTTGGCCAGTACATAGTCCACCTTCAGCTTGGGCTCGGTAATCAAGGCATCCGAACGTGCCACCAAGGGCTCGCCATCCAACTCGCCCACGTTGTGCAGAAACAAGTTCATCAAGCACATGCGCCGCGTGTTGGGCACGATTTCATTGCCGTGAAAAGTCTTGTCTCGCAAGAACTCCTTTTCGGCTTTGTTCAGCTTGGCGCCGGGGCGGGTCAGCCAGTTGTACGCGCCCAAAAAGAATCCTCCTGTGCCGCAGGCCGGGTCGGCAATCGTCTTCATGGGTTCTGGCCGCATACAAGCCACCATGGCCTCGATCAAAGGGCGTGGTGTGAAGTACTGGCCCGCGCCGCTTTTGGTGTCCTCCGCGTTTTTCTGCAACAGGCCTTCATACAAGTCGCCCTTGGTGTCAGCGTCCAGGCTGATCCAGCTTTCCGCATCAATGAGCTGCACCAGGCGGCTCAGTTTGGCCGGGTCTTGGATTTTGTTTTGCGCCTTGAAAAAGATGGCACCCAACATGCCCGGCTCGTTACCCAGCTTGTGCAAGGTGGCCAGGTAATGCGCCTCCAGTGGTTCGCCCACCTTGCTGGTCAGACTAGCCCAGTCGAAGCCCTTGGGGATGTGGGTATCGCGGTTGTAAGGTTCTTGGGCGTATTCGTGCGCCAGTTTCAAAAACAGCAGGTAGGTAAGCTGCTCCAGGTAATCGCCATAGCCCACACCATCGTCGCGCAGGGTGTGGCAAAAGTTCCAGACTTTCTGGACAAGGGAGGATGTGTTCATGGGTTTATCGTGAAAGTGCTCACTGGCCCAACAACTGATTGCTCAGATGCCGGACGCCAGCCACAAAATGCTTGAAACTTGGCGACCGGTCATTGTCAAGGTCTAAATACTGACCGATAGCGCGCGAGCCTGATCGCTTTTCGTATCGGCTCTTGGTAAGCGAGCGCAATTCCCTGCTTGGGCTGCCCAACGTATCCGGCAGTCGGAACTTTCGGCTTTCCTGATGCTTGGACAGATTAGGCATGTCTAGCGCCCGTCCCACAGCAGCCAAATCAGCGAGATAGAAGGTTTCTAGCTCCGTACAGGCAATGCGCACCAAGCACTGCGCAGCCTTGCCAGATGCCTGGCAACGGGCTTCAAGCCCTTTCTTTAAGGCACGGCAATCGGTGTAGCTGTCTTGATCGCGCAGCACGACAAAGCGTGCCGATTCATTTTGGTAAGCCCGAATCTTCAAGCCCATGCGCTTTTCCAGGTCTTGCTTGCCTTGAAATGGGATCACCCGGTAGCCAACATCTTCTGGCAACAGCCGTGGCATCAGCTCATCGAGCAAGCATTTTTCCGCCTCGCCCTCCACCAAAAACACCAACTCCTTCATTGTGGGTCCACCCCATCAAAGAAGCCTTCCTTCCAGAGGTAGCCTAGTTGGTCACCCTCAGCCATATAGGCCGCAATCTGCACATCGTCTTTGGCACGGTGAATCTCGGTGCTGCCATTACGCTTTACCAACCAGCAGGCTTCCTCCAACTCGATAGCATTCAGAAAGTCCGGTGAGTGGGTGGAAACAAACACCTGCCCTCCTCGATGGGCGTATCTACGAAACTCCTCAGCAAGTTCGCCCATCAATTGGGGGTACAACTGGTTTTCGGGCTCTTCAACACACAACAGCGGATGCGGCCGCGGGTCGTACAACAACACCAAATAGGCAAACATCTTGATGGTGCCATCGGAAACATAGCGATCAAGGAACGGTGTTTTGAATGAACCGTCCTGAAAACGCAGCGTCAGATACCCGTCGTCCATCAACTTGGGCTCTACCGATTCAACGCCAGGTACCCGCCGAGCCATGGTGTCCAAAATCTTCTGGAAAATCTCCGGGTGCTGCTCGTGCAGCGCACGAGCCACTAGCGGTAAGTTGTCGCCCGACTCGCTCAGATGCCCTGAGTCACCTGCAGCATCCTTTCGCCCTCGGGCTGCGCTGATATGAAAATCAGACACATGCCAGTTCTCGATCAGTTGTCGAAAAGCATTGGCGGCCTTAAAGCGCTCAAATTGCCCCAGGCCCTTGATGGCCAGTGAATCTGGCGCCACCTTTTGGGTTTCCCGCTCTAGCTCCTCCTCGGCCTTGGTGAAGTCCTCTTCATTGACGATGGCATAGCCCTCGCCGTGCTCGAAGTCCAAAAAGTGAAACGGCTTGCCGTGCGGGCCGCGTTTGTAACGCAAGATCTCGCGTAACACCACCGGCTGCCCAGCAACTTCGCCAATCTCTACTGCATAAGTCACCAAGCGGTTCTTGCCGGTGATTTCCATTCGGTACTGGATTTCAATGAGTATGGAGTCGTTCACTGGATCGCAACCCCGACTCAATACTTCGCGGTAGCGTCCCCGCTTGTCCAAAGCGCTGCGAACCGTTCCTCGCAGGCAATCGTGCAGAAATCCAAACACATCAAAAAGTGTGGACTTACCAGCACCGTTAGCACCAACTACCACCAAAAAATTGGGCAAATCGGTTAGGTTGGTTTCACGAAACGCCTTGAAATTGCGCAAACGGATGGTTTCAATCTTCATAGCTTTTCCCCTTTGGGCTGAGGCACTGTAGCGCGATTCACAGCGCAACCTTGGCCTTGCGCGCCTTTGGTTGCTTCTCGCGTTCCGCTCGCTCTGCGCGGATGCGCGCCAGCAGCACGGTGGCGGTTTCATCGTTCGGGTCTTGCGGCACAAGCTCGCCGCCAAAGGCGGCGCGCAGGATGTTTTGTCGTTGGGCAGTGGATTGTTTGAGAGCAATTTCGATCGAGTTGGCTTGGCCACTCATTGAATCCAACGAGACGTCAAGGCTCGCCAGTAAAGCTTGTTGCTCCGCTTCAGGAGGCAGCGGAATTGGAAGGCAGCGACAAACCTCCAAGGTTAAATTGGTTTGTCCTGCGGTGGTTTTCGAGCGAACTTTGAGCCACTGCTGAGCTACAGATGACAACAGATAACGACAAATAAATGATGGCAATACACCATCAACGGCGCGGAATATCGCTATAGCTTGATTAATGTTCCACTCGGGAAAAGTGGAGGGCACTACGGCAACCTGCCCAAGCGGTGGCCCCACAATATTCATCAGCACATCGTTGGGATATACAACCGAGCGTGCCAAAAATCCCTTATGCGTTTCCTCAGATACAAACACTTTATCCGTCAAATCCAGCTCGCCACTGTCCGTCAGATTCGTAACACGGAGAAATGGGATGGTTCTCACGCCATCAGCGTCGAGTTCTTTCGGTGGAGTTGTCCCCTTTGTGATGAACTCGCATAGCTGTTCACCACTCGCCCACGCCCACCCCTCCGGTAGTTTTGGTAAGTCGGTGGTATTCGGCTGAACCGGCTCGGGGTATTTGTTTTGCCAATCCGTGGGCGGGGTTTTGCCTTGTTCGGCGAATTTGGCGAGTTGCTTGGCGTCCCAGCGGGCACGGCGCTCAATCAGGATACGTTCGAGCAATTGTGCGCCGGTTTCCGTCAGGGTGTTATTCGCCCGCCACTCGGTGGTAAGCGCACCTTCCACGGCGGCTTTAAGCAGCGACTGACGGTATTGCCCCAGCTTTTTCTGCGCGGCCTTCAGTTCAGCCACACCGACATCGAGGTCGGAGAGCAGCTCTTCGAGTTTGGCGACGATTCGGGTTTGTTCGGCGGCGGGAGGCAGGAGAAATGGGATGGTCTTCGCCAGCGTCTTCGAAGAAATGCTGGCTTGATTCACATGGTTGGTACACCGATGTTTCATGTACCCCACCATCCACAGCAAATGCAATTGCCGCGCTGCAAAGGCGGGATTTACGCCAAACTCAGGGCGAATTCGTGTCATGTGGTTCGAGAAGGCAAAACCGGTTTCCCGCGCGGAAACAACCGCAGTTTTGCCAACCAACTCAGCAGAGTTTGTATTGTTAAACAATACGTCACCAGACTGTAGTTCAATGCCATTACTCGCTGCTACTGACTTGACAACATTCAGATCGATCTGACCATCACGGTCAACATTCATAGGCCGAAGGTGCGGTATCCCGGTGCCGTCGGAGTTGTGCTTTCCGCTGGCAAAGCCAGGACTGACGTCCGCAGAGATATCCTCCAGAGCCACGAGACTCCAATTCAATGGTGGGGTGATTTGGGCAAATGGATAGCGTTGCATTGCCTCGTCGTTGAAATCACTCACGCAACCAACTCCATATTCATTTCATTCATCAAGGTATCCAGTTCCTTGCCAAACAAGCCCCAGGCCTTTTGCAGGCCGCCTTTGTCGGCCAGTTCGGCGTAGTCAAAATCGTCGCGGCTGATGCTGCTACTGCTGGCGATGTGGTCTTTCATCAGGCGCAGCCATTCGGTCTGCTCGGGCGTGAAGGCGGTGCCACGCTGGGCGTTGTGGCGGAAGATCCAAGTTTGAAAGCGCTTGTCCACTTCGTCGGTAAAGGGTTTGAGCTCAGCATCCAGCCCCAGTGCAAAGCGCAGCAGCGAGACCAGATCGGTGAGCTGACGTTTGCGGTCCGCACCCTTCACAGCCGAGGTCTGCACACGGGCATAGGCGCTCCACAGCCGCTCGGTGGTGAGCATCAATGGCGGTTTGGCGAGGTGCGCGTGCAGGTCTTCGAGCATGTCGAAGGTGAGTGCGCGGCGCTGGTAGGGCTGCTGGTAGAAAAAGCCGAGGGCGGCGATTTCGTCCTTGTGCTGCGCGATGTAGTCGGCAAAGGTCTGGATCACCACCTTGGCCTGCGTTTCGGCCTGCTCTGAAAAGCCGGAGAAGGTGACCTGATCGAGGTTGATGTGGTCGATGAGTTGCTCACGCTCGCGACGACAGCTTTCAATCTCCTCGCGTAGTTCCGGTTTGTCGAAAGGTGCGCAGGCAGCGGCCACACGCTCGGCGCGGGCGGCTTCAATCTCAGCAGGCAGCAAAGTGTCTTCACTGCGGGTGATGCCGTTGGCCTTGGCGGTTGCCAGCGCGGCTTGCACGATAGCGTCCGGGTTCAGCGCGTTGATCAGGCCTTTGCCAAGTTCCCCCACTGGAATGCCGCCGGAGATTTTCTCGATGCGCGCTTGCGCCTTGTCATCCAGTTGTTTGGCGAGACGCACGAGGCGATTGGCCAGCGAGAGCACGGTGTCATCGTCGCGGCTGCCCATCGCCACGCCTTGCAACAGGTCTTTCAATGGCACGCCGGGTTTCTTCTCCAACGGGCGGCTCTCGGTCTTGAGGGACTTTTCCACGCCCACGGCATCGATCAGCACAAAGCGGGTCTTTGCACCGTCGGCGCTGTTGCTGACGCGCTTGAGGCTGTCGCCATCCAGGCTGCGCACGCCACGGCCTTTCATTTGTTCGTAGTAGCCTTTCGAGCGAACGTCCCGCATGAACAGCAGCACCTCCAATGGCTTGACGTCGGTGCCGGTGGCGATCATGTCCACGGTGACGGCGATGCGCGGGTTGTAGTCGTTTCGGAAGCTGCTGAGGATGCTGTCGGCGTCTTCTTCGGCGCGATAGGTGACCTTCTTGCAGAAGGCATTGCCTTGCCCGTAGACCTCGCGCACGATGTTGATGATGTCGTCGGCGTGGCTATCGGTCTTGGCGAAGATCAGGGTCTTGGGTGTTTCCTTGCGCGCCGGGAAGATTTGCGTTTCCACCGCCGTTTTCATGGCCTGAATCACCTGCCGGATCTGGCTGACGTTGACCACCGATTTATCCAGCTCCTTGCCGGTGTAGGTGGTGTCTTCTTCGGTTTCACCCCAGCGTTTTTTGCGGGTGGCGCGGTCGCGGTGGTCTACCCACTCTTTGGCTTTCAGCTCCGCGCCCTTGCTTGTGATTTCGGTTTCGATCTCGTACACGTCGTAGCCGACGTTGACACCATCCGCCACGGACTGCTCGTAGGTGTATTCGGCGACGATGTTTTCGTTGAAAAAGCCGAAGGTGCGTTTATCCGGCGTGGCGGTCAGGCCAATCAAGCTGCCATCGAAGTAGTCCAGCACCTGCTTCCACAGGTTGTAAATGCTGCGGTGACATTCGTCGATGATGATGAAGTCGAAGGTTTCCACCGGCACGGCCGGGTTGTAACGCACGAACTTTTCCTGCTTGGCGGTTTGCTGCACTTCGTTGAGCGAGACGTCTTCGGCCGATTCGTCAATCGGCTCGCCACTCAGGATGGAGTACATGCGCTGGATGGTGCTGATGCACACCTGCGAATGCGGATCGATGTTGGGCGAGGCCAGCCGCTGCACGTTGTACAGCTCAGTGAATTTTCGGCCATCGTCCGGTGGCGTGTAGGCCATGAACTCCTGATGCGCCTGTTTGCCAAGGTTGCGGGTGTCAACCAGGAACAGGATGCGCTTGGCACCACCGAACTTGAGCAGGCGGTAGACCGAGGTAATAGCGGTGAAGGTCTTGCCCGCGCCGGTGGCCATGTGCACCAAGGCGCGGGGTTTGTTCAGCGCCAGCGATTTTTCGAGGCCGGTGACGGCGCTGATCTGGCAATCGCGCAGATTGCGCTCGGGGAGCGCAGGCATTTGCTCTGCCAAACGGCGACGCAGCGTTTCGGTCTGCGCCAACCATGCCGCCAGCGTTTCCGGCTTGAAGAAGTGGAAGATCTCGCGCGAGCGTGGTGCGGGATCGGCATTGTCTGTAAAGCGAACGATCTGGCCCGTCGCCTCAAACAGGAAGCGCAGCGGTGTATTGTCCTTGCGCCATTTGAGGTTGGCTGTGGCGTAACGCTGGGTCTGGTCTTCAACAACGGTGAGGTTTTCGCCCGCGCTGTCTTTCTTGGCCTCGATGACACCCACGGCTTGGCGGTTGACGAACAGCACATAGTCGGCAGGGCCGGTATCGGTGGGGTATTCGCGTACCGCCACACCCACAGCTGCGCCGAGGTTGAGCTGCTTCATGTCCTGTATGACCCAGCCGGCCTGCTCCAGCTTTTGGTCGATCTGCTGGCGTGCTTTAGTTTCTGGTGTCATGTGAGCTCCCCTCTCACTGTGAGCGGGTCTATCGCCCACCCTTCATTGCCCGTGGTCGATAGAACTCTTTTATTCATTGGGCCAGTGCCAACGTATCGCCCACTTTCTATCGCCCAGCTATCGCCGATATCGCGCATGTTGTCCGATAGCATCTTCATGGCATGGCCCAGTAGCGCCGCCAGCGGTTGTTGCCCTCAAAGCGAACAGCACCGCGCTCGATCAGCTCTTCCAACGCACGTTTCACCTGTTTGGGGTGAATTTCGCCGCCGATGCGCTGGTGGATTTCGCTGATGGCTGATTGTGGATAACGCTGCAAATCCTCCAGCACCAGTGCCGTCAAGCGGTGCGGCTCAATGCGCTTGAGGGTGGTCTCGCTGGTGAACTTCAGGTTACGCAGCAGGGTTGGATCAACAAAATAGCGCGTGGCCTGGGTGCGCCCGGCGCTCTGCACCAAGTGCCAGTCGAGCAGTCGCTTGAGCCACGGCTGCAGGGCTTCAACGCTGGACAGCTCCAGGGTGTCGGCAAGTTCGCGGGCCGTGAGTGCGTCGTGTTGGGCCAGGAGACCCAGTGCGATGCGTTCGCGCTGCGTGAGCTGATAGGTCTGATCTGCCTTGGCAATGAAATCGATGACTGCGGGCTTGAGGATGCGGCGATGCACCGTGACCTGCACGCGGTCGTGGGTTTCGTTCAACTCCGGCATCGGGCGTCCTTGCGAGAGCAGCACCTCGAAAATCTTGTCGAAGCCGCTGCCTTCGCGTTCCATCAGCTTCAGGTCGTGGAAGAGGCGAGCCAGGTGCTCGTTGCGGCGCACGGTGGTGTGCAGCACGTTCTGTGGCGTGACTCCCAGCGGCAGTGGGCCGGGGTTCACTATCTCCAACCGATCGGGATGCAAATTCAGGAAAATATCGCCACGCTGGGTGTAGGGGCGATGGACCAGCGCGTTGACCAGCAGTTCACGCACCACGATTTCATCAAACGCTGGCACGTTCTGGCGGTACAGGCCATCGGGCAGTTCATAGCGCTCGCGGAAGTCAGGCACCTCCAGCCACACCGCCTCGATCAGCTCCATCGGGCTCAGGGTGTGGTCGTCCCACACCAGCTTGTTGACCTTCTGTCCGTGATCGTCGTACTTGATGAACTGAATGACTGGTGCCGTAGTCAATTGGGCGCGATGATGCTGACGGCCAAGGCAGAGTACGCCCAAGTTAGTAAGGTCCTGCCCCTGGGCAAGCTGATAGTGATCAAGCAGTTCGTCGTCGGATTTTTCCTTGACCGAGGCCTTGACTCGGTCGGAAGCACGCAGGGCAGCCAATAGCTTGTCGCGTTTGGCGGTATCGACATCGGCGCGCGGAATATGCTGGGTGGTCTGCGTTTCCCAAGGTAATGCGGCACGCTCACTGGCTAACCGCATCACGTCGTCGCCGGTGACGGGCTTACTTTGGTCTGCCACACGCATGAAGTAACGGCCGTCGGTGGTGGACGCTACGGCCATGGCGCGCGGAATGCGCAATTCGATGTACTGGCCGCCATTGGGGGCGGTAACAACATCAGGCAGCACGGCTACGTTGACAGTACGCTCGGCCAATTTGCGCCGCAGTGTGTCAGGCAGGTCTGCCGAGATGTGTTGGTCGGCTGGTGGCGCGTTTTGGCCATCCTCGATACCCACAAGCAAACGACCACCCGTTGCATTGGCAAAAGCAATGCAATCCTTGGCAATTTCGTTCCAGTCTGCCGTCTTGCCGAGCACTGCCCGCAAGGACTTCTGGTCGAGGAGTTGTCCTTCCAGGCTCACGCGATACATTCCCCCACTGGATTCATTTTTGTTGGCTCCCGTTATCGGTGTCGTCATCGGCACCGCCAGCGCGCACCCATTCGTCAACCTCAGACAGCTGGAATTTCCACAGCCGCCCGATCTTGTGCGCGGGCAGCCCCTTGCGCTCCCGCCAGCGATACACGGTGTCCTTCACCACGCCTAGATGCCGGGCGACATCGATGGCAGTGACCCAGGGTTCGGTGTTCATGGCATTGGCACTCACAGAGGCATCAAAGTCGTTTTAAATCGTCATCAGTCTACCAGACGGTCGCGGTAGCAGCCACCTTGAAATGCCAGGGATTAGCGGCGTGGCGATTGGGGTAATTGCTGGCCCCGTTACCCCATTTTTGATGGTCGTTACCCCGATGGCTTGGCTTGGCAGGTCACAACAAGGAGCAATGACCATCACCATCATCACAAGCGTCACACCCTATGGCTCCGGTGATGCTGGTGACGGTCGTGACGGTGATTCCCTGTTGTTTTACCTTGCCAGGACGTACATAGGGGTGTGAGCTCAACGCACACCCTTGCCCCGGTGTCACCGACATCAGATTTACTATACTGATGTTTTATCCAGTGATCTCATGAAGACCTTCGCCCCGACTACCTGCGCCCCTTACTGGGAGGAAGCCGACTGGCTGCCGCCCAGGTACATCCTGGATCGGTGGTGTCAGCGGGATGAGGCGTGCATCCAGGCCAAATTGCAGGCCCTGCTGTCTGCCTGCGAACGGGGCGATGTCAAGTACCGGCGCAGTGACGGCAAAACCTATGACGACCCGGTGCACGAACTGTCCAGCCGAGGCAAGCTGCTGATCCAGCGGAACAGTTTCAATCAGTGGTGCACAGCTCTTGAAGGCAAAACACCCTTGGCTGGTGGATTGCCCTCGGTCACCGCACCGGCGACACCGGCATGGGCCCACCAATACGCCACCAGACCTGCTTCTACTCCTACAACACCCGTTGAGCCAGACACACCCGTCACGGCTGAAGTGAATGCTCCTGATACCGCCACGGATGCCGCCGACGACACTGACAGCAGTCCCGTCGAGACTGATCTGTCGGAATCCGAACTGCGCAAACGGGCGGTCACCGCTGACGAAATCATCCAGGCCTTTCGCGTTCGGCCAGACTCGCACCAAAACTACAAGTGGTGGAACGAGCGGTTCACCAATCCCGGTCGGTACAAAAAAATCCTAGCCGCCCGCGTGCAAAAGGGTAAAGCCAGTCGTGGTGGCCAGCATTTCCCCTCGTGGTGGAACCCCTTCATGATTGCCAGTTGGCTGATCGCGGAGCGCCACTTGCAGCGCGACCGGGTGGTGCGCGCCCTGCAGCAGTCATTCCCGGATTTCGCGGTCAACGACCACCTGTTGTAGTCCGCTGGTCGGGTCCCAAACCCCTGTCCCACCCGCATACGGTTGGGGCTTTGCCAACCCCTCCCAACCGCAGTTGATCTCGTAAGTCCTTGTCGCACTTGGACTTGCCGACCGTAGCCTTTGCTGCGGTCGGGCTCTGTTTGAGAACCTTCGGCGCATTCCATTGCGTTCCCGGAGGTTCAAATGCATTCACACACCAGCCAGCCCGGTCTATCCGTGCTGCGCCGCCCCCAAGTCGAAACCCGCACAGGCCTGTCGCGCAGCTCGCTGTACGCGCTCATTGCCAGCGGCAGATTCCCCGCGCCCATCCGCCTGACACCGAACACCGTGGGGTGGCTCGAGCATGAAATCGAGCGTTGGATCGCGCAGCGCATTCAGGCAACACGCCAACAGGGGCTGTGACGATGGGCCATATCCCTCTCCCCCATGGTCAAACAACAGAAGGGCATCGTCACGACCATCACAACCATCACGCCGAGGTTCTGCCTGGTGACGATGGTGATGGTGGTGACGGTCGTTCTCTCTTGTTGCACCTTGGCGAAACACACATATCGCCAGCTGCGCCGACCATCACGGCGGACGACACCACCAGAGCCGAAGGTTCGGAAGCCAATTCCGCCCCCGTCCTTGATCCGGAAACCGACCCTGTCGGCGTGATCGAAGCCGCGCTGGTGCGCCTGGTCGATGACGTCGGTGTGCTGGGGGAGGACGCGGTGGTGCGCGCCTTCACGATGCTCAAGGCCACCGACATGGCCACCTACCTGCGCCTGCGTCATGCTGCCAAAGTCACCAATCGCGGCTGCTCGGTCACGGTGCTGGACAAGTTGGTCAACCGAGAGTTGCCCGACAGCGATGACGATTCGTCGGCCATCGATGACTTGGTCGACATCGGCCGCAGCCAGTGCCAGTTGCACCACGATGCCGATCGACTGGCAGTGGCCATTATTCCGATGCCCGAGCGCCAAGAGGTCTGGCGCGTCATCTCCACCGGCTACGAGTCCTGGCTTCGCGCCGCCTACTGGCGAGCCAAGGAATCCGGCGTGCCGGACACCACTCTGCGCGCAGCGCTGGCCACCCTGTCGGCTGCCGGGGTCAACGATGGCGATGAGGTGGCGGTCCACCTGCGTGCCGCTGAAGCCGAACCGGGCTACCTGATCGACCTGTGCGACGAACAGTGGCGCGCAGTCCATGTCACCGGCCGGGGCTGGCGGGTGCTGAGCACATCGCCGCAACTGTTCACCCGCACCCAATCGCAGCGGCCTCTGCCCATGCCGCAACCCGGTGGTGATCTGGGACTGCTGTGGCAGCACGTGAACATTCCGGCCGACCGGCGCCTGATGGTGCTGACCTGGCTGCTGGATTGCTTCCGCCCCGACACGCCGTTCCCGGTGCTGGAGTTGGTCGGTGAGCAGGGCTCGGCCAAGTCCACCACGCAGTCGGTCCTGCGCAGCCTGGTCGATCCGAACAAGGTGATGCTGCGCGGTCGCCCCAAGACTGTCGAAGACATCTTTGTGGCCGCCCAGAACAACTGGCTGGTCTCCTACGAAAACCTCTCGGGACTGACCGCTGAGCAGCAAGACGCCTTCTGCACCCTGGCCACCGGCGGTGGCTTTGCTTCGCGCCAGCTTTACACCAACGGCGAAGAACATGTGATGGAGACCAAGCGACCGGTGGTCTTGAATGGCATTGCCGTGGTCGCCACCCGTCCGGACCTGATTGACCGGGTGATCCACGTGAGCATGCCAGTGATCCCGGCCACGGCCCGCAAGGACGATGCCGACACGCATGACGCCTGGGAGCGTGACCGCCCGCAGGTGTTCGGTGCCTTGCTGGACCTGTTCGCCGCAGCGTTGGCGATCTTGCCCAGCGTCTTGCTGACGCGCAAACAACGCATGGCCGATTACGAGCGCCTGGGCGAAGCGGTGGCCCGTGCACTGGGATTCGAGCCAGGTCACTTCCAGGCGCAATACGCCGAGCTCGTGCGGGCCGGCATTGACCGGGCGCTGGAGAGCAACAGCGTGGCGCAGGTCTTGGACAAGTACCTCCAGGAACGTATCCAGCCCTACACCTGGCAGGGCTCCGCCGGTCAGCTCTATGACCTGCTCAACGGTCAAACCTTACTGGACCGCAGCGCCGACCGATCGACCTGGCCGAAATCCCCGAAGGGGCTCGCCGACCAGTTGCGCCGCATTGCACCGGCCTACCGCGCCAAGGGCGTGGAGATCAGCCACCTCGGCCACAGCCGCGAGGGGGCGATCTGGCGCATTTCCACCTCACCCGAATTCCGAACGTTCGACGCCACGCCGCCCAGCGTCAGCCCTGTTTCTGTGGGCGGCACCCGCTATGGAGAACACCGTGAATAAGCACGACACCACCCCAGTCCCGAAGAACCTGCATCCGATCTGGCACCGCCACTTTGGCGTCCAGACCTTGCAGCCCAGTGCGCATGCCACGCGCCAACCCCAGTCGCGCCAAGCACCGGCTACCAACTGTGATGCCAGTCAGATCCTACTTCGCGCTGTGCAAGCCCTGGTCGATGCCCGTGGCCCCGTCAAACCCATCTATTGAAAGGACACCCCATGAAACTGAATCCCTTTGCCAAGAAGACTGGCGCGTACTACGCCAAGGTCAAAGCCGAGTACGACGACCTATCGCACCAACTGGACAAGGCACGTGAGGAACTGGCGCAGGCCAAGATTGACCACGATAAGAAGGAAAAACACGCATTCAAGCTCAGCCAACAAGGCTCGATGTATTACGCCAGTGCGGCGGAAAAAGAGGCGTCCATTGCCGCCAGCAAAGCCAGCAACCGGGTGTCGTCCTTGGAAGGCGATGTGCGGGCTTTGGAGTATCGGATCTCGCCGCTGGAATTAATTGTTCAAGGCCCACAAAGGTTTGAGGACGACAAACGCAAGCTCAGCACCTTACAGGAGAAGGACCGCCAGACCCAGGCGGAATCCGATCGCCTGGAAGCCTCCATCGCGAAGCTGGAAACCCGAATCGAATCTGTGCAGGCGCGTATCGCCAGCGAAACACAAGCTGCCACGCAGACCTTGATCGATGCCGAAGGGGATTTCATGGTCCCCGAAGCCTTGGCCAAGGCAGAAGCCGAATTGCGATTGACACAAACCTATCTGGCCGATCTGACAGACAAACGCGATGCGGTTCATGTTGAACGGACCCAGCTGCCAGCGGCGTTGCGAGAGGCAGAACGCGATTTGGAATTCAGTCGCGCCAGGATGGCTGAGATCGATCTGCACGAATCGCTGTTGCCACTGATGGACCTGTTCGCCCGCGCAGCCGTGGCCCGCAAGGTCTGTCAGTGGGGCAGTGATGAACACAAGTACCTGATCGAGATTCCGAACACCAACCTGGAAGCTGCACGCAAGGCCCTGTGCGTGCGAACCAACGATTGAGAAAGAGGCAGGTCATGCGCAGTCGCGGCATATGCATGGCCTGTCGTGGGGGCGGTCCTTCTTCCCGCACCCACTCCTTGTGCACATGTCGCGTAACGCCCGGCCGGTGCTGACTGTGAATGGCATTGCAGAAAACCGGCCACCCCGAATTCACCTTGAAAGGACACCCCCTATGGAAATCCTCTCCACCCGCATCGATGCGGGCAACCCGTTCGCACGGCAGCAGCAATTGGCTCACGCTGTGCGTCACAGCCTCAACCGCCTGCCACCCAAGACCCGAGCGCAACTGCTGGCGCAGGCCATGCCACCCGTGCAGCCACAGATCCCGATGCCGCAGAGCGCGATGTCGTATCGCGTGCCCGTGCCGGTGGCACAGGCCACAGCCACCCCGGTGCAGCCGGTCACGCCGACCATCGTCTATCGCCCCCGGCGTGTGGCGCAACCGCTGTCCTGGCAACTGGCCCTGCTGCTCAACGGCATTCGCCTGTCGCGTCGAGTCCAGAAGGTCTGGGCACGCGAGCTGAAGGACGCCAAACAGGAACTGCGTTGGTGGCAACGACACCTGCTGCGGGCTCTGGCACGCCGATGGGGGCCACAGGGGGCGTCTGCGGGCACTCGACGGGTCCTTCCTACGCATGCGCGTATGCGGGGGGCAACAGCGCAACGCTTCGCCAGGCACTGACCACAAAACCAGGTTACCACCCGCCGGGTTACCACGGCGGTTACCACCCCCGGCCATGGCCGGGGGACATCACACATTTGGAGAAAACATGAAAACCGATTCCTCACTTCCCCTTCCTCACCCCCACTTCTTGATGCCCCTGGGCCCAGACACCTCCGACATCGAACTGACCGTCATGGGCTGGTTCGCCGCTGGTCATGAATTGCTGTGGGTCCCGATCTTTGAAGTCGATGGTCGGCCAGGCGCCTTGGATGAGGCACAAGCCGATGCCCAGAAGATCACCCGGCGTGGCCCGTTCGTGGTGCGTCATTTGACGGACCTGTATTGGTTGCCACTGGGCATCCGGGGATGGTTGATTCCGGCGCACCTGGAGGACACCGATGTGATATGCATGCGCAAGGCCAAGGGGGAGATCAGCTTTGGCCGCATCCAGCGCAAGGGCACCGGTCAGACCCTGAGTTGGCGTGACGCGACAGAAAGCGAGTTGTGAGAGCAGTTTGCGCTTGGCTTCTGGTGGCACAAGCGCGTTCATGGAGGTCCGCAAACCCCTCTCAGGAAAGGAACACTGAAATGACCATCACCAACGTCACAACCGTCACCGCGCAGGTGACCGACACCAACCACCGGCCCAAGGGGGCCATGCCCGTGCAGCTGGAATTTGACGCCGAAGGTCCCGTGCGTGCGAAGCACGCCGGGCAGGTTTATCGCTACACCGGCAAGGCGGGCCACAACCGGGCCACGGGTCTTGCAGTGCGCGAGATGTCCACCATCGACGACGCCCGCCTGTGGATCACGCTGGATGGCCAGCAGATCTGGGAGGACTGAGCATGGCCGATCAACACGCCAGCATTGCAGCCCAACTGGCCGCGCTACCCTCCATGCCCATGGCCGAGCTGTGGGCCCTGTGGGACCAGCATTTCCCCCGGCGGCCCAGCCACCGCAATCGCCACTATGTGCAGTCACGCCTGGCCTATCGCATCCAGGAGAAAGCCTATGGCGCTCTGTCCACCAACATCCGCAAGATGCTGGTGGAGGCCGGTGCCAAGCATTCCAAGATCAAGTCTGCCGCCGGTCAAAGCACCAAGACCCTGCTGATGCCCGGCACCACGCTGATCCGGGAATGGGATGAACGCAATCACCGCGTGACAGTCACGCCCGATGGCCTGTTCTCCTTGGATGGGCAGGTGTTCAAGAGCCTGTCAGCGGCGGCGCGTCACATCACCGGAACCCAATGGAATGGGCCGAAGTTCTTTGGTCTGCGCAGTGGCAAGGGGGACCTGTGATGCGGGCACCCCTTACAACCCCAAGCCTGCCGCCCCGGCGCTGTGCGGTGTATTGCCGCGTCTCCAGCGACGAACGGCTGGACCAGTCCTTCAATTCCATCGACGCGCAAAAGGAAGCCGGGCGCGCCTTCATCAAAAGCCAGAGCCACGAGGGGTGGATCGCCGTGGCCGACGATTACGACGATGGCGGTTTCTCCGGTGGCAACATGGAGCGCCCCGCCCTGCGCCGTCTGATGGCTGACATCGAGGCTGGCAAAGTGGACATCGTGGTCGTGTACAAGATCGATCGGCTGTCACGATCCTTGGCCGACTTTGCGAGGATGGTTGATGTTTTCGACCGCCACCGGGTCAGCTTCAGCGCCGTCACGCAGCAGATCAACTCGGCCACTTCGATGGGGCGCCTGATGCTCAACGTGCTGCTGTCATTTGCCCAGTTCGAGCGTGAGGTCACGGGCGAGCGCATCCGCGACAAGATTGCCGCCAGCAAGGCCAAGGGCATGTGGATGGGCGGGCCGCTGCCGCTGGGCTACGACGTGCGCGATCGGTTGCTGGTCATCAACGACATCGAAGCGGCCCTGGTGCGCCGCATCTTCGATGACTTCGTCAGCATGGGGTCGGCCACGCTGATGGCCAAGGCCTACGCCGCAGAGGGTCTGTTGAGCAAGGGTGGCAAGCCTTTCTCTAAGCAGACCCTCTACAAGATGCTGCACAACCGCATGTACCTGGGCGAGATCGTCCACAAGGGACAGAATTTTCCTGGCCTGCATCAGCCCATCATCACCCAAGCCCAGTGGGATGCGGTGCATGCAGTGATCGCGACCGATGGCCTTGAGCGCCGACGCGAAACCTATGACCGCCAAGCTGAACCAGTGCTGCTACGTGGCCTGCTGTTCACGTCCGATGGCGAACGGCTGGTGCCCAGTTACACAAAGAAAAAGGGCAAGACCTACCGCTACTACAGCCCGAACAAGCACCGGCGGTTTGGTGCATGGGCCAGCAGCCATGGTGCTTTGCCAGCTGTGGCCATCGAAGATTTGGTGACCCAACAGATCGTGGCTGCGCTGTCGGCTCCGCACATGGTGCAGGCGGTATGGGATCGCATCCAGGAACTGCGGCCAGAGATGACAGAGCCGCAGGTGGTCTTGCCCATGCGCCAACTGGCCACGGTGTGGCAGCAGCTGTTCCCGGCCGAGCAATGCCGGTTGGCCCAATTGCTGATTGAACGGGTGGTGATCGCCGACGGTGGGCTGGAGATCATCTGGCGTGACCACGGCTGGCAGGCCCTGGCCGCAGAGTTGATGCCCGGCACCATTGGCGCGGAGTTGCAGGAGTGGGAGCAGCAGGAGGTGGTGGCATGAAGCCGAAAGTGCAGACCCTGGGCACCCCTGTTGCCCGTGAGCGCCGGGATGGGGGGCAGGTCAAGCTGTCGACCTTCATCCCGCTCAAGATCAGAAAGCGTGGTGGCAGCAAGGTGGTGGTACGACCCGATGGCCAGGTGGCGGCACCGGGCAATGTGGCCACACCCATTGACCAGCCGCTGCTGGTCGCACTGACACGGGCGTTTTACTGGCAGCAGTTGCTGGATGACGGCGTGGTTGGCAGTGGCGTTGAAATCGCCCAGCGCGAGGGGCTGCACCACTCCACGATTAATGAGCTGCTGCGCCTGACGCTGCTGGAGCCAGCCATCATCAAGGCGATCGTGGCCGGAAAACAGCCCCGGTGCATGAGCCTGCTGTGGTTCCAGCGAAATCCGCTGCCGACGGACTGGTTGGCGCAGCGGGAGGTAGTGGCGCGGTTTGATGCGTGAATAGGGTTGTCAATCGGATGCCGGCAACCACTTGATGCCCGCCACCCCCAGGTTCTTCTGGCTGATGTGCGTGGTGAATATGGGCACCAGGGTCTGCACGTTGGCATCAAAGCTGTTGCGCCACATGGCCTGCAACTTCTTCAAGGCGTTTTCGTTCCGGTAGATGCGGCCTTCCCAGTCGATGACCATCATCGCCACGTCACCGTCGTCGGCCAGCACGCACAGCAGTGCATCATCGGCATCCCTGTCCAGCGATGCCTTGAGCTCATCCTCATAGCCTGCCAGCACCTCAACATACAGGTCAATGCTCAGAGGGGTCTTCCCATTGAGGGCTGATTGCAGATCGGCTGCGATTTTCTTCTGATCGGTCATCGTTGACATTTTCGCTGCAAGGAGCTTCGCTTACTCGCTGCCGACCGATGATGGCGCCGTTCGATGCCTGACCGGTGGCCTTGGTTGACAACGAACCAGCGGTCGTAAGTTATTGATTTTGCTAGAGCCACCATTGCGCCATACCCGCAGGCCAAACAGAGAATAGAGACGGCTCTGGCGGAAAAAGTGGCCAATTCCGTGCGTTTCGGCAGGTGGCCACCCGCAGCACTTCGGCGCACTTCCCTGGGGAAAGGCCAAAGAAAAAGGGCCCGGAGACTATCCGAGCCCTTGTGTATGGTGGAGAGGAGGAGGATCGAACTCCCGACCTTCGCATTGCGAACGCGACGCTCTCCCAGCTGAGCTACCCCCCCACGATGGTTTTATTCTAGCGGATAGGGTGGGGAGGCCAGGTTGTTCAATATAAAGTCTAGCGAGGTTGCTCCCACTTCTGAATCGCCCCTCCTACTGAAGCCAGATTCTCAGTGATTCATTGGACGGGGAGCCAATCATCCTTTGCGCAACCCCGTGGCGATCAATTAAAACGACGTAAGGCGTGATGTTCTGCCATTGGGGGTCCACGGAATACCGTATGGCTGTCTCATAGCCATTGAACGCATAAAGCTTGGACATGCCGTGAAAATGGGTCGCGTGACGGCGCGCCTTGTCACCCTCAACATCCATCATCACAGCCGCCAACTCTACTTTTTGATGGGCTTTCAGCGCGGCCGAATGAATGACTGAGAATGCCTCGGGACAGGTGCTGCAATATGAAGTTGTGAACAAATAGGCTGCAGGCCTTGGCCCCTTGGCTGTAATGGCTGGCCAGGATTTTTCGTCAAAAGGAATGACTTGAAGTTTATGGTGGCCGTCGGCTCGTGTTGTGTGCTGTGCTTGAGCAACAAGTGAAAAGAAGCCAGCAATGACCCAAAGCGCCAGACTAACGCGTAATTTCATAGACATTCACCTTTTCAAGAGTCCGCCAAACCACCGCCATGTCACCTTTGCGCTGCACCAAGCGTGGGTGGTCGTTGGCGCCAGTGCTCTCGGCCAAGACGCTCAACTTGAAGTTCGCGCCGCCGTCTTCGGATTGCCAAGTTTTCAAGAAAGTTTTGCCTGCTTCAAACACGCGCCAAACGATGACGACGCGATCGCCCTCGGCCATGACATCTGCATGCTCTGCCCCCGCATCAGGTAATTTTCTGAGGGTGGTGGCGATCGGGTGGCCCAGGGCATCCAGCCTGGCATAGCGAACGGCCCCGACTTTTTCACGCAGCCCAAACCAGACCATGTGAAAACCCTCTGGTGAGCTGTCTCTTGCGGGGGCAAAAGCCAGGCCTGGCCCATGGTGCGGGCACGCATTGATATCCCATTCATCCCAGCTGGCCCTGACGATCTTGTTGGTGGGGCCGGCCAACTCTGCAAATGCATGGTCACGTGTTTGGCTTCCAAACACATGGCGCCAAACGCCAAATAGCTTTCCTTGCCCATTGCTGGTGATGGCAATGCGACA
>JACCDX010828456.1_pt1 | contig 30487 bp, 26 predicted proteins | sample 7449681 | NCBI WGS metagenome assembly JACCDX01 (sample SAMN15323450, study PRJNA562643) | freshwater metagenome | isolation source: river surface water | place: USA:Blue River Watershed | collected 2017-08-18
CAAGGAAAGTATCGCCATTGGTCGACAAGACCTCGAACTGCATTTCGCCATCGACATCGGCGATCTCGATGATGGAGACGTCAAAGGTGCCACCACCCAGGTCATAGACGGCGATCTTGCGATCGCCCTTGGCCGATTTGTCCAAGCCAAAGGCCAGCGCGGCGGCGGTGGGCTCGTTGATGATGCGCTTGACTTCCAGGCCGGCGATGCGACCAGCGTCCTTGGTCGCTTGCCGCTGAGCATCATTGAAATACGCCGGCACAGTGATGACGGCCTCGGTGACGGTTTCGCCCAGGTAGTCCTCGGCGGTTTTCTTCATTTTGCGCAGGACTTCGGCGCTGATCTGGGGCGGGGCCAGTTTTTTGCCGCGCACTTCGACCCAGGCGTCGCCGTTGTCGGCTTTGCTGATGCTGTAGGGCATCAGGTCGATGTCCTTTTGCACCTCTTTTTCTTCGAATTTGCGGCCGATCAGGCGCTTGACCGCGTACAAGGTGTTTTTCGGGTTGGTCACTGCCTGGCGCTTGGCCGAAGCGCCGACCAGCACTTCGCCGTCTTCTTGGTAAGCGATGATCGACGGGGTGGTGCGAGCCCCCTCGCTGTTCTCAATCACCTTGGTGGTGTTGCCTTCCATGATGGCGACGCAGGAGTTGGTGGTGCCCAGGTCGATGCCGATGATCTTTGCCATTTGGTGTTCTCCAATGAATTTGAAACTGATGTTGAGGTGTGGATGTCGGGCCCGTTTTCAAGGGGTGGGCCGTGGGGGGCGTCCGATCACTTGGGGGCAGCCACGGTGACCAAGGCCGGACGCAAGACGCGCTCGGCGATGGTGTAGCCCTTTTGCAGGACCGTGACGATGGTGTTGGCCTCTTGCTCGGCCGGCACCATGCTGATCGCTTGATGGAAGGCTGGGTCAAATTTGGCCCCGACCGCGGGGTCGATGGCGATCACTTTGTTGCGCTCCAGCGCCGACTTGAGCTGGCGCAGGGTGGCTTCAGACCCCTCTCTGATTTGTTCGAGTTTGGCGTCTTGGATCGCCAGACCCGCCTCCAGGCTGTCGATCACGGGCAACAGGCTCTCGGCGAACGACTCCAGCGCGAATTTGCGCGCCTTGCTGACTTCTTCGTCGGCACGCCGGCGGGCGTTTTGGACTTCGGCGGCCGCTCGCAGGGCCTGGTCTTGCAATTCGGTGACCTTGGCTTGCAAGGCGCTGATCTCGGTCTGGGGATCGGGGGGGGCGGTGTTGCCCTGTGGGTTGCCGGCATCGGGTGCCGCGGTGGGGCCCTGAGGGTCTGCCTCGGGGGCTGAGTGGGAGTGGTGTTGTGGGTCTGACATGGACAGAATGCGGGAAAGAAACAGGTTGCTGTGGAAATGGGGATGAAAAGCCGGATTTCAATGTCATACAAAAGTATTTATTTGGTCTCGCTGACCCCGCTTGCGCGGGGCCTTGTGAACCCCTAAAATGTTATAAATCATAACTAAACCAGCGCCCGAGGAGCACGCCATGAAGCACCAGGATCTGATCGCGATCGACATCCACACCCACGCCGAGGTGAGTTGCTGGAACCCCTTTGACCATTACGGGGAAGAGTACGACCGCGCCGCCGACAAATACTTTGGCTCGAATCGCCGGCCCACCATCGACGAAACAGTGGCGTATTACCGCGAGCGCCACATCGGTCTGGTGATGTTCACCGTCGATTCGGAAGCCCAGCTCGGGCGGCGTCGCATCCCGAACGAAGAAATCGCAGAGGCCGCGCGCAAGAACAGCGACATGATGATCGCCTTTGCCAGCATTGACCCACACAAGGGCAAGATGGGCGCACGAGAGGCCGAGCGACTGATCCTAGAAGAGGGGATCAAGGGCTTTAAGTTCCACCCCACGGTTCAGGGCTACCACCCCTACGACAAGATGGCCTGGCCCATTTACGAGGTGATCAACCACCACAAATTGCCGGCGATCTTTCACACCGGGCACAGCGGCATCGGCAGTGGCATGCGTTGTGGGGGCGGCTTGCGACTGGCCTACAGCAACCCGATGCACCTGGACGATGTCGCCATCGACTGGCCTGACATGCAAATCGTCATGGCACACCCCAGCTTTCCCTGGCAAGACGAGGCCTTGTCGGTGGCCACCCACAAGCCCAACGTCTGGATCGACCTGTCGGGCTGGAGCCCCAAGTACTTTCCCAAGCAGTTGATCCAGTACGCCAACACCCTGCTCAAGGACCGGGTCCTGTTTGGCTCGGACTACCCGCTGATCACGCCAGAGCGCTGGATGAAGGACTTTGAGGTGGCAGGCTTCAAACCCGAGGTCATGCCCGGCATCCTCAAGGACAACGCCGTTCGCTTGCTGGGCTTGGCCTGAGCTCAGTGGATTTCGGGTTCATCCTCGGGGGACGCCCCTTCGGGCAATAAAAAGTCAAAGTCGCACCCCTTGTCGGCCTGCTGGATGTGCTTCAAGTACAGCGTGCCGTAGCCCCGCTGGAACTTGGGCGCCGGGGCGCGCCAGGCGGCTTTGCGCCGTGCCATTTCGTCGTCGGGGATCATCAGGTCGATCCGACGCCCCTCGATGTCCAGCTGGATCAGATCGCCGTCTTGCACCAGTGCCAGCGGCCCGCCCACATGCGACTCCGGGGCCACGTGCAAGACGCAGGCGCCGTAACTGGTGCCACTCATGCGGGCATCGGACACGCGCACCATGTCGCGCACGCCCTGCTTGAGCAGTTTTTGCGGGATTGGCAACTGACCCCACTCGGGCATGCCCGGAGCCCCCTGCGGGCCTGCGCTTTGCAGCACGATCACGCAGGTGGCGTCGATGTCCAGATTGGGGTCGTCGATGCGTGCCGACATGTCGTTGTAGTCCTTGAACACCACCGCGCGGCCCGTGTGCTGGCGCAGGTGGGGCTCCATGGCGGCGGGCTTGATCACGGCGCCGTCGGGGGCCAGATTGCCCCGCAACACCGCCAGGCCGTCGTTGGCCACCAGCGGGTGGTCGCGGTCGCGGATGACGTCGTCGTTGTAGACCTGGGCCCCGGCGAGCGCTTCACGCAGGGTGTGGCCCTGGGCGTTTTTTTGCGTCAAGTCGAGCAGGTCCGTGATGCGGGTGAGCAAGGCGCGCAGGCCCCCTGCGTAGTAAAAGTCTTCCATCAAGTATTGGCCACTGGGGCGCAGGTTGGCCAGCACCGGTGTGCGTCGCGCCAATTCGTCAAAGCGGTCGAGCGTCAGGTGAAAGCCGGCGCGCTTGGCCATGGCGATCAAATGCACGATCGAATTGGTGGAGCCGCCCAGGGCCAGCACCGTGGTGACCGCGTTGTCAAACGAGGCCGGTGTGAGGAAGTCGAGCGGTTTGACGTCGTCCCAGACCATCTCGACGATGCGCTTGCCGGTCAAGGTCGCCATCTGGGCGTGGCGCGAATCCGGTGCCGGGATCGATGCGGCACCCGACAGGGTCAGACCCAGCACCTCGGCCGCGCTGGTCATGGTGCTGGCCGTGCCCATGGTCATGCAGTGCCCCGGGCTGCGGGCAATGCCGTCCTCGACGTCCTGCCAATCTTGCTCGGTGATGTTGCCGGCACGCAGCTCGGCCCAGTACTTCCAGGTGTCGCTGCCGCTGCCCAAAAAGCCGCCCTTGTAGTCGCCACGCAGCATCGGCCCAGCCGGGACGAACAAGGTCGGCAGGTTCATGGCCAGCGCACCCATGATCAGCGCTGGGGTGGTCTTGTCACATCCGCCCATCAGCACGCAACCATCGGCGGGGTAGCTGCGCAGCAACTCTTCGGTCTCCATCGCCAACAGGTTGCGGTACAGCATGGTGGTGGGCTTTTGAAAAGGCTCGGACAAGGACATGGCCGGCATTTCGACCGGAAAACCGCCCGCTTGCCAGATGCCCCGCTTGACCTCTTCAACGCGCTGCCTGAAATGTGAGTGACAGGGGTTGATGTCGCTCCAGGTGTTGATGATGGCGATCACCGGCTTGCCGGCGTAGTCGCTGCGGTGGTAACCCATCTGGGCGGTGCGCGAGCGGTGTCCAAACGAGCGCAGGTCCTTCACGCCATACCAGCGGTGGCTGCGCAACTCCTCGGGTTTCTTCTTCATGGCAAATGTCTGGTTGATTCAGCGCCCGCCTGGGCGACGGACCAGGCCATTCTAGGGCCATCCAGGGGCAGAGACCGCCTCAGGTCTGACCCGAGGGGGCCTTAAAAACTGTGCCCGACGTTGAAGCGGCTGACCGCCAACTCGTCCATGCGCTTTTGCTCGGTCAATGCCCGCAGCTTGCGCTCGGTGCGGTCTTCCTGATCGACCAAGGACTGCATTTTCATGCGTTCGGCTTCGGCTTTGATGAGTTGCGCCCGCACTTGAGCCATCAGGCCCTGCTGGTGGGCCAGGTCGCGCTCGATGCGCTCGCGCAAGGACAACAGTTGCGCCATGAACTGGCGCTGGTTCATGCTGCTTTGCAAGCCGATGTGGGTGCCGCCGTGGTTCTCTTTGGCTTGGTACTCGGCGTACATGCCCATCAGGCGGTCCAGCGTGCCTTGCAGCTGCTCGGTTTTCGTCTGCAGGGTCAGCAGTTGTTGGTGCAAATCCCTGACCTGGTCGTGCGCCTTGCGCTCCAACACCACCCAGCAGTTTCGATTGGCCATGCAAGCCCCCTTGTTGGTTTGTTCAGCGCGACATCAGTTGTCGCAAAAGTTCACGGGTTTCACCGGCAGAGACGCAGGTGTTCATGTCCTGGCGCAAAAACCGCTCCATCTCGATGCGCAAGCGAATCGCCAAGTCCAACTCCGGGTTGCTGCCCAGCTCATAGGCCCCGACTTGAATCAAGTCCTGGTTTTGCTGGTACAGCGACCAAAGTCGGCGCAATTGGTTGGACATGGCGAGGTCATCGGCCGAGAGCAGGTTTTGCATCACCCGCGAGATCGACCCGTTGAGGTCGATGGCGGGGTAGTGCGCCTGATCGGCCAGTTTGCGCGACAGCATCACTTGGCCATCGAGCGAGGCCCGGGCCAGGTCGACGATCGGGTCGTTGCTGTCGTCCCCCTCAGCCAGCACCGTGTAGATGGCGGTGATCGAGCCATGGCCGTGGCGGCCCACGCCCGCGCGCTCGATCAGGTTCGGCAGCAAGCCAAACACCGACGGTGGATAGCCTTTCGCGGTGGGGGGCTCGCCGATGGCCAAGCCAATCTCGCGCTGGGCGTGGGCCACCCGGGTCAGGCTGTCGAGCAACATCAGCACGTTTTTGCCTTGGTCGCGGAAATACTCGGCGATGGTGTGGGTCATGTGCGTGGCTTTGAGCCGCAGCACGGGGGACACGTTGGCCGGCGCGGCCACCAGGATCGATTTTTTCAGTCCCTCCGGTCCCAGGGTTTCTTCGATGAAGGCCTGCACTTCGCGCCCACGCTCGCCGATCAAGCCGATCACCACCACATCGGCTTCGGTGAAGCGGGTCATCATGCCCAGCAACACGCTTTTACCCACCCCTGAACCGGCAATCAGCCCAAGCCGCTGGCCCCGTCCGATCGTGAGCACGCCATTGATGGCCTTGACGCCCACATCGAGCACCTCGCGAATCGGGCCACGCGCCATGGGGTTGAGCAATTCGCCCTGGAGCGGCATGCGAACGCTGCCGCGCAGCGGGGCTCCCCCATCCAAGGGCAAGCCCTGGCCATCGATGATGCGACCCAGCATGTCGGGTCCCAGCGTGACCTCGGACGAAAGGCTGACCACCCGAACCGACGAACCGGGGCCGATGCCCTGAGGGTCGTTGAAGGGCATCAGGTAAAGGGTCTGGTCGTTGAATCCGACCACCTCGGCCAGGATGCGTTGCCCCATCTGGCCCGTGATCTCGCAGCAGGCCCCCAGCGGGGCCATCAGGCCGCGCGTCTCCATGCGCATGCCCACCACGCGCACCAGGGTCCCGCTGCGTTGTGGGGGAGGGGACTTGACCGCGCCGATGAGGCGATCGATGTCGCTCAGGGCGTCGATCACGGCGCTTCTCCCATGATTTGTCGCGAAATGGCCGCCAGGCGGTGTTCGATCAGGTCCTCAACCTGGGTGTCATTGACCTTGGCCCGCACGCTGCCTTCTTGCAGGGTGTCGTCCACTTCCAGGTTGACGCCGGGCAGGGTCAGACCCTGCAAGCGTTCCATGTCGGCGGGGCTGATCTGAATCAGGACGGTTTCGGCGGGGTGATCGAGTGCGTCAACGCAGGCGGCGATCAGGCGCTCGATGACCTGAGCGTCGAGCCTGAGTTCGCCACGCACCAATTCTTGCGCGACATGAAGAGAAAGCTTTTTCAGGGGTTCCAGCAGCGCAGCGGAATCGGACTGAAGCGCGTGCAGGGCCTGGGCCAAGGCTTGCAAAGAGGCGCGTTCTGCTTGCATGGCGGCCTGCATCGCCTCGACCGCCTCGTCATGGCCTTGTTGCCACCCCTGTCGGTTTGCCTCTTGCACCCTTTGAGCCACAACGTCCTCAGGCACCCCGCTGGGAACCCTGGCGACCGATTCAATGGGGTCTGCGTCGCCGGGGGCAACCCCCGCCATGGCATCGGTCGGTGACATGGGCGGTTCTGGACCCGTGAGCACCTCGGTTTGACCGGCCAGGGGGTCTGGCTTGGTCGACAGCCGCCAGGGCCCAAAATCTTGTATCTGGGCCTTGTCCCACCCTTGGCGCACAAACGTCGCCAGTGACTGGGGTCGATGGAGCAGGGCGTGGGGCGACCAGACCGCTGTGGGCACCAGGTCAGACAAAGTCGTCTCCCCGGCCTGCCAGCACCAGTTCGCCCGCATCGGAGAGTTTGCGGGCGATGCGCATCACGTTCTTTTGCGCCTCTTCCACATCCGAGATGCGCATGGGGCCCTTGGCCTCCATGTCGTCGACGAACATCACGCGCGCGCGCGCCGACATGTTGTCGAAGAACTTGTTCTTCACGGGATCGGTGGCCCCTTTGAGGGCCGTCATCAGCAGGTCGGGTTCGACGTTGCGCATCAGCACCTGAATGCCCCGGTTGTCCACGCCGACCAGGTTCTCGAAGGTGAACATGTTGTCCTGAATGCGTTGCAGCAAATCGGGGTCGATGGTGGACAGACCTTTGACGATGCCCGATTCGAGCTCGACTTTGACAAAGTTCATGATCTTGGCCGCGGCCTTGACCCCGCCAAAGCTCGACGACTTGGCCGACGAGTTGCTGGCGAACTGCATCTTCATGATCGATTCCAGCTCCTCCATCGCCGAGGGCTGCACCGTTTCCAGGCTGGCCACGCGCTGGATGATTTCGGGACGGGCATCCGCAGGCAAGAAATTCAACACATCGGCGGCGACGTCGTATTCGAGCACCGACAAAATGATGGCGATCACCTGCGGGTGCTCGGCCCGGATCATGTCGGCGATCGAGCGCGCGTCCATCCATTTCAGGATGTCGAGGCCCTTGCTGCCCTGGCCCGGCATGATGCGACCCAGCACCGAGGCGGCCTTGTCTTCGCCCAGGGCACGCTTGAACACCTTTTCCACATAGTCGCCCGTGCCCAGCCCCAGGCTGGTTTGCTTCTTTAACGTCAACACAAAATCGTCGAGAACGACGTTGACGGCTTCTTGCGACAAATCGGCCACGCCCACCATGGCAGCGCCCAAGGCCTGCACCTCTTTGGGATTGAGGTATTTGATGATTTCAGCGGCTTGCTGCTCGCCGAGCAAGAGCATGAGAACGGCGGCGCGTTGGGTACCCGATAGAGAGTCGAGTTCCTGCTGCAACTCTTCGGTGATGATGACGCCCTCCGGAGCCGCAGGCTCTTTGGGCTTGGCTTCTTTGGCATCTTCTTTTTTGGTGGCCATGGTGCTTCCCTATCAGCCTGCTTTGATCATGTTCTTGAGCACGTTGGCCACGCGCCCAGAGTCCTCGGCCACCAGCATGCGGATGAGGGCCACCTTGTCGTCGTAGGTGTTGGCCGTGTCCAGCATGTCGGCCGAGATCGCCGACTTCTTGGGTTTGAGCTTGGCCTTGATCTCTTCCAGACTTTCGCCCTCGCCGATCTGGATCATGCGCATGTCTTCAGCTGACAACTCGCCATCGGCAAGTGCCTTCTGGGCTTCCGCTTCTTCAGCCGCTTTGGCCTGAGCGTCCAGGATATTGCGCATCACCGGACGAACCACGATCAGCAGAAAGACGATGAAACTCAGCGCAATCAGTCCACTTTTGATGCCCGTTTGGACCGAGTATTCCAGGTACCACGGGATGGTTTCCATGGGTTCGCCGGGCTCGAATTTGGCCGGTACCACAGTGACGAGGTCGCCACGCTTTTCGTCAAACCCGATCACGCCACGAACCAATTGCAGCATTTGGTTGATTTCTTGATCCGTGTAAGGGGTACTCTTGGGGGCGTTTGGATCGGCCGGAGCATCTTTGGCAGGTGGCGGGGCAGGCCGTTCGTTCACCACGACCGCCACGCTGACTCGCATCACGCCACCGGTGGCATTGCGAACATGACGCACGGTTCGATCCATTTCGTAATTGCGGGTGGTGCGGCTGCTGGTGGTGCTCTTCGATTCGGATTGACCCTCTTTACCGTCCACCCCCGTGTTGCTGGTGGTGGTGGGATTGGGGGGGGGCGTGTTGGAAAGGGCGCCAGGGATGCCTGTGGCGTCTCGGGACGCACCGCGTTCTTCAGCCAAGACTTCAGACCGAGTTTTAGGGCCTTTGTCACGGTTGTCAAAGTCTTCGGTCGTGCTTTCGATCTGGGTAAAGTCCAGATTCAGATTGACTTGCGAGCGGACATTGGCTTCGCCCACCACGGGAGAAAGAATTTGGACCACACGCTGGCGGTAAATTTCCTCCAATTGCTGCTTGTGTTGTTCCTGGGCCGCGGTCATGCCCAGTTTCATCTCTGTGGCAGACTCGGTCAGCAATTTGCCGACATTGTCAACCACGGTCACATTTTCCGGAGCCAGGTAAGGCACGCTGGATGAAATCATATGGACGATGGCCTGAACCTGTGCCGGAGAAACCACACGACCCTGATGTGGGGTCACCACGACCGAGGCTTTCGGTGGGGTGCGGTCGCGCACGAACACGCTTTGTTTGGGTAGGGCCAAGTGGACTCTGGCGCTTTGAACGGTGCCGATCTGCATGATGCTGCGCGCCAACTCTTGTTGCATGGCCGTGTTGACTTTGACCTGCTCCATGAACTGGCTGGTGGTCATCGATGAATGATCGCGCAAGGCTTCCAGTCCGGTGGCGCCGGCTTTGGGAATGCCCTGGGCAGCCAAGAAAATCCTGGCCTCATGGAACCGATGGCTGGGCACAGTGATCTGACCGCTTTGAGCATCGATTTTGGGCTGAAAATCGTTGTTCTTAAGAGCGTCAAAAGCCGCTTGCTGGTCGGCTTCTTGCAGATTCGGCATCACCGGGCGATACGGCGTGGCCGTGACCCAGGCGTAAGTCAAGGCGAAAAACAGCAGAACCACGCCCACTGAAATGAAAGGCAGTAATTTCCTGACCGAGGGCTGAGCCAGCAAGTGTGCCGTTCGGTCCTTGATGCTAAACAGTGAAAGCCCCTGCTGCGGGGTTGCTGCGTTAGCGGTCAGCTCGGTTGCAACCGGATTGGCCGGTGTCAACGCATTGGCAGTCGAAGTTGCCTCGGCGGCTGGATTGAGGGTGGCTGTAGCGGTGGCCATGTCGTATCCTGTTTATCGGCGATCAGACCGGCATATTCATGATTTGCTCATAGGCTTTGAGCACTTTGTTACGGACTTGCAGCGTGGCTTCAAAAGCCAAAGACGACTTTTGCATCCCGATCACCACATCGGTCAACGGGATGTTTTCCCCTCGTTCATAAGCGTCTTGCATGGCCCGACTTTTCAACTGCGCGCCATTGACCTCTTGCAGGGCATTTCCAACCAGTTCGGTGAACCCGCTGGGCCCGGACGAAGTGATTTTTTCAGCCTCCTGGGGTGAAACACCGCTGGCTTGCAGTTGATGGCTGCGCAAAGTCTGCAGCATCGCGGAAATATTGGCTTGTGAATTGATTTTGTCGATCATGCCGGGTTCCTTTAAGCAGCGATGCCCATGGCCTTGAATTGCGCCAGCTTATAGCGCAAGGTTCGGGGACTGATCCCTAATTTTCGTGCGGCTTCTTCCCGGCTGTTGGTTTGTGCCAGCGTCGACATGATGAGCTGATGCTCGTTGACTCGGGTGGCTTGCTGCAAGTCAATCACGCTCGACGAAGGGGGGGCGGGTTGGTGCACGGCTGGCGTGCGTTCCAAATCATGCATGGCCATGCCCGATGAATGCGGGGTGGGCGGTGTTTTGGCGTGATCAGGCATCAGCCAATCGTCAAACATCAGATGTGCAGGGGTCACGATGTGATCTGGACACAGCACAGTGGCTCGGCGCATGACATTCTCTAACTCCCGAACATTTCCTGGCCAAGCGTATTGCAACAACTCTTGCTTGGCCGTGGGGCTGATTTGCCAGCGTTGTTCAGGCGCGGTATCGATGAGGCATTGCAAGGCCAGGGGCACGATGTCTTGTGGCCGTTCGGACAAAGGGAGCAGTTTCAAGCGAAAAGTGGCGATGCGATAGTACAGGTCTTCCCTGAATTCTTTGTCTTCGATGGCTTTTTTCAAGTCTTTGTTGGTGGCTGCAATGATGCGTACATTGACCGCAATCAATTGCTGCCCTCCCAATCGGGTCAATTGGCGCTCCTGCAAAACGCGCAACAATTTGCTTTGCAACTGGATGGGCATTTCACCGATTTCATCCAGGAATAATGTCCCGCCGTGGGCCAGTTCAAACAGCCCTTTGTGATCCTTGTGAGCTCCTGTGAAAGCGCCTTTCTCATGGCCGAACAACATGTCTTCGATCAAGTGATCGGGCATGGCAGCGCAGTTGAGCGCCACAAACGGTCCCTTGCATCGTGGTGAGGATTCGTGCAGCACCCTGGCCATGACTTCCTTACCCGATCCAGTTGGTCCCACCAGCAGCGTGGTGACATCGGCTTGCGCAACCCTTTGGGCCAATGCCAGCAACAACTGACTGGCAGGGTCGACAAACACAAATTTACGTGAAATTTTTTTGGATTTGACCTGATCGCTCTGGGTCTGCAGCTCGTGTCTGAAATGAACCCAACGGTTCCAGTCCATGTCATCTTCAGAAATCACCGTCATGGCACCGGCCTGCATGGCACGCATGGCGAGATCCAAGTCATCCGACTTCACCCTCACCACGACGGGCAACATCACACCTTGCCGGCGCATGGTCTCAAAGAGATCCTCCAATGGTTCGGCGTTCCCTGCCAAGCGAATCACCACCAGGCTGGCATCTGTCAGGTAGGCTTCTGCTTCGGCGGATTCAGAGATGTGAGACGCAGTCCATCCAGCGCGTCGCAGCACTTCGTGCTGAGTGGCGCTCAAGGCCGACTGTGCATCCAACCAAAGAATCAAAGGATAGGGTTCAGCTGCAGATTTCAAAGCAACACCTCATGTGTGGGTGTGTATGCTTAGCAACCAGCGTGCCAACTTAAGCGACGGATCTTCGACACCCGCCGTTTGTCAGCGGTCATTGCGTCGTGCCAACCTGCCGCTGGACCGGTTTGGGTTCAAACCCCAGGCAGCTTTGACCGTCAGATTTCAGCACCACCAGACACGGCAGTTGCGCGCTCTTGAAACCCATCAGGCCACATCGGTAAGGGAAGGATGGGATGTGCGTGATGCCAAAGTGCCGGCATTGCCAGCAATTGACCCTTGCGACCGGCTGCGCCGCAGGGGCTGCTGAAGGGGAGGGTGGCATGGCTGCGGACGACGATCAAGCCGCCATGGGATGCTTGTAACCGTCTGCATGCAGGGTCCGCGCATGCTCCATGTGCCATTCTTCAGCCATGGGCGCATGGGCATAGTCCTGGAAGCAGGGCGTTCCCAAAGTCCAGTGCAGCAATTTGGCTTGCGCGTTGCGTCCGAATTCATCGGGCAGCCAATTCCACTCGATCGGTAACTCACCGATGTCGGAGTCTTCCAGCCAGGTGAAACGATGCAACTGGGCACCGGTGGCTTGCTGAATGAACTCTGGTGTCAATGCTCGATTTTTGAAATGAGCGCAATTCCAAAGCACCACACTCGACCAATTTTTTCGGGGATAGTTTTCGTTTCGGGCCCCCAGATATTTGGTGCTGGCCTTGGTTTTGTAATTGTGATGAACACACATCACTGCTTTCTGCTCATCGCGCAGGGCCCATAGCTTGGCGATGTCTTCTCGCACGATCATGTCGCCATCGATGAACAAGGCCCAGCCTTTCCAGTCCATCAGCGATGGAATGAGAAAGCGACTGTAGATGAATTGATTGCTGCCGTCGGCATGGCGCTCCTGATACTGCCCCAAATTCTGCAATGCCAGCGGGGTGATTGCCAGAGGCTCAGTGGCGAGCCGCAACAAGCTGTTGCTGCAAACATGGAATGCAATGGCTTCCCTGGCATCGTATCCAATGAAGATGGGGATCATCACAGTCTCCGTCGGTTCTCAAGAACGGGGTGCGCCGACCTGATTCAAATTTCAGGCTGGAGGGTGTTTAAATCATCAACCTTGGAGCAACTGCAACACAGTTTGTTGATCCGTGTTGGCTTGTGCCAGGATGGAAGTGCCAGCCTGCTGGATGATTTGAGTTCTTGCCATTTCTGACGCTGCTTTCGCATAGTCCGCGTCCAAAATACGGCTTCGGGATGCACTGGTGTTGACCGAAATGTTGGTCAAATTGTCGACAGTGTATTCAAGGCGGTTGATCTTGGCACCCAGGTTCGATCGGAAATCATCGATGAATGAAATGGCGCTGTCGATTTTACTCAACGTGAAACTGGCCGTGACCACCAAGCTGGCGTCAATCGCCGATGCCATCCCGGCATTGGCGGTGATGTTGGCAAAGGTGATGTCCAGGGTCTGGGCGTTGTTGGCACCGATTTGCATGGTGTAAGTGCCACCGCTGGCCCCGAGGATGCGCATGCCGTTCCACTCGGTGTTCTCTGAGATGCGCGTAATTTCAAATTGCAGTTCGTCGAACTCTTTTTGCAAGGCGGCGGTATTGGCGCTGGAGTTGGTGCCGTTGGCGGCCTGAATGGCCAACTCGCGCATGCGCTGCAACATGTTGGTGATTTCGATGGTGGCGCCCTCGGCGGTTTGCATCATCGAAATGGCATCGTTGGAGTTGCGAACCGCCTGATCCAAGCCCCTGATCTGCTGGGTCATTTTGTTGGTGATGGCCAGCCCCGCTGCGTCATCCGCCGCACTGTTGATGCGCTTGCCAGTCGCCAATTGGTTCATGGCGTCTTGCAAATCGCGGGCATTGCGAGACAAGGCAGTTTGCGTGATCAGCGATTTGATGTTGGTGTTGCTGACGGTCATGTTGTACTCCGAAAATGTGGGTGAACCGTGATTACTTGGACTGATCTCGCATCTCGGCGCTCATGTCATCGATGGCTTTTTGTATGGCATGCATTTCTTGGGCCAGCATGCTGTCGGTGGGAAATTTGGACAGCGCAAAGCTGACAGCAATCCATGCGTCTTCCCATTTGTTTTGGCAGTGCAGCACACGCACCAGGTGCAGCCAGCTTTGCGCCGTCGAATCTGCCCCTTGGGCCTGGATCAGTTGCACCAGACACTGCTCGGCGGTGATCCAGTCTTGCTTGATTTCGCACACCAGCGCGTAAACCGCCAGGATGTCTTGTTCGTTGGGGTAAATGGCCAGAGCCGCCTCACACAAGGCGACGGCAACTTCTGTCTTTTCATCCGTTATCAGAGCGGCAACGTTTTGCCGGACCTGAGCTGGCGACATTTTGCCGATTTCATAGCCTTTCAAAATTTCCTGAGCCAAGTGGGCGTTGGTTGCCGTTTGGTAGGTGTTCATTTCTTGAGTGATCATGCAAAACTCCTGATAAGTGGATGCCAACAGTCATTGCCAGTTTGTGGCGATGCCATCACTTAAGCATTTAGCGTGCCAGCCATTGCCCGCTCTATTTGAATACTTAGGAATTAAAAGGCAGCGGATTTGACTGTCAAGAATTCGGGCACATGAATTGCTTGGAGAGAGACAAGGAGCCGCCAATGCTTGAAATCACCCAAACCACGCCAGCCGAAGATCAGACCTCAGAGGCTGAATTCCAGCCCGCGGCGTTGCCATCGCATTGGACGGGAAAAGATTTTTACTTGTTGGGCATTCAGTTGGAAGAGGGGACTGGAAAGTCGCCGCCTGAAGTCGATCTTTCCCAGCATGATTTTGAAGCCACTCGTTCCATCTGGATCGTGATCGGCGACAACGCACTGAGCCTGTTGCCTGAAATTCATCGGCGCTTGCACAAGCGATCTCGTGTGTTGGTGATGATTCATCCCGAAGTGTTGGACGATGTGCAATGGAGCAAATTGTTCTTTTTGGCATCCGATGAGCGTTTCTTTTTTGTCCCCATGCAGGAGGTGACCCAGCAGGCGCGGGCGATCAACAGTCTGATGGATGAAAATGCGTATGACGGTTGGCGACCGGTGATGACGTTCATGTCGACGGTGGAGTGGATTCAGCATTACCGCGAACTCATCAAAGCATTGACACCCTTGCTGAACCGAAAACTGGTCGGTAAAGCCACGCTCAGATCCGCATCGCATCAGATTTTATGCAATGCCCTGATTAACTTTCCGTTGACCTCCTCTCGCAATCGATGGGACGACTATCGGAATCTTTATGCCGACAAGCCGGCACTGATCATTTCGACCGGCCCCTCCCTGAACAAACAGTTGGCGCTGATCGAGCAATACAAAGATCACTTTGTCACGATCGCCGTCGACCCTGCAGTGCCCATCCTGCAGCAAAGGGGCGTCGTCCCTGATTTTGTGTTGACCATCGACCCGAAGAAAAGACCCTATTGGGAGCAAAACGCTTTGGATGAAAGAACCACCTTTGTGGTGGAGGTCGGGGCGTGTCCGGACGGTGCTTGGTCACATGCCAACCATTACCTGATGACCGCCGGGCACAGCCATGTCTATTCATTGTTGAAAAAGTTGGGAACAGAGGTGGCTTGGATCGAGACCGGTGGCAGCGTTTCTTCCAATGGTTTCAGTTTGGCCATGCACTTGGGTTGCAATCCCATTGTGCTGGTGGGGCAGGATCTGGCCTGGACCGAAGGCAAGGACCACGCCGAGGGGTACACCAGTCAATACTCGCAAGAAGAGCTAAAGAAGCGCCGCGATCGTGGCTATGACATCGTCGGGTATGGTGGCCAAATGGTCAGAACCGAACCACAGCTGCTTTTTTATAAATCGTGGTTTGAGCAGAAGATTCAGCAATGTCCTCATAAAACGGTGATCAATGCCACCGAGGGCGGTGCGATCATTGAGGGCGCCCTGGCTCAACCCTTCCGCAGTGTGTGCAAGGATATGGAAGAAATTGGTGTGGTCCAGAAGCACACCGGGTTGACCCAGTCTTTTGAATTGGATCTGGATTTGATCGCCCATTTTGAGGGGCAACTTCAACATTGGATCACTCTTTATGCAGACCTGAAGGCCAGGATTCAGGATGTACAAAAAAAGATCCAAGACATCAAAAAAACGCCTAAAAAATCTGTGCAGAAACTGGTCAAGCAAATCAATCGTTCCATCCTGGACATGGAACCTGAAGCCAAACTGATTTTGGAAATGTTTTCCAATTTGGCCATGGCCGACATGGATCGAAAAATGGACAAGTTGGACGATGCCCAAAACCTGAAGACGGTTTATTCGGCCTATAACGATTTATACGATTCGGTCACATACGGTTTGAAGTATGGTCTTGAAACCCTTCCGAAAATCATTGATTTACTGCATTTACTATCTGTTCAGCCCACTATATCCAGGCGCAGTTTGATCGCTGCCAATCTGCACCGATGGAATTTAGACGGTACAGCGAATCAAAATTTTCGATGACAGAGTGACTCAAGCGACTTTGCTTAAAGTCACGCATGTCACTGAAAAAAAGCCAACATTGAGTTGGCTTTTTTTGGGGGGGAAAGGTCTTATTGCAGCAGAGACAATACAGACGCAGGTTGCTGGTTGGCTTGCGCCAACATGGCTGTGGCCGCTTGCTGGATGATTTGCCGCTTGGCCAGCTCGGTGGTCGCTTGAGCGTAGTCCGTGTCCTGGATGCGGCTGCGCGACGCAGCGGTGTTGGTTGCAACATTGCTCAGATTGTCGGCGGCGTAATTCAACCGATTGATGAAAGCACCAATGTTGGATCGCAAAGTATTGATCTGACTGAGTGCGTTGTCTGCATGGGCGATCGCAGATGTGGCTTCAGCGACCGATGACACGCCGTTGGCCGCTGTGGCCAAGTCGGACACGCCGGTCATGTTGGTGTCGATGTCGGTGAACGTCAAGGTGGCTGTGGTGTTGGCATCGGGTCCAATTTGGAAAGCGATTGAACTGGCATTTGCTCCCAAGAAATTGGTGCCGTTCCAAGTCGTTTTGTCCGCCACGCGTGCGATTTCGGAGGTCAACGCATCGTATTCGGCATTCAGCGCAGCCCTGTCGCTGGTAGAGTAGGTGCCGTTGGCAGATTGAAGTCCCAACTCACGGATCCGTTGAACCATGTTGGTGACTTCGTCCAAAGCGCCTTCCATGGTTTGGGCCAGTGAAATGGCGTCGTTGACGTTGCGCACCGCAACGTTCAAGCCCCTGATTTGTGCCGTCATCTTGCTGGCAATCGCAATGCCGGCAGCATCGTCGGAGGCTGAGTTGATTCGTTTTCCCGTGGAGAGCTGCTCCATGGCCTTGGTCAGCGCTTTGTTGTTGGCGGACAACGCTTGCTGGGCGACCAGGGACTTGATGTTGGAGTTGATGACTGTCATAGAAGCCTCGAATTAGTGGGGGTCATGCAGTGGTCTTCGATCACTGTTGCAAGAGGCTGAGGACACTCGAAGGCTGCTGGTTCGCCTGAGCCAACATCGCGGTTGCGGCCTGCTGGATGATTTGTCGCTTGGCCAACTCCGTTGTGGTTTGCGCATAATCCGTGTCCTGGATGCGGCTGCGTGAGGCGGCCGTGTTGGTGGACACATTGGTCAGGTTGTCCGTGGTGTACTGCAACCGGTTGATGGTGGCGCCCAATTCAGAGCGGTAGGTGTCGATCACAGAAATCGCCGCATCCAAAGCTGTGACTGCTGTCGTTGCAGAGGCGACGCTACCGACGCCAAGTGCAGCTGCGGATGCCACTGTGCTGCCCGTGACGTATACATCCGAGAAGTTGACGGTCATGGTCGCACCAGCGTCAGCGCCCACCTGCAACTGGTATGAGGTCGCATTGGCCCCCACCACCGCCATGCCGTTCCAAGTGGTCTTGTCGGAAATTCGGCTGATTTCGTCTTTTAGGGCCGTGTATTCCGCATTCAAAGCAGTTCGGTCGGCGTCGCTGTAGGTGCCGTTGGCGGATTGGAGGGCCAACTCGCGCATGCGCTGCAACATATTGGAGACTTCATTCAGCGCCCCTTCCACTGTTTGAACCATCGAGATGCCATCGTTGGCATTGCGCACGGCTTGGTTGAGTCCGCGAACCTGGGCGGTCATCTTGCTGGCGATGGCGTTGCCGGCTGCGTCATCGGCGGCGCTGTTGATGCGCTTGCCGGTTGACAGTTGTTCCATGGCCTTGTTCAGGCCACGGTTGTTCACCGAAAGGGCTTGTTGGGCAACCAGCGATTTGATGTTGGTGTTGATGACTGACATGGCAAAACTCCTTCAGGGGGTATTGGGTTGGTGACCTTGCAGGGTCGCTTATGGAATGATTCGGAGGCTATTTACAAAACTTGAGGTTTTTTTTAATCAGGCCAATTCATCGAGCAACATGCCTTTGACCTTTTCGATGCTGTGTGCCACGCGCAGCACCGTCTCGTCGGGGATTTGGCGGACCAATTCGCCCGTGTTGGAATTTTTGACCTTGATGATGGTTCGATTCACTTCCTGATCGATGCTGAAGTTCAGATGACGGCCGCTGGACTTCATTTGCTCATTGAGCATCTCGATCGCTTCTTTGAGGTTTTTCTCCAGCTCTTTGACATCGAGTTGCAACTTGGGTGCTTTTGGGGGGGACAATGCCACGTCAGCACTTGCGGATGCTTTGACATCAGCGGCTTGGGCTTTCTCGGCTGCGTCTGGCACAGCGACGACCCGCCCGGGCAAGCTTCGGGATGGGTTGGCGTTGACAGATAAATCGGTGCTCATGTTGACCCCTTAGGGGAGCGTTGTCTCTCAACCACGCCCCAGGTATTTGGCTACGTCTGATGTATCGGAGCCAGGATCAATAACTTTAATGTCTATAAATGATTACAAAAGCATTATTTTCTGGAATAAACGGACATCATGCCTTCAAAGCTGCTGCTCAGGCTGTCTCGCAGGCTGTTCGAATTGCCCACCAGAGACTCCATGGCGCTGAACTGCTTCATGTAACGCTCAAGCAGTGATTTCATGCGCTCTTGCAGCGCCGACAATTCGTCTTTGTTGCGTTTGAGCATCGATTCGGCGCTTTGGGTGCTGTCCTGAAGGGGGCCGGTCAAGCGCAAATTTTCATCGATGGTCCGCACCGCAGTGCCCGCCAGTCCGCCCTCGACCGATGAGAACACACTCTTGTTGTCGGTGCCGGCATTGAAAAAGAGCGAGACTTCCGTGGGATAAGCACTCAAAGCCGCTCCCAATTTCGCTTTGTCCAGGCTGAGTTTGCCGTTTCGATCAAATGACAACCCCACCTGCCAACCGTACTGAACATTGGAATTCAGGGGCGGGTCTGCCGGTGCGCTGGGGTCTTCATAAATGACATGGGCCGAAGTAAACAAAGCGCGCATCTGCTCCTTGACTTTGCGCAACACCGAGTCGCCAGCCAGTGCGCCTCCATAAAGATCCACCTTGCTGGCGCGATCACCCAGCACTTTCATGCTGTCATTGAAAAGGTTGTAAGCGTCCACCAGCGCCTGAATTTTTTCTTGAATCTGGCTGTTGTCCTGCTGTATGTCGATTTTGGCAGCGCCCGAGGTCAGGGCCAATAAATTGATGCTCAGGCCTGGGATCAAATCGGTGATGGTGTTGCTGCTCCGACTGATCGAATCAATCCCGTTCAGGCTGAGCTCGGCATCTTGGGCGCTTTGCAATTCAGAAGCGACCGAAAAACTGGTCTCAAACTCGTCCAGAGTGACCGCGGCACCATTTGTACTGGCACTGTAACTCAGGGTAAAGCCATTGGCGAGGCCCGTGCTCCCAGTCAATGCGATTTTGTACTCACTGCCGGTGTAGAGCAGGTTGGCGCTGACCCCGGTGCTCGAAGTTTTGGCATTGATGGCACTGACCAGGCTCGTGGGCGTGGCCGAGGACAAGCTGACATAAAAGTCTTTGTCGCTGTCGGCAAAAGTGAAATTCAACTGGAAATCATCGGCAAACACTTCATCGCTGGTCGCAAATCCATCCGACGCATACCTAGTGGCTTGGGCCAATTGGGTCACCGTGATGTCATGCGAACCCGGGACAGTTTGCCCGATCGTGCTGACCGACAACGCACTGGATTGGTTGGTGCTGGGCACGCCACTCGAAAAATCACGCGCATCGTCCAGCGCCTGAAACGCGGTGGACAAATCGGACAGGGCGAGTTTCATGGCCCCGTAACCCGAAATCCTGGCCTCGGTGCTTTTGATTTTGGCGTCAATCCGGTCTTTTCTGGGCGCCCGCTCGGCCTCTACCAGCCCTTCGGCCAGGGCTTTGATGTCCATGCCCGATCCGGCGCCCAGGGCAGAAATCAGGGCGCTGGCATTCACGCCGGTGTTGGTGGAGCTGGTCGAGGATTCAACAGAAGTGGCCATGAGCTCTCGCTATCACTTTAGATCAATCAGCCGCGGATGTAGTCAAACAAGCTCAGGCTGGAAATTTTCGAGAAACTGCCCATGGCCGCCTGCAGTGCCAGCATCTCTTTGTTCATCTGGGTCACAGCCTTGGCGTAGTCCAGATCCTCCACCTCGGACAAGGTCGATCGCAAGCGGATCGTGGTTTGATCGATGATGTCCAATTGGGAGCTGACCACCGTTTGGTCGGACCCGGTTTGCGCCTGAATCAGGGTGATGTTGTCGTGCATTTGCGTCAGATCGCCCACCGCACTCTGTACAGCTGACTGATTGCCTTGCTTAACCGCGGTGATCAGTTGATTCAAAGAATCAAAAAAACCGACGCTGGTGACATTGCCCTGCGCATCTTGCCGGACCACACGGGTGAAGACATCGGTGCCCGCACGCGTGTACTGAACGGTTCGATCCACGCCTGCCGGGATTCGGGTTTGCGTTTGATCGCCTTGGTACAGGACCGTGCCATTGGCGTCCACTGAAAACGCTGGTGTGCGCACCCGAGTGCCCGAAAACAGGTAATTGCCATTGTCATCTCGTGTGTTGCCCAGGCTCAACAATTGGTCTTTGAGTGAGGACATTTCAACGGAAATGGCAGCCCGGTCGTTGGTGCTCACGGTGCCGTTGGCAGCCTGGATGCTCAATTCTTTCAGTCGAATCAGGATGTCGTTGGCGGAAGACAGCGCGGCTTCTTCCGCCTGATAGCGTGATTGGGCAAGTTTAAGGGTGTTGGCGTTTTTTACCTGCCGATCAATTTCACTTTTCAGGCGCTGGATGGCGGCGGCCTGGTCAGGGGCATCGCTCGGGCTGATGATTTGCTTGGTTTCCGCCATTTGAGCTTGGGTTCTGGCCAGGCGATTCTGGGTGGTGCTCATTCGATCCGTGGCTTGGTCAAACAGGTAAGAGGTGGAAACTTTCATGATGCCTTCCTTCACCGCACATTCAGAATGGCTTCAAACAGCTGCGAGGCCATTTGCATGACCTTGGCATTGGCTTGATAGGCTTGCTGGAACCGAACCAAGGCTGAGGCTTCTTCATCCAGACTGACCCCGGAAGTGCTGTCGCGTGCCTCTTGGGCTTGCTTGAACACCACATTCAAGGCATCTTTGGAGATCGACGCCTGGCGTGCCACATTGCCCACCTGATTGACGCGCTCGATGTAATACTCGGTCAGGGTCAGATTGCCCGGCATGACTTTTTGATCTTCCAGGCTGATCAGCTTGAGCATGTTTTCGTTGTTGCCAATGCCGTCCTTGTTGCCATCGACTCGAAAAATATCGTCCTTGATCGGTAAATTTGAAAACTCCAGTTTGAGGCCCCGGTATTCAATGATCGGGGTCGCATTCCGATCAAGCGATCGTGTGGCGAGCAAGGTATTGCTCTGGGCATCGCGGATGGTGTATTGGGTGTCCGAAATGAATCTGAATTCCAGCGATTGGGATCGCAGACTCTGCTTCATATCACTGGGAGTCCCCGCGATTTGGGCGGTCAAATTGGCCGATGCGACTTGCGAAGCGCCACTGCGATCGGTGACAAACACCATCAGATCGTCTTTGGTCACCCCCTTGGCATAAAAGGTGGTGTCAAAACCCAAGGCGGCCAAATCTGCTGGCGTTCCAGCTGTGCCCATTCCCAACCTGATTTCACGCGTGGTGCTTTTATCAGCCAAGGTCAGCTCAAGCTTGCCATTGACCAAAGCAGCCTTGACCCCTGTCGAACCGGCGGGATCGCCTTCGACTTGGGTGAAGGCATTCAACCAGTCCACCAGATCCTGAGTCGTTGACGTGGCCGAGAACGCGGCTCTGGACGGTGTCATAGAGGCTGGCGGTGTCAAAGTCACGCCATTCAGGATGATCTTGTTGGCGGCATTGACCGTGTTGGCGAATTGGGCAGGTGTCTCTTTGCTGGTCAGAACGGCCGAGACTGCCAACGGATCGACCAACTCTCCATTGGAAGAATTGAACTGCAGCAAAGATTGGGGCAAGGCCTTGGCACCCAAAAACAAATCCATGTCCAGATAAATGGCATTGCCGCTGGCATTCAGGACGCTGCTGTTGTATTGTGCTCCCGCCTCCATTCCGGTGGAAGCCTTGATCATCCATCCTTTTTCGGCTTCCGTCAGAGGGCTGCCCAGCAAATGCATGCCATCACGCGTCATGACCTGTAAAAATTTGTTGCTTTGCGGTGCGGTCAGGGTGATGGCGACATCTTGCGTCCCGGCCTTGACCACCCCGGCTTGGGCCATGCTTTCGTTGGCGGAAATGGCCAGCGTGGTTGACCCGAGGAAGGGTGCAATGGCATTTCCTAAATTGCCGGCCAAGCCCTGCAACCCTCCATATTGGGCGACATCGAAATCAATCCGAACCTGCGCCGTGCCGGGATTCAGGGGGTCATCGATCACCCGAAACTGACCGGCGGCCGCGATGCGCGAAGCATCTTGGATCGCCAATTGAACACCGGCGGCCTTATCGGCAAGTCCCGCGCTGTAGGAAAATAAATCGCCGCCGATTTTTCCTTCCGAATCGATGCCCTCTCGGTGGATGGCGTTCACTTCCTGCACCGTGGTTTTGGCCAAGTCATTCAGCGAGTTCAGCGCCGGATTCAAAACAGTTTCTCGAAAGCCAATGATGCCACCCAGTTGACCGCTGGTGATATTGGGCAGGCTTTCTGGCGTGCCATAAGCATCGATCACAAACTCCAGCTTATTGGCTTCTGTTTGAGAAGGATTCATCGAAATGGCCCGGGCCAAATCATCGCGCACCAAGACCCCTTGGCTGATGGTATCGCCCACGCTGACCAGCACCGTGCCATTGTCAGCGAAGCTGGTCTTGACCGAAATCAGGCCAGACAAACTGCGCAGCAGCAAATCCCTTTGATCCAGCAACTCAGAGGGTTGCTGGGAAGAACTCGAATGCTTGCTCATCTGTTTGTTCAGCTGGGCCAACTGCGTCGTGATCGAATTGACCTGACCCAGCGTGGTGGTCACTGCCTGCTCGGTTTCCTTGTTCAGTGTCTCGAGCTGGTTCGACAATTGGCGAAACCTCGAGGCCAAGCCATCCGAATCACGCAGGAAAATGCTTCGCTGAACGGTAGAAGCGGGGTCGCTCGAGAGGTCGCGTGCCGATTGAAAAAATTGATTCAACGCAGAAGTCAAGCCAATGTTTGAGTCCCCCATGATGTCAATCACGCGGTTCACATAAGAGAGCAGGGGTTCTTGCGCCTTGAGCTCACTGGTGCTGTTGCGCAGGTTGGATTCGATGAACTCATCGTATTGGCGTTTGACCCGGTCAAAACGCACACCGGTGCCGATGTAGCCACCGCCCAGCAAGCGGGGTTGATTGGAGCCAATCTGAATGTCTTGTCGCGCGTAACCGTCGGTGTTGACGTTGGCGATGTTGTTCGAAACCGTTGCCAACGCACGCTGATAAGCCGAAACACCAGTGCTGCCGATCGAGAGCATGTCGCTCATGGCAACTCCTTGCGCATCAATTCATAAGCTTGTGCTGCGCCAGGCTTGATGCTCATGGGGGTATCGGGCCGATTGAGGGGGAATCCCTTGCCGGAAGGATCTGTCGCTACAGGACTTTCCTTCAAGCGCTGAATTTGCGCCTCCAGTGTTTTGGCCAAGCCGATGCCGCCATTTTTTGCCATCAACATGGCGAACTCTTTGTCCATCATCTCTTCGTAGAAATCTACCGTGCCTTGCTCAATCAAGTCGCTTTTCTCGACAGTTTTGCGCATCGACTTCATCATTTCCTGAATAAAATACGCCTCAAATTGCTGCGCAGTTTGCTTCAGGGCGCCCTGTGGCTTTTCATTCACCTGGCCACGCAAGCGGGTCAGGGCCTGAAAATCATGGTAGGTGCCAAGGCTGTCCTTGATGTCAAGAGAGCTGCTCATGTTCAATCAAATGATGATTAACTCCGCCCGCAAGCTGCCGGAGCTCTTGAGGGCTTCCAGGATGGCGATCAACGAATTCGGCGTGGCTCCAACCTGGTTAACTGCGTCGACGATTTGCCTCAAATCGACTCCCGGTTGAAACAGGAACATGGGGTTCTTGGCCTCTTGCACGCTGACTTCGGCATTCTGAACGGCCGCCGTCTGCCCCTGACCCAGGGCATTGGGTTGTGACACTTCGTTGGTGGCGGCTACCGAAACCGTGATGGCACCGTGCGAGACTGCCGCTGCCGTGACACGCACATTGCGACTGATCACCACGGTCCCCGTTCGAGAATTGATCACGACCCGGGCCGGTGGCTCACCGGGTTGCACATCCATGTTTTCGATCATGCTCATGAACCCAACACGTTGGGTCAGATCCTCTGGGGCTTTCACGGCCAGGGACATGCCATCGATCGCTCTGGCCGTGCCTTCGCCAAATCTTTTGTTGATGGCATTGACAATTGCCATGGTGGTGGTGAAGTCGGATTCACGGACATTCATGACCACATACTCGGCCTGTTCAAACGGATTGTTCACGGTTCTCTCCACCGTGGCACCGCTTGATATCCGTGCGGCTGTGGGCACACCGATGGTCACACTGGTGCCAGCACCAGACCCACTGACCGCGGTTTGATTCAAGGGGCCTTGTGCCAGCGCATAAACCTCGCCATCGACACCGCGTAAACTGGTGATCAGCAAAGTCCCGCCGCGCAAACTGCTGGCCTTGCCAACGGCTGAAACATTGACATCAATTTTTTGGCCAGGTTTTGCAAAGCCAGGCAGCTCCGCAGTCACCATCACAGCTGCGATGTTTTGAAGGTTCACCCGACCCGCTGTCAAGGCAGGCTCAAAATCACTCAATGGCCCTTCGCTGTTGACGCCCAGCCTAGAAAGCATGTTTTGTAAGGTTCGGGTGGTGAACGAAACATCGGTGCCATCGCCGGTACCTTGCAAACCCACCACCAAGCCATAACCGATCAATTGGTTGGATCGCCCAGCGGCCACGGTGGCCAAATCTTTAACGCGATCGGCCCAACTCAGGGGTGAGGTCAGAATGCAAACCAGCCAGATCAGCGTTGTGAGAAAAATCTTATGATTCATGATCAGAACGGCCACAGTTTCATCAACAAATTGGTCCCCCAGCCCACTTTTCCGGCGTTCGAGACTTCACCAGTTCCTGTGTATGAAATCAGGGCATTGGCCAATCGACGCGAAAAGACTTTGTTGTTGCGTCCGATGTCCTCGGGCCGCACAATGCCACTGACCTGAATGGTTTCCGCACTGCCCGTCAGCGCCAATTGCTTCTCACCTCGGACAAACAAATTGCCGTTCGGCAAGACCTCTACCACGGTCACAGTGACTTCGCCTTCCAGGCTGGCGCCTTGCTTGGTGTCACCAGCGCCGTCCGAACCGGTCTCGCCTTCAAAGTTCAACTTACTGATTTGCTGACCGATGCGTGCATCCGAGTTGAAATCATTTTTGCTTTTTCGGGACACATTGGTGCTTTGACTGCGCCCAGCTTGCATCTCGTCGTACAAGATGACAGTGATCGTATCGCCCACCTGGTAGCTGCGCAAGCCGCCAAACCAGTTGTCGCTCTGGCGCCCGTTGTAGATCGCACCCGTGGCCATGGTCACGGGTGTTTTCGCTACGGGGTGGACGGGTGCGAATCCTGGTGAATATTCCAGAGGCTTGGGGGTACTGCTGCAACCTGCCAAACACAGCAAGCAGGTGATCATTCCAAGTTTCATGTCAAACATGAAGAGCCTCACAGGTTGTTATTCAGGAATCGCAGCATCCCGTCGACGGAAGAAATGGCTTTTGAATTGATCTCATAAGCCCTTTGCGTTTCGATCATGTTGACCATTTCTTCTACCACGTTCACATTCGAGGCCTCAAGGGTGCCTTGCTCAAGCTTTCCTGACCCCAGCAATCCAGGCTGACCGACCGTGGGCGGGCCACTGGCGCTGGTCTCGCGCATCAGGTTTTGTCCGATCGATTGCAGTCCGGCCGGATTGATGAATCGAGCCGTCTGGATTTGACCGATGATCTGGTTGGCGCCTGCCGCCGTGGTCACTGATACCGTTCCGTCTTGTCCTATGGTGATGCTGCTCACGTTTTGAGGGATGGTGATGGCAGGTTGCAGCGGGGCACCGCTGGAGGTCACCAATTGCCCAACCGGTGACAATTTAAAGCTGCCATCGCGGGTGTACGACAGGGTGCCGTCAGGTTGCAAAATTTGGAAAAATCCGTCACCTTGAATGGCCACATCCAGCGCGTTCTTGGTGGTCACCATGCTGCCCTGGCTGTGCGTTTTTTCGGTCGACACAATCCGAACACCCGTGCCCAGCATCAATCCCGTGGGGGCTTGCGAATTGGCGCTGGTCTGACCACCCGGTTGACGCAGGTTTTGATACAGCATGTCCTCAAAATTCGCGCGGTCGCGTTTGAAGCCGCTGGTGTTCACGTTGGCCAAGTTGTTCGAAATGACCGACATGCGCATTTGCTGCGCATCCAGGCCGGTCTTTGCAATCCACATCGATGCATCCATGTCATGCTCCTGTCTTTAGGTGGCTTTCATCAGGCTGGCACCCGATTCGTCCAATTGTTTGGTTTCTTTGATGATCTTGATCTGCATCTCAAAGGTTCTCGAATGATCGATCAGCCGGGTCAACGCCTCTACGCCGCTGACATTGCTGCCTTCCAGCGTATGCGTGATCACTTGCGGCAAAATGGGCCCACTCTCAAAGGCCGTTCCATCAGGTTTTCCAGACACTTTAAACAGACCGTCTTCGCGTCGTTCGAACATTTGCTGCGACCCGTCCAGGATGCGCAAGCGATCGACCAGCACACCAGGCGCGTTGGCCGCCTGATTGGCGTCTTTTGCAAAAATGGTTCCGTCCGGATTGATGTTCAGTTTGGTGTTGGCGGGGATCGTGATGGGACCGTTTTGTCCCAGCACCAGATGCCCGTTTCCAGTTTCCAGTTGTCCGCGGACGTTCACCTTCAGGTCGCCACGGCGCGTATAAGCTTGCTCGCCGTTGGGCGCTTGCACCGCGAGCACGGTCTTGCCGGCCATCGCGACATCCAGGTCGCGTCCGGTAAGCATCATGGCCCCAGGGGTCATCCGGATGTAGTCCCTGGAAACAGCCTGTGCCTGAAAGCGCGTGTCAAAGCCACTGCCCTCGGCCTTGATCGTGGTCAGCGCGACGTCGTAACTGGTCTTGAAGCCGATCGTCGAGATATTGGCCAACTCATTGACCAACACCTGACGCGCCACCGACTGTTCTTTGATGGCCGAATTCGAGGTGAAGATGAGGCGGTCCATGATTGATTCCTCAAACTTTTATCAGGCCCGGATGTTCACAATGGCCTGGGTCATCGTGCTGCTGGTTTCAATGGCCTTGGCATTGGCCTGGAAGTTACGCTGGGCGGTGATCAAATCCACCAATTCCTGCGTCAAATCCACATTCGATCGTTCGGTCGCGCCGGCCCGTATCGAACCAAACCCTGCCGATCCTGCTTCACCGATCTTGGCTTGACCGGACGTCGCGGATGCCAAGTAACTCGCATCACCGGTCTGTCGCAAGCCGGTGGGGCTGGAGAAATTGGCCAGCACGATCTTGCCCAGAGAAACTTGTGATCCGTTCGAATAAGTGGCGCTGACCAGTCCGTCCACCCCGATGTCCAGACCCATCAATTCACCTTCGGGAGCGCCGTCTTGCGATTGCGACAATACCGCGAATGCGCTCGAATACTGGGTTGACTGGGTGAAGTCAATGGACATGGTCAGTGCACCCTTGCCACCCGCCAAGAACGCGGTTTCAAAAGGCATCTTCGTCAAGGGTGAAAGTGGTTTACCGGTCAGATCAAAGCTCAGTTCCCCACGGTCGAGATAGACGGGCCACCATTGAGTCTTTGTGGACAAATCCGTCACATCTTCGGTTTGTTGTCCATTTTTCACGTATTGGGGCACGCCGTTTTGGGTGAATTGCTTGAGCTGGATCCATTGCGAGTTAGAGCCATAAGTCATTTCGGTATTGGCCAACCCCCAGTCGTTTGAACCGCTGATCTGGAAGGACACAGCGGCTCCGGTTTCCCCGGTGGTGAATGAGAGTCGCTTGCCCACGGCATCCCAAGCCACCGAAACACCCGAAACCTTCCGCCCCGTCGTGGTATCGACCAGTGAGTTGATCGAGTCCTGGAGCGCAGAGGCAAATTTGTCCATGCTGGTGTAGCTGGTCGGATCCACTTCAATCGAGCCCGAAATGTTGCCGTAAGTGACAAAGAAGTCTTTGTTGCTCGAACTCACCCGCACCGCGCCTGAAGTGTTCGAAGTGATCACATCTCCGGTCAGCACGGCCGGCAGACTTTCCTTGCCGCGTTCTGCAGCTTCGAGGCTGGTGTCGACGCGCAGTTCGTTTGTCGCGCCGGTAGGGTTGGGCAAGCCCAGGATGCTTTGGGCTTCGGTGTTGGCGCCACCGATCAGGATCGATGAGTTGTCACCGGTCGTACCAGAAGAGAATTTGAAACTGTTGGTGTCTGCTTCAAAAGAAATCTTCACCCCATAACGCGGGTCGGCATTGGTGCTTTTACCCAACTCGTTGTTGACAAAAATCTCCAGATTTTTCGCCAGCGTGACCGGGTCTGAATCGGCCTTGGTCAGGTTGTACGAAATGGCGTAACTGTTGCCCATTTCATCGACATTGATCGAGAAATTCAACTTGGGACCGTTGGCGGGAAATGCAGTGGTCTGTGTCGATTTCAGGTCGGTGGTGAAGGCGGATGCCAGCCCCCCCGTTTTTTTGACCACCGTCGCCCCGGTTTTATTGGCAAACTCAAACGCACTGGTTGTGCTGTTCCAGCTCACTTCCACCCGACTGGTTTCCCCTTTTGATTCCAGTTTTTTATTGATGGCGGTTTCGACGTTTTTGGCCAAAGCCTCGGGATAGCGGTCCGCATTGCTCAGGTTGTAGGTGACGCTATAAGTGTTGGTGCCTTCGACCACATCCAGGTTGATCGAACCCGAGCCGGTGGCTGCGGTGTCCATGGCGGTGGCCAGTGCCGCAGCGTTGTAGGCGGCGCCGTTCACGCTGGCGGAGGTGGAGGTCAGCTTGTTGTTTTGATCGTCCAGAGAATACATTTCCACCGTGCCGGAGGAAGGGATCACACGCGGATCGCTTTTGGGCAGCACATCGCCGTATTTGTTGATGTAAAAACTGCTACCAAATGAGTCCTGAGCCTGTAACAACGCGGGTTTGACCAAGGTGTCGCCGACATAAAAATAGGTTTGCCACTTGCTTTGGGGAACGGCTTGACCCTGGCTGGCGTTTTGCGTCTTGACATAGTAAACCGTGGCCAAATAGCCGTTACCGCCGCTGTCGTACACGGTCAAGGCGGTGCTCTTGTTGTAAGTCGATGGGTTGCTGCGATCAAAATCAGCGGTGATGACCCCTGAATCCGCCGGCAAATTCAGACCCAGCTGGATCTTGGTCGTTTCTTTGGCTTCGCCGGATGTTTTGGGCGGAATGGTCAGCGCGGCCAGGTTTTCAAGATCGGCCTTGCCGGACGAGTCCACCGAGGCCGCCATCAGCCTTTGACCGGTCGAATTCACCACGTTGTTTTGGTCATTCAGCGTGAACGAGCCGTTGCGGGTGTAAATGTTTTGCAGTCCATCGGGTGACTTCAGCGGAAAGAAGCCATCTCCGGTGATGGCCAAATCCAGCGAGTTACCCGAGGTTGACACGTTGCCCTGGCTGAATTCCTGGCTGACCTGTTTCAGCGCCACCCCCTGACCGATCTGACTGGAGGATTTTTGCAAGGGCGAAGTCGAAAAAATATCGCCAAAGTTGGCACGCGATCGTTTGAAGCCTGAAGTGCCCACGTTGGCGATGTTGTTGGCGGTCACCGCCAATTGAGCCGTTGCCGAATTGAGTCCGGTCAGAGAGGTATAAAAGGACATGCTGCTTTACTCCTGTGTTCTTGGTTGGGTCGACCGCTTCAAAGACCGATTTTTTGGACATCTTTGAGCAACACGCTGTTGCCACCATCGAGTTGCAACATCACGTTGCCATCTGGTTTTGCGCTGGCGCCCAGGATGCTGTTGAGGGTCTGTACCTGTACCGGGGTGGTTTTTCCGTTGACCACGGCATTGGCCACCAGCCTGTATTGGCCGGCTGGCGCAGGGTTGCCCATCGCATCCCGGCCGTCCCAGCTCAATTGGGCCGTTCCTGGCATTTGTGGGCCAGAGGCCAATTCCTGCACTGTTCGGCCACGGCTGTCGAGCACGGTCAGGCTGATCCCGCTGGCGCCTTGGGGCAGGTCGATGCTGGCGTCAATTTGCCCGCCTTGTTCCAGTCGGGCCAGGCTGTCAGCCACCGCCACTTTTTTACCCAGCAGCGACGCGCCATTGATCATCTGGTTGGCCGACATGTTCTTGACGAAGGCATCCAGCGACGTCTGCATGTTGGTCAGTGCTTCCAGCGATGAAAATTGCGCCAGCTGGGCCACAAACGCTTCGTTTTTGACCGGGTCCAGTGGATTCTGATTTTTCAGCTGCGCGGTGAATAAAGTCAAAAAGTCTTGCTTGCCCATTTCATTGGGTTTGCTCGACGTGGTTGTGGCCAAGTCTTCGTACCGGGTCACTTTGTTGCCCAGCAATGCCGATGAGGAAAGGGAGGTGGTG
>JACCDX010355215.1_pt1 | contig 30485 bp, 28 predicted proteins | sample 7449681 | NCBI WGS metagenome assembly JACCDX01 (sample SAMN15323450, study PRJNA562643) | freshwater metagenome | isolation source: river surface water | place: USA:Blue River Watershed | collected 2017-08-18
GTTAACGGCTTTATTTGTAGCTACCGGAATTCTTGTTGAACCGCCAACCAATATTTCAGTCTCTGTACTATTCGAAGTAGTTCCAGTTAGAATGTATTCATTTGAGAAACTGCTACTTCCTCCTGCTGGAGCTCTAGCAGTAACATAGTCACTATCAATTAATGCTATAACTGCAGCAGAGTCTAATCCACCACCGCCACCAGATGATACTGTTCCGGAAACTGCGGCAACCTCAAATCTAGCAAACTTAACAGTGGTGTTCGCATTTGTTGGGGTTACTAAAAGCTTTAATGATCCACTATCAATACCACAATCTATATTACCGAGGGATGTGTTAGTGTATATTGTGCCGTACTCAGTGGTATATGCACTACTATCATCATGTGTTACAAAAAGTTCAGTTGCGTGATAATTGGTAGAATTGGATAGTTCTACTAGATACTTTACTGTTCGAAAATCGTTTAGGAGGTAAGAATCTACAACTTGATCAGAATCGGTTGTGGATAGACTTGCAGATCCTGTTGTAAATATACCACCGCCACCTGATGATAAATCTACAATGGATTCGGAACCGCTCTGATTCTTCTTAATAAACAGTTTACCATCATACGTGTTGATAGCAAACTCACCTAACTCTAGATCAGACGTTAGAGGGACTTTCCCAGGGACGGCCGATCTCTTTGCCTTAATAATTGCTGACATATGTCCTCACCCACAATATACTGGCTATATAGCCTAGGGAATGAAAATCGGTAAGTTTAACCTACCGATCATATTTTAGTATGTTCCACCATCAATCTCAGAAATGGTGACAAATCCTGATGTTACTGTAAACTGATCAGAGTCAAAGTTTGCAACACCTGGGTTAGTGTATGTAGCTAGCTCTGCAGCAACGGTGAGAGTGTTTGAACCATCAACATATGTTAGGTCAATACCTTCACCAGCAAGGAAGAAATTAGAAACGAGATGATCCTCAATAACTTCTTTCCAACCGATACCAGCAAACAGAAGAGAGTTTGAATCAGTAAGATCAATTGGTTTATTGAAATCCCAACGATCTGATGCGCCGTCATAAAGGATTGTAGCTTTAGTGCCTGAGTATGAAGCACCACCAATGGTAATACCAGCGCCATCAGCAGCAGTCGCATCAGCAGCAGAGTCAGCTAGAACAATATTTTTATCGTTGACAGATACAGTTGTTGAGTTTACTGTTGTGGTCGTACCCTGAACGGTTAGGTTACCGCGGATGATTAGATCACCCCCGAAACCACCAGCAGAATCTCCAACTGGGTTAGGGTCAATTACTAATATTCCAGATGTTCTTGAGCTAATAACGTTAGAAGTAATTCTTACATCACCAACTTCAATAGAGTTTAGTCCAGCTAAGTTAGAATCTGTCTCACCTAGATCGAGGCGTGTAGTACCAATATAAATTGGATTAGCAGCAACTGCACCAGAAGTAACAGTGAAGTCTGTTGCATCGAAGCTAGCAATACCTTTATTAGACGATGTAGCATCTTCACCGGCAACTGTAATTGTTTGATCGGTGTGGGTCACATCCACACCTTCCCCACCGAGAATGGTTATGGCGTGGTTAGCAATTGTTAAAGCACCAGTGTCGGTTGTGATAGCTTTTAGAACAGTATCTTTGAGTTCGACTGCACCAGATGCAACGTTAAAGTCAGCAGTTGCAAAAGACGCAACACCTTTTGACGATACAGTGGCGTCTACACCTGCTAAAGTAACTGCAGCGCCTTCACCAGTTCCACTAACACTAAGACCAGTTCCGGCTGTAACTCCAACACTAGCAACATAGTCACCAGTTGTTTGGGTGCCTAAATTAACATTGCTAATACTAACAGCGCCACTGACAACACTAAAGTCTGCAGACGCAAATGATGCAATACCTTTATTGGATGTTGTAGCATCTTCGCCAGAAATTGTAATTGTCTGGCCAGAAGCTGTAGTATCGATACCTTCACCTGCAGCAATCGTCAACGTTTGAGTTAGAAGATTGATGGATCCAGTTCCAGTTTCACCGGCAGTATTTAAAGTTGTTGCGACTGATATTGTGCCAGCAGAATCAACGTGTCCGTTCTTATTGATTGTGAGAACAGGGATAGCTGTTTGTGAACCATATGTTCCAGCAACCACGCTTGAAGTTCTGTGGGTAATTGTTATTCTGTTAGACGAAGCTGTTGTTAAAATATCGGAATCGCCAGCAACAGTAAATGTATCAGCACTAGCAATTGCATCTGGAGTTCCAGCGTCACCAGCAACAGTAAATAATGTTACCGCTCCACCAACAAACCTATCATCAACATACTTTTTAGTAGCAGCATCTTGATCAGAAGTAGGATCAACAACATTTACAATTTTTGAAACATCAACGTTTATACTACCGGTGCCATTTGGGCTAAGCACGAGGTCACGGTTGGTTACAGTGGTGCTGATATTATTACCATTGATCTGAATATCATCAACATAAAGATTATCAATTTTACTACTGCCGTCAGTGACAATAGCACTCGATGCTGTCAGAACACCAGGTTGATGATCAAGAAGGTTGGCAAAATAGGCACCACCGATGATTTCTACGGTTGTGGCGTTACCATTACCATCATCACCCTTACCAAAGAAGAGACGATCGCCGCCGTTGTTATATAAACCAGCGCCTGCTGAGTACGCTAGTTCACCTGTTTTCAACGAACCAGGCGCGCTAGCAGTCGTTGATCGTTTGATTCTAATAATAGCGGCCATTAGTAGCTGCCTCCGTTAATATTTTGTTCTTCTAGATCGTTGCTAGCCACCCACGTGGATGTAGCAGAATTATACAATAACATACTTCCGTTAGTTGCACCTGATGTATCCACACCGTCAATATTGTCGATACTGAATCCACCAGCTGTAACTCTTCTCACGGGTGTTCCAACAATAACCTTTTTAACTTGTGTGGTTGAACCTACAGCCACAACTTTCTTTATAGTAATGCCGGTTCCTACAGTAATGGCCATTATTTGTTACCTTGTTACTGATGGAGTCACTAATATTTTACCTTCCAGTACTCTTTCAACAATTGTGTCTCCACCACTGTCAACGAAAGATAACTCTACATCATAAACATACTGGCCAGATTTCAAATTATCAGTTTGAATATTTGTTAATGAAAGTGTTGCTATACCATCGGATGCTGGAGTAGCTATAATACAATTGAATTCGTGGGTGTCATCACTGTCGCTGTTGTATGTACGTTTCATAACAGCTTCAACAGTGTGGTTGGCCAAATCTTTTGGAGACCCATCTTTATTAGTAAGATGGAGTTCAATAGCAACATCAGCGCCTTGATCAATAGTTATATCTTCGTACTGAGCCATATTTGTCTCGTTATTGCCACAAATCTTTAATCTATTTATAATAAAATGACTCAGAGGGTTTTGTATAAACTGTAATATTCCCACTCGTGAGGTTTGTTAGACCCGTGGGTGAAATGAACGATTTTGATGTCGGGGTGAAAGTCTTCCCCAAGAAACACGTAGTTGTTTCCTGTGGCCTGTTGGTATGCGCTTGTTATCGACTGTTGCCAACTGCTGTAGTCTGTATGCTTTATCGACTGAGCGGATGCCCAACGTGTGAACCAAGCTGCTGGTAATGTTATAACGTCTAACTGTTCTTTAGCCGAGTCATAAACAAAATGTTGCTCGCCGTTGACAGGTCCTCGAGCTATACCTTTAGCAATATAGAAGTTCTGCCAATACACAGGATTCTGCATGAATTTGTCAAAGATGTAACGAGTGTCTTTAGGATAGTATTTGAAGAATCCGCCGTTGATTGGATAATAAGGATTGACACTCACCCAATCGTGTATTGTTAGAAACTGTCCTCTCACAATCGGATAATCAAAAACCTGCTTGTAGTCATTGATAAGAAGCAAGTCTATATCAATTACACAAACAGGCTCATCAATATCCATTGACATTGGTAGCATCTTATTCCATTGTAGCGCTACATCATCTCTAAATGGTTCTCTTATCCACACTACCTCATAATCTTTTAACTTAGCATTGATGTAGTCTTCATACTCAACACCATACTTGTCACCGATTCGAACACAGAAGACCTTCATTCAAAGAATAACCAAAACTTTTTATTGATAACGTGATATAGTTTAGCGTTTGGATCGTGAGGTGTTTTATCAACACAGTGGTGCCAAGAGTCTCCCATTAACACAGACTCAACATTATTAACAATCAACTTATAACTAAAAATGGTCTCATTATCGTAGTTAAAAACTCGCTGTATATTCTTTGGATACATCGAAAACTCATCTTCTTTTAGTTGAGTCATTAACGATAAGATGTCCTCAAAGTTTCCAAAGTAATCTAGCTTCTTAATCATCTCACTAGATGCGACCATTATTCCAGTATTGTACACATGCTGGTCAGGCTCATATCCTTTTTCACTTAGCATAGCATGAGCATTCCAATACTTGGTGGCAGGATTTCTAATACATGTGTTATAGTATTTTGGATGAACAGTTTTACCCCAGATAGCTTCTTTATTAGAATCTGGCACAGCAAAGTATTTGTCTAAGTCAAAAGCGTCGAACACATTTTCAGTTGTGTTGGGAATAATATCCAAATCGAAGTAGCACACTTGATCATACTTCTCAGCTAATAGCAACATTAGATGATGTTTGTAGAAGCAGATAATATCATAATGTGAAATCTGTGGATAGTTCTGCTCAAAATATTCAACAAAGTTTGTATATAATTGATCCCACTCATATACAACATAGTCAACCCCCAGCAACTCAGCATATTCTTTTTGCTTAGCAATCAACTGGTGTTTATATTTTGCTAGTTGATCTTTTGTCTTCTTACTCTTATCTGTTGTTTGTAAAACACCATCTGGAGAGTAATGACCAGGATTGTCTAATTGGTCATCAGGAATGTTGATATAGATTGTGAATATTATTCTTTTCATCTTACAATAACCATGTATCTAGTGAAGTCTCCTAAGTTCAGAGCCCCTTTGTAAGCCCAATAAGGTTCATTAGGCATTGCCTTTTCTACAAACTGAACAAACTCTTCTAAGCTGCTGCTACAATTGACATGAGATGCAAGATCTGTGTAATCATTTGTTTGAAGGACAAGCCAAGCATTTTCAGGCTTTGCATTGATAAAGAATGCTAGATCATCCTTCTCTATATGCTCACAGCTAGTGCATATGATTGCTGTACAATCCTCGAAGTCTCTATCAGTCTTTACAACATCCATTGTTGTAAACTTTATATCTTGGTCAAAGAACAACTTGTATCCAAACTGCTCACACTTTGGATCCATATCGGCAGACTCAATGTTAAATGATTTATCGGGATATCTTTTACGCAGCAAGAAACTGAGCAGCCCATACCAACCACCGGCTATGAACACCTTACCAGCGTCAAATCCATACACTTGGTAAAATACGTCAACGAGCCATTGCTTACTTTTCCAATGGTTGATGTCGACGCTGTGCACGATATCCTTTATTCTGTAGATATCAGGATCACCATACATTGACTCATTGTAAATCTCCTCAACTAGCTTGAGAGATCTGTAAAGTATCAATTGATCCAAAATCAAGTTCCTCAAAAGTAATTACAGGTGCCGGTTTATCATGGCTTTCATACTTATAAGACATAATATAATCATGTGGGAAGTAAGCAAATAGATCCTTGTTGGGATATTCATGGACAAGGAATCTATCAATGCCAACATATTTTCTTAGATAGTAGTCTCTGTATCCACTATTAAAATGTGTCCATATTTTATGAATATTGTTGTTGCTAGAATCCCAAGCTAATACAGACGAATTGATAGTGACATCTAGATTTGTAATATTGCACATCTCTTTTGACTTCCAATGGCAATCAACCATTGTTAGTTTAGTCCAGTCAATAGAGTCTACTATTTTAAAAGGATCGTCTTGGATTACTGTGTCTATATCAAAGTATAGGTTTTGACCCTTTACAGGAAAAGCTTCGCTAAACATTGCAAGCTTATTCCACCATTTTGGCAAGGTTGGCTTCAATGGTTTTACAATTTTAATATCTAGTTCATACTGACCTAATTCTTTAAATGGATTATCAGTGTAAACAAAGTATTTAAAATCGTTATTATATTTTGCCAAGCTTGTATAGAGTTGATTAACATGCCAAGGAGTATACTTGGTCCCAAAGTTCACAAAAATAATATTCATTTATCTACTAAAGCTACGTGCAACGCTCCCAACAATTCTGCTAGTGTTTTTGCTGTTCTAATTTTCTGCTTAAGAGCTCGATCCTTTAGATCTTTAATTTGTTGTAGATCAAAGATAGCTAGCTTTGTTTTGAAGATGACATCCTCATCGGTGTTGTTATCAAGAACAGCTTGAAGGATACTAGTTGTAACAGCAGGGCCAGTGTCCAACATCTCATTGTATCTACTATCATAGATCTGGGCAATTCTTTCACGAGCGTCTTTGATCTTTTGGTCAGCTTCTTGATAATAAGAATCAAGATTCTGTTTAACCTTTACATCAGCTTCTTGATAATACTTGTCAAGCTCTTGTTTAACACGAGCGTTAGCTTCTTCATTGACTATCTGATAATACTTGTCAACTTCTTCTTTGATGCGAGCGTTAGCTTCTTCGTTAATAATCTGATAGTATCTATCAACTTCTTCTTTAATACGGGCGTTGGCCTCAGCATGTACTTCTTCATTAACAACTTTATAGTAATGCTCTAGCTGTTCCTTCACCTTAGATTCAACAACCTTATACAGTCTAGCTTCATAAGCTTGTTTTTGCTGCTCAAGAAGCAAATGTGTTTCACGTTGGATTCTATCAAAGGACCAACCCTCATCCTTTAAACCAATAAGTTCTGAGTTGGTTGGATCTGTTGCTGGAACCCATACACTGATATACTCAGGAGGTTCACCATCTTCTTTGTGATTATACACAACCTCGATTGTGTCGTTAGTATTATTTGTGAATACAGCTCTTAAGATCTGTTTACCTGTAAAGACAGCCATGATATAAATTCCTTATGCGCGAGCGCAAGTTAAGTATGTTGTTGTAATAGTTGAAAGGGTTCCATTAGGGAATTCTTGAGCGTAGTATGTATCGCCGACCTGGTTGGTCTGATAGTCGCCAGTAACACTTGTGTAGTCGGTGTTAACCATACCAGATCCACGAGAGTTTGTCGACGATGTAGATAGTGCGTAATCAATTTTATAACCAGTAACGTTAGCTGCATAGTAGCGGATCATATCTTGCAACTGGGTTTGAAAGTTGGCTGTTGTAAACTGTTGTAGGTTACCGTCAGCGTTACGAATAAACACAGGGGTAGGAATTGTTCCAACTGATGCACCATCAATTCTGAACAGATAGTAATTAGTAACAGTTAGCGGTTGGTCCAATGTCTCAGGGATACCTGCTGCTGTGTAAAGAGAAAGATCTGGTCTTGTATCTGTAAATACTGGAGTAGCGCTAACTAGAGTGTGACCAGCTAGTGTATTAGCAGTGTGAATTCTGTACGTGCCGCCCTGTGAAGTGGTAGTGGCAGCAGTAGTTAATGTATTGATGACATCATCAACAAACGTATCTCGCATGTCAGTTAATGACATTGCTTGAATATGTCCAGATGCAGTAACATATACAGGGAATGCCACATTGTTTGTATCTGCAGGAGCAGATAATGATGAGAATGATTCAAGTATAGTTGTATAGTTGACGGTAATCTGAGAAGGCTCGGCAGTTGTAGCTTCTGTTGGAAAAGATGTGCTAGTTGATGAAGCTGACCCTGCTTGATATCTAGTATCAGCAATCGTTCCAAGGTTACCGGATCCTGCACTATATGCAAGAGTAACAGATGGGTTTAAACTGTACTGACGAATCATCTCAGCTTTGATGTTAGCGATATCTGTATCGCTCATCTCAATGAGATTGTTAGATCCATCAAGTTTAAGGGGTCTTCTTACAGCCATTATTCACCGGCACCATATAATGATTTTACTGCAGTTCCTGATGAATTATATATGATTAGTTGAACAGCCTGTCTAAGCTCGTTGCTGCCAACAGAAGAATCTGCCATCTTTGCAAACGTAACAGCGTTGTCAATAAGTTTGTCTGTGGTAACAGCACTATTAGCAATTTTAACAGTTGTAACAGCATCATTACGAAGTTCTGACACGCCAACAGAAGAATCTGCCATCTTTGCAAACGTAATGGAGTTATCAGCTATCTTGATAGTTGTAACAGCATCATTACGAAGTTCAGCAGTTCCGATTGCAGAGTCTGCCATCATAGTATTTGTAATGGTGTTAGCTGGAATGCTTAGACCAATCACACCTGTTGAAGAGCTGTAGGTAATACCTGTTCCAGCACTCAAAGATGCCCGAGCCAAAGTCACAATTGCGCTTGAATCAAATTCACCTATCAGTTCATTGATAGCAGCAACAAGATTAGAATCATGTGTTGTATTAAGTTGAGAAAGATCACCAACATCAGCAGCAAGACTGTTGAATTGAGTTTTCCACTGATCAACTGTGTCAGATAGGTTTACTGTTCTTAATACCATTATAGTCTCTCAACCAATTTTGCTAGCATTTGTTTAATCTCAGCTACGTCCGTCTTTAGCTGCTGGATTTCTTGTTTTTCTTTATTCCGAGCAGCCTTTCTGGCACGTGCATCATTAATCTCTTGAGTATTTATGTTGACAATAGCCCCCGTGTTAGGGTCCCTTGCAAGGGAGCTATTGCCGGCAACTGGAATATACTGTTTCATTAGTCAGCCAATGCTATTACTCTCAGATCAGTTAGAACCGGGACCTTTGAGCTGTTAGTTGAACGGAACACAATCTTCAATTGATATTCAGTGAATGGAGTTAGAGTTCCATTTCTTCCACCAATTAAATAACGATACTCACGGAACACTGCTGGATTGTTATCAGGAGGAACCGGAAGTTCTAGTGGACTATAGATCCAATTCTTTAGTCTGATGTTTTCACCAGTTGTTGCTGTTCTGTAGTATACTAAGAAGTCAGCATCTGATGGTCTGTTAGCAGACACAACAACTTGCAAGCCAGTAGCAGTTTCTGCTAGCGTTACAGGAATGGTGACATGTTTAGCAACATGTGTTCCATCTGTAGGATCTGTCTCATTCACAAATATGATTGGAGTATTGAACCCACTTAGAGATCTGTCAGAGTCTTGCTTATCGATGATGTTATTAACAAGAATAGCTGACGCTCTCTGCATATCGATGACAGGAGAAACAGCAGAAGAACCAGTACGCATATCAATCTTAAGGGTGATTGAACGCTCACCATTCATTGGTGCTAGAACCTCATAACTTCTATCAGCCACTACAAGAGGAGCTGCTGCATAGTTATCTTCTTTCAGGATGATTGTGTTGTAGAATGCATCCTTATAGAAACGAGATTCATTACCTGCTAGAGATCTACCTGTTGTTAGCTTAGCTGATGTTGAAAGGTTTGTTGATGGAGGAATCAGAGTATCAACGTGTGGGTTAATAATATCATACATTATATTGCGATTTGCAAGCACGTTGCTACCACCAACAAACTGTGATGCTGTTGCTGCTGAGTCAACGTAGATCTGATATCCAGAAACGTCTGGGAAACTAACTTGATTGATACCTAGAATACTTGATCCAAGAATTCCACCATAACGAGTGGATGAATCGAGACCTTCAATATTAACATAGTCGCCAGAATCGAAACCGTGATATGGCTGATACACAGTAACCCATCTTGAACCACTATCAACTTGGAATGGGTTCTCGTCAAGTAGCATTTGAGGAATGTTAACATTCTCAAGTACTGCATATCCAGCATTGTCTATGAAGTCTGCTCTATAGAGAACAAAGGTCAGATCTCTTGTTTGATCAGCTTCCCAGGTTCTTGCGTTCTGAGATTTAAACAACGAGCCAAGAGTTGGTTGCTGTGTAATTCTCTTCTGAGTGCTTCCTAGAACAAATGCATCCGCTTGAGCAACATAGACGTTATAGTCGGTTGTTCCTGTTAGGAGAACAATGGCATACTCTGTGTTACCATTTAGGAAAATAGGTTCTGGGAAAGTGAAGAAGGTTGGAGCAGCCACAACAGCTTCTTGAGTTTGAGCTGCTGGTAGATTAATCTCGCTAGGAGCCTTGGTCACACTAGATCCTGGAACAACATTGAGTGAATCAGGATATCCATTGACAACTGGTCTAATTTCTAGAGTTACAGTTGCAGGATTCTCAGGATTTTCTGGCTTTGTCTTAAAGAAAATGGCTACGTTGGTAACAAATATACCTTCTGATGGTCCAACGAAGAATGTTTGAGCTAGAGGGTCACCGCCTCTATTGTGTGCCAACAAACCATTTGCAAAGTAAGTGTGATTACCACTAAGAATAAAGTTGTAAACAGTTTGATCTGGTTCGTTTTCATATACTTCGAGGCTAGTAACGGTTAACCAAGAACCATCTTCTTTTTGAATTTCATCACCGATCTCTAGATCTTTAACATTAAGATAGAGCATGTCGGGGAATTGTCTTTCAAAGGTAGCAGCAGAGAACGATCTCCATCCCTTCTTAGTGAAGAGAGGATGTTCTGGAGTCATAAACTTACCATTACCATTGATACCGATAAGATCTCTTCCTGCTAGAGGAGGATGGTCAAACGCAATAACTCTGTTAGTAGAACCATCTTGACCTAGAAGCATATCACCAATCTGTACGTCTTCGATAGCCTTCTTAGTGCCATCAGCCATAGTGATTTGAGTTCCAGCAACAAAGCAGGATCTTTGACTGTCATCTACTCTACGCACTGGTGGGGTAACAGGAACCCAAACGCCGCGGTGATCGTCATCATCATCCCAACGCATTGGAGGAGGCAAAACCGGTGGATTAACTGGTGGCGGTGGTGGATCAACTATGATAGGCGGATTTACCACAGGTGGGTTTGTTGGTGGAGGTGATGTCGTCGGCGGCACTGGGGGAATAGTCCAGCCAGCATCTATCGGTACAACAGTCGGCTTCGGTGGGTCCGGCGGCAATGGCGGTTCTGGCGGCGCCGGTGGTGGTGGCGAAACTGTAGTAGACGTTGAAATACTTGTTGATGTAAACGAACGTACAGCAAGAGCTCGTGTAGACAGAATATCTTGTTGTCTTGTTTCTAGCACACCATTCGCTGTGTACAGTGTCGTTCCAAGCGATGTTGCATCTGCTTCATTGCTTGAGTTGACGTTCATAAGCTTAAATTCACGAGTACCAGTTCTAAATCTAATGTTATTTGTGTTAGGAATAAAGAACGATCCCTCAATAATACCACTAGCATCAGTCTCTAGGACAGTTGGTCCTTCTGGATGCTGAGTTGCATTATTGTGGATGTTACCAAAGTCAGCGTTAGTAGTAGCAAATCTGACAAATGGCTCCTCACGAACCCAATTTGATACATTAACATTGTTAAAGAATGCAAAGTATTGCTGGAATGGCTTCAAGCCAAATGCTTTAAAGTGCACCTTACGTGATCTCATAAATGGGATCACAGCAATATCAACAACTCTATCACCAGTAACTTGTCTGATAGTCTCACTTGCTACAATTCTGTCAACGACTGTTGTGGTTGTTGATGTAGTAGTACTGACACTACCACCACCTGTTATAGGTGTGGTGGATGTAGTGGATGTAGAAGAAGTAGATCTGCCTACTTCTGAACCAACACCTGATCCAGAAGTACTACCCTGCCACTGCCACTGCCATTCATTAAACTGGCGAGTAGGGTTTCTATCAATTCTTGTGCCACCGTCAATAACACGTGGACCAACATACGATGTTTCTTTCCACTCGTCAGAAGCCGGAGACAGCTCAATGACACCCACAGTATTAATTACGTGGAATGGGTTAATGTTGATAGATTCGGAAGCAAATGTTTGAGTAACAAACTCAACTTCATTGTATCGAAGATATAGGTTATCTCCTCTCAATACAACGTTTTGAGACAGATCTGAATCATATTTCAAACGTACGTTATGAGAAATAACTGGAGGTCTAACAACCTTTGCTCTTGGATCTATTGATGCTCTATATTCAGTAGATGTTGTATCTGAGAAGAAGTGATCAGCAAAACCGTCCGACAAGAAACCAGCTTTGGTTCTAGGAATACCGGTAGAGTCAACTACAGACCAAGTGCTTGTCTCGAGTTCTAGTAATGATAGAGTAGTATATTCTTCAAGACGATCAATTCTCTTTTCAAGAGCACCAATGTCTGCCATTGTATAACGTTTGTGATCAATTGGGGTTATGCTAAGATCAGAATCGTTAAAGGTGTTAGCATTTAATCTAATCTTGTACAGTTCTAAAGAGTTTTCGCGATTGGGTGGGTATGCTGGTTGGAATGATGAAACACCCTCAATATATGACCAGTTTCCTGTCTCATTAAGAGCTAGTTTATCATATCTTGGCATATAGTAGCTAGCATCTGCACGAATAAGATCAGTATTCTTAGGCAAGAATCTTACACTAGCTGTAGCACTGTCAAATGTTGTTCCTCTGTCCCCAATACGAGGACGGAAGTCAAGATAGTTTCTTAAGTTAATAGTTGTACCATCAGCTAGCGTATGGTTTGGAATCTCACCGTATGTTAATCCAGTTGTAGCAGAGTCGTATGATGGAGCGGCAAAGAAGTCTCCAGCACCGTGAGCAAAATACTTGAATCTAGCAAAGATGTTTCCGGTGGGCGCAGAGAATGTTGATTTAAGTCTCAACTTACCAGTATCGTAGAAGTTGTCTCTGCTACCATTATCAAATCTAAAGTAGTTTGAAAGGTCAGCACCGTTGGAGTCTGAATCTCTAACTCTTAGGACATCATAAACATCAGCTTTGCGCAGATCAAAGTATTTGTTGCCGCTACCATCAGATTCGATAGTAGCTGTGCGGGTTGTTTCTGTCATAGTTTTAGTAGCTACAACACCAGCAGATTTGTCAATGTAGGCCAACACTTCAATTGTTGCACCGTTACCGACAGGAATCCCTGAGATTGTCGCTGTTGTTGTTCCCGATCCGGAAACAGAAACAGTTGACGAAATATTATCACCGCTTGAATCAACAGTAATGATCCAAGAGTTTACTTCTGCCCAGGTTTCACCAGTTCCGAGGTTACCAGGTCCAAGTGTTGCTGTGCCAGAAGCATTAGTTGTTGTAAATCTCTTCTGAACCTGTAGACTGATGTCGGTTAGGTTTGCTGGGCGTTCATATGGAAGAGGGAACAGCAAGTCATTGTTTGAAGCATCTTTGAGGACTGCAATGGAGTTTTCTAATACAAGGTCTGCATATGTGGTTGAGCTGACACCAATAGATCTAACATCTCTAAAGTTGTTAAATCCTGTCATAGTAACATCTGTCAAGTAATACTTGTATACAGAACCATCTTCTTCAACAGCTCTAACACGAGCAGTTCCGATTGTGGATCCCCCATATGCAGTAGCGCTTCTAAGATTCCACTTCTCAACTGTGTTGATCAATGGTGTTCCTTTAATTGTAGAACACACAACATAGTTACCGTAATTTGCAGCAATCGCTTGGTTATTGAAGAAGCTAACTGTTCTTGGTTTGCTGAATCTTATTTGACGTGGAGCTGGCATCTCTACTCTATAGCCATTAATATAGGCTATACCTGGAGAGACGTCTGCCAGCAAGTAGTTGTTATCAGAATCTAAATCAAACTTTAGAGTGAATGGCTTCACAATATAGTCGCCAGATTCTTCTTTTGTACGTTTAGCTAAAAGCTGGTTAATTTTGTTGTATTCATCAGTACCAGTAACGTTACTTACAATTCTAGAGTTCAGAATTTCAGCATAGTAAATAAATGCTCCATCCGAATCTACATCTGTTATATCTGTTAGGATTAATCTAATTCTATAACGGTCAGCACCTGGAGCTGTAGTGTTTGGAGTCGCTCCTTGGTTGTCATAGAGCGCAACATTGTCTGCAACTGTTACAACATCCTCCACTACTCTAAAACCTACAACGCCGGTATAGTTAGGATAGTATTTGCTTAGGATGATAGACTGCTGCTCAACAAACACAAAGTGCCCTTTGGTAAAAAACTCACCGGTGGCAATTGAAAATCTTACACCAGCGCCGCTTGCTGGATTTTGATCGGTGTCTGTTGTTTGGACAGTTAGAGTGTTAGTGCCATCGGTAATATTCTCACCAGGGGTGAATCTTAACGCAGTTGTAACGCCTCCTGATACACCACCAATATATTCAACATAGATTGTGTCTGGATCACTTCCCTCAGCAGGAACAACCTCTAGAATCTTTGCTCTCAAACCTGATGTTTGACCTGTAAAGATGTTGCCAACTATATTAGTTGTTGGTAAAGTATTTGTAGCTGTATTTAATTTAACAAACGTGTAATTGTTGTCTAAGGTTCCGCCGCCAGGATTGACAGATGCCCCTTCCTTAAAGATATTACGACCAAAGCGTGCCATCTCACTCTGAATGATGGTTTGTAGCTGAGTTAATTCTCTTGCTTGTAGTGCACGTCCGGAGTTAAACAAGATACGGTGGTAGTGGTCACTATCACGGTAGTCATCTTTATAGGTGGTTGCTAGAACGCTTTGAGTGAATGTACTTGCCATATTTTACTTTACCGTTATAATTGAATTACTACTTTTATATCTTGAGTTTCGCCAGCAGATCTTAGGATTGCTGATCTGTTATCAATATATAGAAGATCTCCAGAGTATTTATTCACAGTAGCTGAATCGAATGAAGCTAAAACAGCAGATCCTGTTGTTACGGATCCAGCCAAGTTTGTAGCTGAAAGAGTCTCACCAATCTGGAAGTTTATAAACCCAGTTGTTTCTGTTTGATGGATAAGCACGCCTGCTGCAGAGTCAGCAAAGTCAATGTATGCTCTTGCTCCAGAAGTACCACCAACAACGATGTTGTCGGTATTGAAAGCGGTCGCGCCTGGATTGAACACTAGCTTTGTTAATGTGCCACCAGCAGCATCAGTAAAGTCTGAGTCAAAAGCATTTAGCTTTTTCATGTTACGAATAACACCAACCTGTCTAAAATCTTGGTTGATTAAGAATGTTCCGTTTTCAGTGCCAGATGGACGTCCATTGAACATTAGATATGTTGATCTTAAATCATTAATGGGGTTAGCTCCAATGCCACCTTTAGGTGCTAAAATGGCTCTTGCGGTAGCGCTACCTGACGAGAATGATATAGAAGCTTGGTTGTAGCCTGATCCTCTGATCTGTCCAGCCCCGTTACTATCCATCTTAATATCAACAACAGCTCCGCCCGATATGATAGCTGTTGCAGTAGCACTCTCACCATCACCGTGAATAGTGATTGTAGGAGCAGACACATATCCAGTACCACCACTCGTGATTGCAATCCCAACAATTTGGCCATCAATAGCAGCATTTTGAATATCAACCTGAACACGTTCGCTGATTGGATCGTTGGAGTCTGCTGAGTCAATATATTGAACAGGCATAAAGTTACTTGCAAGGAAACGACTTGCACTGTAAGCACCAATAGTGTAGAGATACTTCCAGATGTAACCATCAGCAGTCTTAACTATTGTAGCAAGGTTACCAGAAGGCTCAATTGTAGAAGGCACAGCGACACCAGCAACTGTGCGACCTTGCTGTAGACATATGAAAACTTCGTTAGATTGGTTTAGGATATAATAGTTAGGTGTAGGATATCCTGTTACATTGTCATCAAACGCGTTATAAATTGAACCTGATGTCCAGTTAACACGAGGCACAACATAGGACATATCGTTGATTTGTCTAACAGCTTGAAGGTTTTGACGAAAACCTCTCTCAGTTGCTTGTCTGTTAGTTGGAGCGGAAGCAATATCAGAATCATTCCACACCTGAGATCGGCCAATACCAATAAAGTATAGTGTGTCTGCGCTATCAAAATCTAATTTGATTTTATCACCAACAAACTTTTTAAATGTATCTGTAACGATTGCCATATGTGTTTCCTATTAGGCTAGTGTGACAACACTTTGGTTGCCGATTATAAACCATTCAGTACCATCCCAAATTGTTTGGCAGCCCTCATTCTGAGCAAGAGCAAATGATACAGAAGCTCCAGCTAAGTTAGCGGTGACAGTTGCAGTGCCTGCTCCTTTATTTGTAAACACCTTTGTCTCGCCTATTTGTGAGCCACTGGGTAAGGAAATTGCAAGGGCAGTTGCTTTGTTGAGGATGTAATAATCAAAAGCGAGGCTTAAAGCCCCGTCGCTTGTTATCGTGGAATATCTGTGGAGAATTCTTTTTCCAGGAAGGGTATCGCTATCACCTCCGAGATCATAGTAAAGCTCACCGAAGTTAGCATTAATCTTGGTGCCGGCTGATCTTAAAGTATCGCCGGTGCCATCGTTTGCTGCAGATCCTGTGCTAATATTTTGTCTAGTCATAAGTTTTCCACTCGATTTAACTAGGTTTATTTATATGATAAATTAAGCAGAGTCAGAGTCGTACCACATGTATTTGACTTGGTCAAACGTTTGGATAGTGTTAGACATATCCATTGCATTACCGTTAACATCGCTATCTTCGTCGAATGTAAATGGAGCAATTGTGATAATATCTTTCACCGACTGATACATATCATCCAACTGAGCAATCGTTATGCTGCTATAAGGCTGAACAGAATGATATGGGGAGTGTCTAATAAACACACCAGAAGAGTCAGAAGCTATAATCTCTGTAACATCAATATCACCAAGTATATTAGCGATAGCAACATCTTCATATGTATATGTGCCAGCATTAGTATCAGGAATTACTGTAGGCATATCGTTAGCAATTGTTGCTAAGTTGTCTGCTATTCCTACTAATACAACTTCTGAGCCCAGATAAAAGCCACCTGGATGAGCAAACTCTTTAAAGAATTCGCGCCATACAGAACTTGGGATTTCTGATTTAACTAGGATTGAAAATATCTGATAGAGTGCACCATCCTGGATGAATCTTAGTGATTCAGCTCCGATTTGCGATTCACCTACGATAAAGATGTTTCTTTTAGGGTATGAAATTTCTGCATCAACGCCGTAGAAGGCTTTAAAGAAAGCTTCGGCAGAATATAGAGATCCCTTTACTCTATGAAAGATTGATAGTAATCTTGATGAAAAGACTGGATCGATAAAATAATTTGTGTTAGCTAAGCCTAAACCAATCTCTTTTAAGATTCTATTCAAGTTATCATTTGAAGTAGAGTGAAGATCTCTACTTAAAAATAAATCTTTTATCTGTCTATCAAAGTTGATCGTTTGATCTGAGTCAAGAAAGTCATAATACTTCTCAAGGAATGTAATTAGATCTGGATACTGAGTAACAAAATGCTCGGGCAGTACTTCTCGTACTTTGTTTTTGTGCAGAGAAAGTCGGCGGCGATCTATTGTAACGGAGTTGTTAGACATTACACAGTAACTCTATTGTTCTCATAATCGAGACTACCAAAAGCAAAAGAGCTGCTCATATCAACTTCAAGTATATTGTTTCTGTTTGGTTGAACGGTTGCCAGATTAGCTGGAACAGCATTCAGTTTAATCTCTGGATTTGTAGTGTATCCTACAACAGATGACATCGTAAGACCAGTTAGAGTTATTACACCAGTAGTTGTATTATAGTTGCCCACATTATCAACAATAACCAATCCAGTTGGAGACACAACTTGTAGGGTGTTAGTTGCTAGAGAGTTTCTAATAGAGCAAACCTGTGAGTTGTATATGAAGTTGTTAGATGTGATAATTGGTGTTTTGTTATTTGGAGCAGCTAGTCTAACGGGAAACACTAGGGTGTAGCTTGTGGCAGCATTTAGCGTTGGAGTAAATCTTCTTTGAAGAATAATATCCATTCTTGAGTCAAGAATAGCATCTGAAAGATCATCAATCTCTGCTAGTAAATTAGAACGTCTAAATGTGCCGCCAAATCGTTTTAAATTGTTTGTTGAATATTGTTCAATCTTGGTCAACACTTGCGCCTCAGCGATACTAACTGGGGTTGTTGTTCTGTTAGGATTGTAGTTGAAATAGGTTTGGCAACCAATGTATGTTACAATGGGATCAACAAACTCTGTGTCGATAGACATAATAGCAAGATTGTTTGTAACATCATTAACAACACTATCCTTGACAGCTTGCTGCGCTGTAGCATTTACACCATCAGCAAACTTTAAGCTAACCATTACTTTACCATACTTTGGAGGTACATTATCCTCTCCTCCCCAAGCTGCAACGTCTGTCACAGCAGCATAGCTTGATAATATCAATCCTTTATAGTCTAACGCTGTAACTAGACGCTGTTGAGCAGCAAATGCAATAGGAGCGTTCTGTCTGATTGTATCGATAGCTTCCTTATCGGCTCCACCTGATGCTGGCGTGGTAACAGTTACTGATAGATTATAGTTTGCATTATCCATAGCAACTGTTGTCGATGGAGTAAATCTATTTGCAGTGTTTGCTTCGGCGCCCTTGGTTGACAAATACGTTGCGACAATTCTATTACCAGCTACGGGAGCTAAACCAGTTGTTAATCCATCGCCAAAGTGAAGATCCCAGTATCCATTAGGAGCTTCATGCATATCATAGTAAGTTGAATCTGCTGCAATTCTAACTGCACGCTTTAAGGATGTATATGCTTTGAAAGATGTTCCTGTGACTGTATCATAAACTTTTACATCAAGAGTGGCAGTGTCTAGATTTTCATCGGGGATAACATAGACTTGAGCATCCTCTACCTCACCCACAATAAAGGTCTTTGTTGTTAAACGTCCCTCATAGACAGGGATTAGCGTAGAACCAGTATTTGTTACAAACACATAGTTACCACTACCATCATCTGTAGCGGTGTAAGGATAGATTGTTTGAAAAGTGTAAGATATTCCGTTTACTGCAGTTGTGAATTTCGTGTATGCTGGTAGGGTAACTACTGTACTACGACCACTGTTTGTATTTGAAATACTAAGTCTAAGATAAGCAACTGCCGCTCTCTTTGATCTTGGAGTATATCCTAACGCCTCTGCGTGTGAAACAACTGATGATCTAAGCTGTGCAGTTGTGAGGAACGACTCATTAAGAGCAAAGTTGGCAATCAACCCATTCATATGAGTATTATATGCTAATACATCCAGAATGTTGGACAAACCTGAGGCTTCAAAATTATAGTCAGCAAACTCTGGTTGCTGAGCCAGATATGTTTTGAGACTATCTTTGATAGTGTTAAAGTCTAGTTGTGATGACTGAATGGTTGTCATGTTATCTTAACCTTGATATTGTAGTCTCAAATGTTACTACTTCTTCTGTGTTTACAATTAAAAACTCAACATAAACAGAAACGCTGTTGTTGTCTGGCAAAGCTGTGACTCCAACTTTTCTGATTGATGCTCTCGGTTCATATAGTTGAACAGCGCTTCGAATAGCTATATCAATGCTATCGTTGATAGTGTCGTCTGCAAGATCAAACAACAGCGATTGAAGATCTGCCCCAAAGTAGGGCTGAAAGGGTTTCTCTCCAAAGTTTGTCATTAGTAATGTTTTGACAGCTTGTTTTACAGCCGCTGCATCTTCTTTTTTATAGATGTCTGTTCTTGTAGGATTGGATCCAGTTGTAGGCTTGTTTGCAAAAGTTAGGTCAATATCCTTGTATAGCTTGTTACGGGTTGTAACAAGACTACGAGTCTGAATATTGCCATCTTCTATTGAAAACGCTTTTGCCACAATACACCTGTTTGTTTATCTTTATTTATATGGTATTATGCAAGGAAGGATGTGTCAAACCCTTTGCTCCAGTACACAATTGGACCGCCTTGTGCCTGAGCCTTACGTGTAGGAGTTTCGTCGTAGTGCACGAATCCAGGATATCCTCCAATGCCGGGTGTTACGCCTCTACTATTTGCATTGTTAAGAAGGATAGTAAGATATCTACGATATAATTCAGAATCTTGGTCTGGAATAACTGGCACACCGTTTACAACTAGGTAGTGATCCATAGCCCAACCATTGATATGGTTAATTGTTCCTGCCGCTCGGCCGTATATACCACCTTTCGGAGTTACTTCACCACGGATGCCTGGACCTAACTGTCTTATTGCTGCAGCTACTGCATCAACAATATGCTGTCGGGGTATAAGGTTAGGTTGAAGCACACCTTTTTCCCATCCCTGCCATCTTAGAATACCATCAGCTGGAAATACTCCTGATATACCATTTAATGATGGTCCTCCAACAGGTGGCTTACGAGTGTCAATCGCTCCTCCAGGTTGTTGGAAAACTTCGACTAAATCCGGTGCGATCACTACGTTATTATTACGAGTTTCAATTTTATTATTCCACTTAATGTTGATATAATTTTCCGGAATTGTAGGCGTGGTAATAATAATGCTAGCCATTAACTTACCAGAAGGATCATATGTGTCATAATCGAGAATTAGACGATCGAAGGGGATAAAATCTTTTAAGTACACTGCAAGATCGTAAGTTTTACTGGTTTCTACTTCCCCCGATCCTTTGTTTACGAGTTCATATATTACACTTCTACCTTCCATACCCAATCCATTAACACTAATGGGGATCGGTTTTTCCGCAGGGCCAGGAGAGTATAATCCTCTCTGCACCTTTAAAGTGTAAAGGTTATGGTCAAAAATTATACCACTATTAATGATGGACAAATACCAAGCGTGTACTTGTAAATTTCTAGCAATTTGTTGTCTCTTAGTATTATCAACAATGTTATTTAATGTAGCCATGTTATTCTCTCAGGAATGTGCTTAAAGGAATACCGTTCATTAACACAGTTTTCTCTGTTATAATTGTATCCTGTCTAATTCTTGATCCAGCATCAGGAAGGAATGGTTTCTTAGTTGGTTTTTGTGCAGGTTTGATCCAAGCTGGTTCCGATGTTCCCATATCAGGATTTCCAAGGTATGCACCAGAGGATGAAGAGCTTGCAGCTCTATTAATACCGCCTGGGATAGGGTTTGCATATGTGGGACTCAATGTTCCTTCTGCAATTGCACCTGCTGTGAATGCAGAGTTTGAGTGATTAGCTTCATCTCGTAGCTTGCTTCTTACTTCCTTAGTAGATAATGGATCAGCTGAAAGACCTTGAGTAAACTGAGTCTTGTTAATCATATTATACAGATCACCGGTTTCATCAATACTTACTTGAAGAATACCTTTTGGTGATACCGTTAGATAATCAGTCATTAAAGCGCCATTTGGTAGTGCTGTTGAAGGTGTTGCAGTGTTTGTAATAGCTGCACCAGCGTTACCAGTAGAAGCTTCGTCATACGTTTGTGATCTGGTAATTCTTGAAGTCTGTGCAACACCATCTAAATCACCGTGGAAAGTTGGAGCTGTAACTCCTTCACCAAACGTAGCACCCTTACCATACATTACAATACCGGCCCCGCCGATTGTTCCAGTCGCTCCAACTACAGTTGTAGAGTTAGCAGCAATATTAATGTTAGTCGATGAAACGTCATATCCACCTTGCGATGAAGTTTTCATCGCGCCACCTGAGGCAATGGTCATGTTGCTTCCTGATGTGGACATTAAAGTTCCTTTTGATATAACACTTGTATTGCCTAGAGATGTTTGTGTTATAGATCCAAGAGTTGTAAGAGAAGTGCTACCCTTTACAGTGGTTCCTTTGTTACCAGTGATGGTTGATCTCGAAGATCCTCTTATTGTTTCTGTTTGATTACCTTCAACGTTAAGGTTATAATTTAAAGCTTTAACATTGAAGTTTCCGCGAACATCAAAGTCGAAATCACCATTAACTTCATACTTTACACTACCATGGATAACAATAGTTTGGTCCTTCATTACAGTTAGAACCAAGTTACCGTTTGATGATATCGCCATTGAGCCATCCGGCAACATATCAACAGCCGATCCGGTTCTATGCTTTAATAGAACGCGTTCGCCCGCAGGAGTGTCGTTAAATTGTAACACGTGACCTGAACGAGATACGTTAGTTCTACTGTGTGGGTATTGAGCTCCAACTCCAGCATCTCCCCCACCAACTGTTTGCGTATTCTGAGGGTTATTTAACGCGCTATATCCTGTAGTTGTACTTCCTTGTAGGTCTCCAGGAATAACATCTTCTAAACTACCTATAGATCCTGGAGTTCTTCTAAATTCATCAGGATAAGACATTACTGCGCTCCTTCATTTGGTTCATCTTCTATACCCGGATCTGACGCGCCTTGTGCGTTTAGGTTCATCTGTACCTCAAGTTCACTTAGAGTTGGCGCGGGCTTTGTTGGATCAATAATTGTGTCTTTATTAAAACGTCGCTTACAATATGTTCCGACATTAAATCCTGGGAATGGTGAATTTGCTCGATCTATATCTTGATTACCAACAACTTGACCATGAGGGAAAACGCTGTAAAACATAGTCATAAATTTATCAAATGTGTTAAATTGTTCTCTGGTGATACTCTCAGCAGAAGCAAAATTGAGTTTGTCTTGACCACCAGCTTCCTTCACGGTTATATTTAAGCCCCCAGCAAACACTATACCTACTGATCTTTCATTGTAGTTATTATTAAAAGCGCCTGATTGGTTAATGTTTGTAACTTCTTGTAGTTCACCAGTACGCGTAATTAAAAAATGCCAACCAGGAACATTGCTTGCTCTCACATCTTGATCTTTAAATGTGTTTGAGCATCCAACAACCACAGTTGTTATTTCTCTAGTGGCCCCAGCAAGTATAGCTTGCACTTGTACTGACGAATTAACATTAATATTGTCTCCTGTATTTCCTCCAGCATTAATATTAGTCAATGTTGAAAAAAATGGTGGCAAACTATTTTCATATGTTGTTGCGGCACCATTTAATAACTCCGCTAAGCCAGAATTTAAATTCAGATTGATTTTTAATTGGAAGTTGCTTATTTCTGTTAACGCTCCACCACCAATACTACTTAAAGCTCCAAATCCAACAGGAGGGATAAGAGGAGTTGTTGTTACTGCTGCACTTATACCACAAGGCAGAGACTCGCCTAAACTTAATGCATCACTAATTGCTTCATTTACCTGACCTATAGCTGCATTTACGCCACCCAATGCTTCATTCAAAGCTGCATTTACACCACCTAACGCTCCATTAATACTATTCTCAACATTTGTCAATACTCCATCAATTTTACCTTGAATAGCATCAATTGCAGGCGATATTTCCTTCATCATTTCACCAAGAGCTGTAGCAGAAATATTTCCGACAACACCTTTAACCATTTTAGCTATAGCTTCAGGGGTGTTTGCAGCAATTGCAATAGCAAGCAGACCACCGCAAGCAATATCAGTTTCAGTTATTGCAGACAAATCCGCATTTAAAGAGCTACTAGGTTTTTGAACTTGCACGCCTGGAGGATTTTCAGCAAGCATTACAATACCTGATCCAGAAACAAAATCACCAACACCATCTGTTTCCTGAGTTAATGCTTGAACACCGCCAACTATTTGGCCTACTTGTGTACCAAGTTTAGACGTAATAGCAGTATCTAATTGTAGTTGGATATCAAATGTTGTATCTAGTAGGGAACCTAAACTTGATGGAGAATTAAGTTTTCCTAATGTTAGATTTAAGCCTGTAAATGCACTCATATTGTTTCTCCTACAATCACACCGCGCCGCTTGAGCTAGTTACAGATCTAGAGTTAAACACAATAGTTTTAGCGGCGTTAATGCGGCGATTCTCATGAGATCTCTGTATTGGAAACCCACCTGTAGTTGAGTAAGGAGGGTCCCTATAGGCGCTAATCGGGTTTCCAACTTCATTAGCCGGATTCTCAAACTTTCTACAAAAAGTAACTGCAGCTTGTTCAGGTGTTGTACAATTAAATAGCTCCTGTTTGCCAAGATCTGCAAAAGTATCAAGCTCAAATTTCGTAAATTGAAATTGTGTTGATAGGTTTTCGGGATTGAGGTTGTTTTGAGCAGCCCAAGCTTTTAAACCTTTTGGTCCGTTTAATCTGCCAAGGCGCCATTGGCAAACACCCATTGATCCGTTATCTCGTCTTACACCAGGATCAAACCCAATGTTTTTTGGATCAAAGTTTCCAGACTCTACAATCATGTTTCCAATAATACCTCTAGTCACAGCATCTGAGTATCCAACAGATCTAAAATAATTGTATGCCTTTTCAGCACTTTCGTTTGCAGAACCAATAGGTTCTGTAATTCCAGCATATGCTCCTGGTTGAGTGTTGATAAAACCTTGTCTATCGCGATCTACACCAAATGTTCCAGACTCAGGATCATTGTATGACAATTTGTGAGGAATAGAACCAATTACAAGCGGTAATTGAGATTGAACACCATCTAAGAAAATTCCAAATACTTGAGCACCAAGATCTAGAGATGGAGGAAACCCTGACGTTACTCCACCCTCTGTTGTAGGTAAAACCATAGACGCCCAAGGAAGATCGCCAGCATCAGCAACGTTATCGTGAATGCCAAGAATATTAATACGAACTCTCCCAAGGTATAGGGGGTCGTTGTTATCAACGACCTTGCCGATAAACCATCGGGTCTGATCACCATAAAATGCATGACTAAGAGCTTTAAACATTATTGAGGTCCTGTGATAGGAGTCGTTATATTAGTGTTGATTGGTGCAGCATTAATGTTGTTCTGAGGTCCTGGCTTACCACCTGTTAGCTTTACACCGGTAAAGTGCACAGTATATCCAGCGTCTCTAGAAAATATATGTCTAGCAGCGTACATTAAGTAGTCACCTGTTCTATGACTATCTATCCTTGCTTGTTCACCAACTCCGGATATGAATTGCAGTCTATACTTTACCCCAATAGTTGCATTAACGTTTCCATTGAGGAACAATCTACCTGGGACAGCAAACGTCAAAGGCGAAAACATTGACCAGTTTTTAATCGCTTTAGAATTGATCTTTGTTAAATGATCGTTGTCGTTGCGGCCTTCAAGATATGAATAGAATTTTGGATCATGGGTTGCTGAGCTGAAAACTTGGGCTATCACTCTACTCTCTGGGCGAGCACTAATAAGAGGATTAACGTCCCCTTGTGTAGTTGGAGGTATATTCAAGTCGTAGGGGATTCTTCCGGCCTGTGGATACTTATCAGTGACCGCTCCAGCCAATCTTGAACCCACCAAACCCTTCTCAAAGAAGCCTTTAGCTGTCCATCTCTTACCATAGGGAAGAGTTCTGTTTGATCCATAATTTATTGTTGGCTCATCATATCCTGGAATGTATGTTGTGTTTGTATTAACATCGTGGAATAGAAACTTAGAATTTACGAACCCCGAATCGTTAAGTGTCGTAATGTCAGCGGACTCGTTATCATAATGACTTTGGATAACAAACATCTGTTGTTCTATAGATGTATTGCCTCTATTAGTTTCTGCAGTAGAATACACAAAAGGACTATTGGTTCTATTAACTTGGTTAACCATCGTCTGCCAATTTTTTAGAAACAATCCTGTGTTCAACTTATCTCTACTAAGACCACTACCTGATAATGTGGAATACAAATAGAATGGTGATCCATCTTCTGCCGTCATTCTATCCAATATCCAATTCATTGTTTCGATTGGAGTTAGATTTGGAACAACAACTTTGATTGGATATTGAGGTTCTATTGTTTCAACTTCATCAACAAAAACTACTTTGCGGTCAAAATAAGACATAACTATTTTACGAATTATCTCTGACCCTTTTCCTTCAAATACATTGTTGATATTAATAAATTCTGACACATATCCTATATCTTCAATCATGTGGAATAGAATAGTAGATTCACGATCTGTAGCTTTTATGTTCTGAATAGTTTTATCGATATAAAATCTTTTATATACAGCTTTGTGACCCTTTTCAGGTAATCTAAAACCAAGCTTAATTGATTGAATACCGTTAAAGTTAAATACTGAATATAAGTCATTATCGTTTATGAGCGTTATAGTTCCTGTTAGATATGGCTTCTCAATATTCTCAAAAATGTCAATATCAATCACGATGTTTTTTATGTCAAACACGCGCTCAGGAAAATTTGGGCTGTATAATTCAGCAGTTTCTAGTTCAAAAGAATATGCTGATGATGATTGATTACTTGGTTGCATTAGGACGTTAACGCCTCATTAAATGCTCTATACACAGAGTTAATCGCTTGTGGTTTTAGAATTCTAATTTCGCGAAGTGCATTATTATCTGCAGTATACTTGTCATAGAAGGTTATAGGCGTATAGATTGCACTTGTACCAACAGCAGGATCAACATCAACCCAAACCCCATCTTCATCTTCCCAATGGTGGGTAGAGTTATACTGCATTATATTTCCTGTAGAGAGGACAGCAGATTCTGTTGTGGATCCAACTGTGCTAGTAATAACTTCGCCCGCAATAAATGTTCCAGTTGTCTTTATTATTAGCTGTCCAAAATCTAATCTTCTTGATACAATTGTTGCTGTCGCACCTGATCCTAGACCAGTTATGGTCTGACCAGCTTTGAATGTTGTTGATATATTATTGCGTGTGGTTATTGTTACATAAGGAAGATCTTTTTGTATTAGGGCTTCAAGATCAGCTAAATTAAGAGGCCAACCTTCCTCTCTAATGTTATCATTCATTAGAAAGAAGGTCCAATAATAATCGGTTGACCCATACAGCTTCTGAGACAGTTGATCGGGACGTTCGCCTTCTAAGATAGTATATGAAGTATAAAAGTCTAGATTATCTTTTATGTCATCAATTATTTCAACATATGCTGAAAGATCCTGGAATAAATTATCAGTAGCTTCGTTGCCGAATTTGTATAAAACATTAGGATAAGATGTAAAGTATGTCATTAGTAACCCTTCGCCACATCTGCTCTATCGATAGCTCTTTCTTCGAAGAAGTTCATCTGAACATCAACCTCTGATGGATATCCGTCAACGTGGAATCCCATACTACTTGGGTTATATGTTGTTGACATATTAACAAGATAAGAGTTTAACATTCTAGGTCCAACACGTTTACCATTATATTTCATATCAATAATAAATGGATCTGGATATTTGTATCCAGCGGATATTGTTCCAAGATCAATAGATGTCGGATGCATTTGACTTCTAAAGAATGTTATAATTTTTTCAATATCAATAGCTTCCTGAGGAGAGCTCGCAATCATTTTAAACTGGAATGTGAATTCTCTTGGACGAACCCCTCTAAACAATGTTCGTCTGTTAGGGTTAACTGCTACTCGAGTTGCACCTGAAACAACATCTCCAACAACAGGAAGGTTATTGGTTGCACGCGTAATAGCTAATCTAGCAAGATCCTGGGTTGGAAGCTGTTTGAACAAATCGGTAAACGAGCTCATCCCAGAATTAACCATTGTTGTAACAGCTTCATATACACTCTGGCCAGAATTGAGAGCAGCCTCTCCAGCAGCCCCCACGACACCAAGCTGCACGTTGTTATCATACTCCATACCATCATTGAAAGTCATCGCTTGTGGAAGATACAAGATAACATTTGGAAACTTGCTTGGAATTTCTCTACGGCCAGGCAACACTGGAGCATTTGTGCTAGCGTTCACAGCCCCAGCCCACAAGCCACCATCTATTCCAGCGGTAGTCCCGCCATCATCAGCTAAGCTGTTAACAACCCGCTGAGCTTGAAATATGTTGATTGTTGGTGGCAGTATTGTAACCAAGCGAAACTCAACAGTTCCCTTGTAGTCGTTCACATTTTCTCTTGGAAAACGTAAGCTGTTGGGTAGTGGTTGGCCAGGCATTAAACACCTAAATAAATAAGTTACATGTTGACTTTATTTATATGGTTTTTCAATGACCTACCAAGGCAAGTACAAAGTAGTAAACATCCATAAGTACAAGGGTGATCACACAAACGTGATATTCAGATCCATGTGGGAGCGTTACTGCTTCAAATGGCTTGATCTGAACCCTCAGATTGCTCAATGGTCATCAGAAGAAGTTGTGATCCCATACTTCTACGATATTGACAAAAGCTACCATAGATACTTTGTTGATATCAAATACACAACTGTAGAAGGCAAGACTTATCTGATTGAGATCAAGCCCGACAAACAGACAAGACCTCCTACTGGTAAACGTAAGACTAAGCAATACGTCACAGAAGCTACAACCTATGTAAAGAATCAATGCAAGTGGAAAGCTGCTGAGAAGTTTGCTAAGGATAACAACTACGAGTTTCAAGTGTGGACTGAGCACACGCTACAAAAGCTTGGCATCATGCCGAAACCGCTAAAGCCTTTGAAACCGTTAACACCCTCTGCCGGCCGCAACAGGCGGTAATAGAATTATCCCCTCTTTTTAATTTTTGTCAACTGGTATAAATAAGCACATGAGCAACTTATTTCAAAAACTCGAATATGAAGCCTTTAGAGCTGGTATTACGCCGCGGACTACTCAGTCTCGCGATTGGTTCATGACCAAAGTAAAGGATATGAAGAACATCGACCGTAGCAAGTTGATGAAAGAAGAACCTGTGATGCTAAAGGACCGTCAAGTGATTGGGTCCATGTTCATGTTCTTCTACGATCCAAAGCATAAAGAGACGTTGCCATACTACGACTCATTCCCGCTCGTAATCGTGCTAAAACCCGCCCCAGGAGGGTTTCTAGGGTTGAACCTGCACTACCTCCCGCCAGTGCTCAGAGCCAAGTTCTTAGACGCGCTTATAGACGTTACAAACAACAAGCGCTACGATGAGTCTACAAAGTTTAACCTAACGTACAAGATGCTACAGAGTGCATCGAAGTACAAGTATTTCAAGCCGTGCGTCAAACATTATTTGACAGAGCACGTGAGAAGTCGATTTGCAATGGTTCAAGCTCCTGAGTGGGAGATTGCTGTGTTCCTTCCAACCGCTGACTTCCAGAAAGCAACTGCACGTGAAGTGTATAGAGATTCAAGGGCTATGATCTAATGGTCAACACAATAGAACAATTTAAGGGCACTATTAGTAGCGGCGGCGGTCTTGCAAGAACCAACCTCTTCCAAGTTATTCTTCCTGCTATACCAGGTGCTACTATTTCAGCAAGCGATATCAACATTCTCTGCAGTTCTGTGACATTGCCTGGACGTCAAGTTCAAACGATGGAGCGTTTGATCGGCACCAAGGTTGAAAAGATTGCCAATGGTGCTGTTATGGATGATGTAACATTTACATTCAGGGTATTGAATGATTATGGTATCAAGAAATACTTTGAAGCGTGGCAAAAGATTGCATACAACCCAGACACGTATCAAATTGGATACAAGAGCGACTATGGCAAGCAAGTTGTTATTAATCAGTTGAAGAAAGGTCAAGGATTCCCTGTGTTTGATGTTTCAACAACTTTATTCCCAAAGAGTCCCTTTCCAATCAACATTGGACTAGACGTTAATCTAGTGTCGTCCTCCATGATTATCAATCAGACCAAGCTGTTTGGTGCTTGGCCTGTTACAATTAATTCAATTGATCTGAACAATGAGCTAGATGGTTTAGTTGAATACACAGTTCAGCTAGCCTATACAAAATGGATATAATAAGGATTTGAAATGGCATTACCCAAAATTAATAATGTTCCCAAGTATGACTTAACGATACCTTCAACAAAAACACAAATAAAGTTTAGACCGTTTCTAGCTAAAGAACAAAAGGTTCTTCTTATGGCAATGGAAACACAGGATCAAACTCAGATCTTAAACGCTATTACAGACACTATTGAAGCTTGCATCGTATCACCCATCGACATTAAAACTTTAACCTCGTTTGATGTTGAGTATGTGTTTACTCAGATCCGTGCTAAGTCAGTAGGCGAGAAATCAAACATTGCAATCATCTGTAGCGAGTGTGAAAAGTCTACACAAGTTCAAATCAACTTAGAAGACATTAAGATTAACGTTCCCAAGACTGCTGGTATAATTCAGCTAAACGATCAATATGTCCTTAAGATGAGATATCCAAGATACTACTCTATGCTGCAAAATAAAGATCTACACGTTGCAGACTCAATGACAGAAGCAATGTATCACATTATGGTTGCGTGTCTTGATAGCCTGCAGTCTGATAATGACAATATCAAATTTGACGATGAGCCAGCAGAAGATGTTGCAACATTTCTTGATTCACTAACACCACAACAGTTTAATGATATTGTAGAGTTCATCCAAGGTATTCCAAAGCTGTCACATAAAGTAGAATTTGATTGCATGCACTGCAATCACCACAACACTGTTACCCTAGAGGGTATCCAAGATTTTTTTTAATATGCCTCTCCCATGACAACCTGGTAAATTTCTATACCACCAACTTTAGATTGATGCAAGACCATAAATATTCGTTAAATGATATTGAGATGATGATACCTTGGGAGAGGGAAATATATGTCACCTTGCTCATACAGGATATGAAAGAGCAAGAGGAACAAC